>Ga0079223_10002223_pt1 | contig 11954 bp, 6 predicted proteins | sample Stecom2011_FD_75072 | JGI IMG/M metagenome (GOLD analysis project Ga0079223, IMG submission 75072) | Agricultural soil microbial communities from Utah to study Nitrogen management - Steer compost 2011 | ecosystem: Environmental > Terrestrial > Soil > Agricultural land | place: USA: Utah...
AGCCACACGCGATTACTGGCGACTGTTTATTGCGCCGCTCGAGCCGGAGTTGTTCGACCGTGTGCTCAAGCTGATCGGTTCACATAAGCCGGGCAGGTTTCGCTATGCCCCCAACGACTGCGACACCCTGGCCGCCACGCTCATGCGCTGGCTGCCCCATGCGCATGAATATGCTGACGGCGCCGACCCGGTGGCGGCCCTGGAACGCGTGCGCGCACGCATCGAGGCGATCAAGGCACCCTGGGCACGGTGGGCCGCTGAACTGCATCGAATTCTTCAGGACGCTTACGAGGCGGGGCATGTCGATCGCAAGAAACTGTCCAAGTCGACCTGGCCCAAATGGTTGCCCGCTCTCGACGAGTGGGCGCGCGGGCCTTCCATCGAAGCGCCGTTTTCGGCCACCAACAAGGCCTGGGAACGGTTGACACCCGAGGGTCTTGCAGATGCCTGGAAAGAGGGAACACCGCCAGAGCATCCGGCATTGCACGCCATGTTGCGGTTGCGTGATGAGTTGCGTGAAGCGAATGAACATTTCAGCTGTGTGCTGCAGCACGCCGCCCGCTGGGTGGCCGATCGCATGGCGCAGCTGCGCCGTCAAAGGGCAATGGTGAGTTTCAGTGGGCTCACCCAACACCTCGATGCCGCCCTGAGCGGGCCCAATGGTGCGCGATTGGCTGCCGCGCTGCGCAAGCAGTTTCCCGTTGCCCTGATCGATGAGTTTCAAGACACCAATCCTCACCAGTACCGGATCTTCGAACGTATTTACGACATCGCGGCCAACAGCCGCAGCTCGCTGCTTGCGCTCATCGGCGACCCCAAACAGGCCATCTACCGCTTTCGCGGGGCCGATATTCATGCCTATCTGACCGCGCGCGGCCACTGCGAAGGTCGGCTGTATACGCTTGGCAGCAACTATCGTTCTAGCGCGGCGATGGTCGCGGCGGTCAACCACCTTTTCCTTGAAGGCGAAACGCGCCGCGAGCAAGGGGCCTTCCTGTTCCGTCGGCCGGAGGCTCATGTGAGTGACAATCCCGTGCCGTTTCATCCCGTCAGGGCCGCGGCCGATCCCGGCGTCTGGGAAGTTGACGACGCACCGGCCACGGCAATGACGATCTGGTGTCCCGTGGTGGGCCGCACGGATGTCGACCTCGACGAAGCGCCGCAGCAGAGCACGGCCGACGGACCCGATAATTACGACGACATGGTAGCCGAGGCCTGCGCGTCAGAAATTCTTCGTCTTTTGCAGCTGGGCGCCCAAGGCAAGGCTGGGTTCAGAAAGGGCGACGTGTTTGCGCCGCTCACCTCGGGCGATATCGCGGTACTCGTCAACTCCAGATTCGAGGCCGGCCGCCTTCGACGCGAACTGGGGCGCCGCGGCATTCGCAGCGTTTATCTGTCAGACGAATCATCGGTGTATCAGAGTAACGCGGCAGTCGACGTGCTGGCCTGGCTGCGGGCCTGCGCCGAACCCGAACGGGCCGACTTCGTGCGGGCGGCGCTTGCCACGGCGGGTATCGGCCTTCATTGGCACCAGCTCGACGCCCTGGTTCATGACGAAGGGCTCTGGGAGACGACGGTGGATCGCTTCGCCGGCTACAAGGACGACTGGCGGCGCCGGGGCGTCTTGCCCATGTTGCGTCAGCTGATGCACGATTTCGACGTGCCGGCCCGCCTGCTTGCGGCTCAGCAGGCGTTTGATCTCGAAGGCGAGCGCGACCTCACCGATTTCCTGCATCTGGCCGAACTGTTGCAGGCGGCTTCGACCACACTCGACGGCGAGCACGCCCTGATCCGTTTCCTCGAGGAGCACATCGAGCGTGGTGGTGACCCTGATGCCGAGGGCGACATGTCGCGCATGCGGCTGGAAGACGATGCCGGGCTGGTACAGATCGTAACCGTACACAAGTCGAAGGGGCTGGAGTACCCGCTCGTGTTCTACCCCTATGCCTACCAGGGGTGGGCGCGCAAGTCGCTCGAGCTGCCCATGCAGTACCGTACCCAGGCCGCAGGTGAAGTCCAGGTCGTGGCAAGCGTTGCCGGGTTGGACGCAAACCGACAGGCTGAACTGCTCGCCGCGGCAGAGCACGAACGGCTGGCCGAAGATCTTCGCAAACTGTATGTGGCGCTCACGCGGGCACGGCACGCAACATGGGTTGCGCTCGCGCCGCAGAAAGAATTGGGTGCCTCGGCGTTCGGGTATTTGCTGGGAGGCGCGGATGCGTGCGAGCCCCATACGCTGTTGAACAGTCTGGAGACGCTGGTGGGCCGGTGTCCGCACATCGAGATTCTCGACCTTCCCGAGGCGCGTGCAGGCTGGTATGTGTCTCCCGTGGCACGCGGCACGACATGGTACTGGCGCAGCATGGGCAGGGCGGTTCCGCAGCCCTGGAGCGTGAGCAGTTATTCCGCCATGGCCCGCATGGCACTCGATCAACCGGGCTACGCTGCTTCCGTGTCGTCTGCCGCGGCCGCAGCCCTCCCCGACGATGCGCATCGCGAGGTGTTTCTGGAGGCCTATGCCGCGCAGGCCGAGCCGGATGTCGAGCTGGCGGTGCTGGATTCCGGCGCAGACGTCGAAATCGCCGCTCTGCCGGAATACCGCGTTGCCTCGCTCATGCAGTCGGCGGCGCGATTGCACGATTTTCCGCGTGGGGCGGGGCCCGGCAGCTTCATTCACGGCCTGTTGGAGTGGCTGCTGCGGCAGGGGCCGCAGCGTGTGCTGCACGATGCGGCAGCCTGTCGCGCGATGGTCGAGCGCCGGTGTCGCAGTCGCGGCTGGCTGGACCACGCCGCCACCCTCACTGACTGGCTGACCGCCTTCGTTACGCAGTCGTTTCACCTTACGTTGCCCGATGTCGGTACACAGCGCGAGCTGGTGCTGGCCGATCTCGTGGCGCCCCGGCCGGAGATGGAATTCTGGTGCGGGGTACGCGATGCCGACCTGCCCGCACTCGACGCCGTGGCGGTGCAGTACTGCCAGCCCGACAAACCCCGTCCGCGCATCACCCGCGGGCGCTTCAACGGGCTATTGCGCGGCTTCATCGATCTGGCCTTTGAACACGACGGCCGCTACTACGTTGCCGATTACAAGTCGAACTGGCTTGGCGCGCACGACGACGCTTACCATACCGGGGCGCTGGCTCAGGCCGTGCTGGCGCATCGCTACGACCTGCAAGCGCTGATCTATCTGTTTGCGTTGCACCGGCTGCTCAAGGCCCGGCTGGGCGAACGGTACGATTACGACCGCCATGTAGGCGGTGCGCTGGTGTTTTTCATGCGTGGCAATCATGCGGTCAGCCAGGGCCTGCACATCGAACGGCCACCGTTCGAGGCGATTGCGAAGCTCGAGGCGATTTTCAACAACGGTGAAAAGGGAGGCGCGGCATGAACGGGTCGGCGCGTACGTCGCAGGGGCCCGGGGCGGCGGAACAGCTTTCGTTGGACTTGCCGCAAGCCAATGCACCTGTGCGCCCCATATCGCTGCATGATGCGGCTGACGTGCTGCGCCTGCTCGATACGTGGGTGGAGGCCGGCTGGCTGCAGCCACTCGACACCGCGTTCGCCCGATTCCTGCAGCAGATTCGGGCCGATGCTTCGGGGCTGCTGTTGCTGGCGGCGGCACTGGTCAGTCACCAGCTGGGGCGTGGTCATGTCTGCCTCGACCTGGCGGCCACGCTGCACGAGGCACAACGCGTACTGGATCTGCCGCCGGAGGTGAGCGCGGATTCCGAGCCCGTGGATTTGCCTACGCCGGGACACGTACTCGTCAGCGTCTCGCTTGCCGAGTGGCTGGCCGCATTGGATTCCCCGGTCGTTTCCGACGGCTCGCACCCGACTCCTCTCGTGCGCGGCGGGCACCGCCTGTACCTGTACCGATATTGGCGCTACGAACAGGCGGTCGCCGACGCAATCGCCGAGCGCGTTCACGCACCGCTGACCGACGACGAACTGCCTGTTGAACGGGTGCGTGCGGCGATCGACGCCCTGTTTGGCGCCCCCCCTGCATCCGGCGGTGCCGACTGGCAACGGCTGGCCTGTGCCCTGGCCGCACGCAGCCGCTTTGCGGTCGTGACCGGAGGCCCGGGTACGGGAAAGACGACCACGGTCGTGCGCCTTCTTGCCGTACTGCAGGCGCTGCAGTACGCGCAACGGCCTGCGGGCGGGGGCGGGCGACCCTTGCGCATCAGCCTCGCCGCCCCGACCGGCAAAGCGGCGGCGCGGCTGCGGGAATCGATTGCCGACCGCGTCAATGAACTGCGCTACGACAGTCTTCCGGGCGGCGCCGACCTTGCCCACACCATTCCCACCAATGTGGTCACGCTGCACAGTCTGCTGGGCGGGCGACCTCACATGCAGGCGCGCCGCCACCACGCGGGCAACCCTCTGCCCCTCGACGTGCTGGTGATCGACGAGGCGTCCATGGTGCCCCTGAGCCTCATGGCCGACGTTATCGCGGCGCTGCCGGCTGGTGCGCGGCTCATCCTCATTGGCGACAAAGACCAGCTCGCATCGGTCGAGGCGGGTGCCGTTCTGGGTGAGATCTGCCGTCGCGCCGAGCAGGGCCATTACCGTCCGGACATCGCCGACTGGCTTGCCCGGGCTACTGGCATGCATGTGCCGCCGGCGCTCATCGACCCGCAGGGTAGCGCGCTGGATCAGGCTGTCGTCATGTTGCGTTACAGCCATCGCTTCGGCAGTCACAGCGGTATCGGACGGCTGGCGGCGGCGGTGAACGAAGGCCGCGCCGATGACGCGTTGCGTCAGTTCGAGTGTTCCCCGAACGATCTGGCCCTGCTGCAGATGCGTGGCGACCGAAGAACACCTCTGGCACGCCTGGTGGTCGAAGGTATCGACGCTGCCGCAGAGGGCACAACGGCCGGCACCGAGGCAGCCCATGGAAAGCGCCTGCGCCGCGGCTATGCGCATTACCTTGCCAAGGTGGCCCAGGCACCCGAAACCGATGACCCGGCTGCTTTCGACGAATGGGCCGTGAGCGTACTCGAGGCTCAGCGCGCCTGCCAGGTGCTGTGTGTGCTGCGCAGCGGCCCCTGGGGTGTGAGCGGCCTGAACGATTTCATTGCTCGCGTACTGCATCGCGAAGGGCTCATTTCTGCATACACGGGCTGGTACGCCGGCCGCCCCGTGATGGTCACGCGCAATAACCGTGCGTTGCGCCTGACCAATGGCGATATCGGGGTGGTGCTGCCGTATCCTGGTCAGGGAAGCGCCGAGCGTACCCTGCGCGTGGCGTTTCCCGACGGCGGCGCCGGCGTGCGCTGGTTCGCCCCCAACCGGCTTGATGATGTCGAGACAGTGTATGCCCTGACAGTTCACAAATCGCAAGGATCAGAGTTTCATCATGCCGTGCTCGTTTTGCCGCCGGCGCGTACCCCCGTTCTGACGCGCGAGCTTGTGTATACAGGCATTACGCGCGCCAGCGCCGGGTTCACGCTCGTGGCTCCCGGCTCAACGGATCCCTTCGTCGAGGCAATCGGGCAGCGGGTTTATCGCAGTGGCGGGCTAGGTGACGCGCTCGACACCTTGCGGTAGTATCGTTCGAGGAAAAAATGCATAGGAAGTCAGGAGACAAATCATGAGCAGCATCTACGACCAGGATTTACCGCGTACAGCAGCCAATTTTTCGGCCATATCGCCCTTGTCATTCATTGAGCGTTCGGCCAGGGTGTACCCCGATCTTCCCGCCATCGTGCATGGCTCGGGCGAATCGGCCATACGTCGCACCTGGTCGCAAACCTACCGGCGCTGCAGGCAGCTGGCCAGCGCCCTGGTGCGCAGCGGGGTAGGCAAGGGCGATACGGTCGCCGTTCTGCTGCCCAACACTCCGCCCATGGTCGAAGTGCACTTCGGTGTGCCCATGACCGGCGCGGTACTCAACACCATCAACACCCGGCTCGACCCGCAAACGGTGGCGTTCATTCTCGATCACGGCGAGGCGGGTACGCTCATTGTCGATTCCGAATTCGCAGGGGTTGCACGCAAGGCGCTCGAACTGCGCCAGTCCACCAAGCCCCTGCAGGTCATCGACGCAAGCGATCCCATCTATACTGGTCCGGCCGACAGCGTCGGCAGCATCGAATACGAGGCCTTCATTGCCGACGGCGACCCCGAGTTCGAATGGCAGCTGCCGGGCGACGAATGGGATGCCATTGCGCTGAACTACACCAGTGGCACCACCGGCAATCCCAAGGGCGTGGTCTATCATCATCGCGGCGCCGCACTCGCCGCCATTTCCAACATTCTCGAATGGGACATGCCCAAGCACCCGGTCTACCTCTGGACCCTGCCCATGTTCCATTGCAACGGCTGGTGCTTCCCCTGGGCCGTGGCCGCGCGCGCCGGCGTCAATGTGTGCCTGCGCAAGGTTGAAGCCAAGGCCATTTTCGATGCCATCCGCGAACACAAGGTCGATCACTACTGTGGCGCACCCATCGTGCACAGCATGCTGGTGAATGCCCCCGATTCGCTCAAGGAAGGCATCCCCGAGGGCGTGAAGGCCATGGTGGCCGGCGCCGCACCCCCCGCTTCCATGATCGAGGGCATGGAGCGCATGGGTTTTGATCTTCTGCACGTGTACGGTCTCACCGAAACGTACGGCCCCGCCACGGTGTGCGCCAAGCACAGCCACTGGAAGGACGTCGATATCGGCGAACGGGCACGGCTCAATGCGCGTCAGGGTGTGGCCTACCACCTCGAAGAGGCCTCATGCGTCATGGATCCCGGCACCATGACCCCGCTGCCCTGGGACGGCGAATCAATGGGCGAGATCATGTTCCGTGGCAACATGGTCATGAAGGGCTACCTGAAGAACCCCAAGGCCACCCAGGAAGCACTGGCGGGCGGCTGGTTCCACAGTGGCGACCTGGCCGTGGCCGATCCCGACGGCTACATGAAAATCAAAGACCGCAGCAAAGACATCATCATCTCGGGCGGCGAAAACATTTCGTCTATCGAGGTCGAAGACGTTTTGTACCGGCATCCTGCGGTGCTTGCCGTGGCGGTGGTGGCAAAATCCGATGCGCGCTGGGGCGAAACCCCTTGCGCCTTCGTCGAAGTCAAGGAAGGTGCACAGGTCACGGCAGAAGACATCATCAAGCACTGCCGCGATCACCTGGCGGGCTACAAGGTGCCGCGCCATGTGGTCTTCTGCGAACTGCCCAAAACTTCCACGGGCAAGATCCAGAAATTCGAGCTGCGCAAGAAGGCCGAGGCCCTGGAAGTCGAAGCCTGAGCCGCTACGCCGGCACGTCGTGCCGGCTGCCGCCCCGCTTAGTTCTTGAGGCGGTAGCCGGTACGAAAGATCCAGGCGGTGGTCGCAAGGCACATCGCCAGGAATACCAGCGTCATGATCAGGCTTAGGGTCACGTTCACGTCGGAAATGCCATAGAAGCTCCACCGAAAGCCACTGATCAGGTACACGGCCGGATTGAACAGTGTTACCGCATGCCAGAAGGGTGGCAGCATGTCAATTGAATAAAAGCTGCCGCCCAGAAACGTGAGTGGCGTCACGATCAGCAGCGGCACCAGCTGCAGTTTCTCGAAGCCGTCGGCCCAGATTCCGATGATGAAGCCGAACAGGCTGAACGTGATCGCGGTAAGCAGCAGGAACGCCACCATCCATACCGGGTGATCGATGCGCACGGGCACGAACAGCGTGGCCGTAACCAGAATGATCACTGCCAGAATGATCGATTTGGTGGCGGCGGCACCCACGAACCCCAGCGCGATCTCGAAATGCGATATGGGCGCCGAAAGAATTTCGTAGATGGTGCCGGTGAATTTGGGAAAATAAATGCCGAACGACGCATTCGAGACGCTTTGCGTGAGCAGTGTCAGCATGATCAGCCCCGGCACGATGAACGAGCCGTAGTTGACCCCGTCGATTTCATTGATGCGGTGACCGATCGCGGCACCGAACACGATGAAGTAGAGCGAGGTCGAGATGACCGGCGCCACGATGCTCTGCAGCAGCGTACGGCGCGTGCGGGCCATTTCAAACAGATAAATGGCGCGTATGGCGTGCCAGTTCACGATGTTCTCCCCACCATTTGCACGAAGATTTCCTCCAGCGAGCTCTGGCGCGTCTGCAGGTCGCGTATGCGCAGACCGCAGTCTTGTACCGCGCTCAACAGGGCCGAGATATCGTTTTCAGTGCTGTCGTAGGTGTAGACCAGTTCGTTGTCGGTGCCGCCTGCGCGCAATCTGAATTGTTTCAGCGCCGCCGGAATTGCGGTGACGGGCGCTTCGAGCATGAGGATCAGTTCCTTCTTGCCCAATGTGCGCATGAGCTGGTGCTTGTCTTGCACCAGAATGATGCGGCCCTGGTCGATGATGCCGATGCGATCCGCCATTTCCTCGGCTTCTTCGATGTAGTGGGTGGTCAGAATGATGGTGACGCCCGTTTCGCGCAGGCCGCGTACCAGCGCCCACATGTCCTGCCTGAGCGACACATCGACCCCGGCAGTGGGTTCGTCAAGGAAGAGGATGCGGGGTTCGTGAGAAAGCGCCTTGGCGATCAGCACGCGCCGCTTCATGCCCCCCGACAGGGTGATGAGCCGATTGTCCTTCTTGCTCCAGAGCGACAGACTCTTGAGCACCTTTTCGATGTGGGCCGGATCGGCCTTCTTGCCAAAGAGACCGCGGCTGTAGCTCACCGTGTCCCACACCGTTTCGAAGGCGTCGGTGGTGAGTTCCTGCGGCACCAGACCAATGAGCGACCGTGCCTGGCGGTATTGCCTGATAATATCGTAGCCGCCGGCGGTAATGCGGCCCTGGCCCGGGTTGACCAGCCCGCAGATGATGCTGATGAGCGTGGTCTTGCCCGCTCCGTTGGGGCCCAGCAGCGCAAAGATCTCACCGGCCCGGATCGTCAGGTCGATGCCCTTTAGCGCCTGGAATCCTGAACTGTAGGTCTTGGTAAGACCCGAGACTTCAAGTATTGGGTCCATGTTCGTTCCCGTGCGTACTGCTGCACGATACCATAGGCGGCCGAATTCAAAATCAGTCGGAAGGTCTTATGAATGATGCGTTGTGGCATGCCCTGTTGACACCGGCGCAGATGGGGCGTGCCGATCAGGCGGCCATTGCAGGCGGCGTGCCGGGGGTGCAGCTCATGCGGGCGGCGGGCCAGGCCGTGGCCGAGGCGATTCGCGCGCGCTGGGACGCGCGAGCGGTGCTGGTGGTGTGCGGCCCGGGCAATAACGGCGGCGACGGGTTCGTGGTGGCCCGCCTGTTGGCAGAATGGGGCTGGCCCGTGCGTGTGGTGCTGCTGGGCAGCGTTGCAGCGCTGCGTGGCGATGCCGCCGTGCATGCACAGCGTTGGAGGGGTGATGTGTTTTCCCTGAGCAGCGGGCAGGGGGAAGGGCATGTCAGTGGGGCCGGTGACGGCTCTGCCGGGTGCGCCGGTAGCGCTGAAGAAGATATCCTGCTCGCAGGCACCGGGCTGGTGATCGATGCCGTGTTCGGTGCCGGGCTGTCGCGCGATTTCGATGGCCCCGCAGCACGGCTGCTGCAGGCGGCGCAGCATCGGGGCGTGCCGATCTGTGCCGTCGATGTCCCCAGCGGCCTTGATGGCGCGACTGGCACTGTGCGTGGCTTTGCGGCGCCCGCGCAGCTTACGGTCACCTTCTTTCGCAAGAAGCCGGGGCACCTGTTGCTGCCGGGCCGCGAATTGTGCGGCGAAGTGGTGCTGGCCGACATCGGCATTCCGGATGCCGTGCTGCCGCCCATCGAGCCCGACACATTCGAGAACGCGCCCGGGCTCTGGTCCGCTTCGTTTCCCTGGCCCGTATCGTCCGCGCACAAATATCGGCGCGGGCACGTGCTGATTGGCGGTGGCGCATGCATGACCGGGGCGGCCCGGCTTGCAGCGCTGGCCGCCGCACGGGCAGGGGCGGGGCTGGTGACGGTGGCCTCACCGCCCGAAGCCTGGGCCGTTTATGCGGCAGCGCTCACCAGCATCATGGTCGAGCGGCTGCCAGACAGCGATCTTGCTCCGGCGCTTGCCGATGAGCGCCGCAACGTGGTGGTCATCGGCCCCGGGGCGGGGCTGGGCGCGCAGACCCGCGCCAATGTATTGGCTGCCGCCGCAACCGGCCGTGCCCTGGTACTTGATGCCGACGCGCTCACCGTGTTTGCCGAGGCGCCTCAGGTGCTGTTCGAGGCGCTGCACGGCCCGTGCATCATCACACCCCACGAAGGCGAGTTCGTACGGCTGTTCGGTGGCGAACAGGGCGGCAAACTTGAACGCGCGCGCGGCGCTGCCCGCCGTAGCGGGGCGGTGGTTATTTTGAAAGGAGCGGATACGGTCATTGCGGAACCAGGCGGGCGGGCGGTCATCAATGCCAACGCTCCTGCGTGGCTGGCTACCGGTGGAACGGGTGATGTGCTGGCCGGCCTGACGGCCGGGCTGCTGGCGCAGGGCATGCCACCGTTCGAAGCGGCATGTGCCGCGGTATGGATGCATGGGGAGGCCGGGACACTGGGCGGGCCCGGGCTGATCTCGGAAGACCTGCCCGGACTGCTGCCCCGGGTGCTGCAGAAACTGCTTGCTGCTTAGTGCGCCAGCAAGACCGGTACGGTCATGGAGGAGAGCAGGGTACGCGATGCGCCGCCCATGACCCACTGACGCATGCGGCTGTGGCCGTAGGCGCCCATTACGATGAGGTCGCTGCCCATGTCGCTGGCGGTGTTCAGAATGACGTTGCCCACGCCGATGCCTTCGCTGTTCTTGACGAGGTGCTTGGGCTTGGGATAACCGCGGCTGATGCAGTAGTCGGAGATGTCTTCTTCACGGATGTCGCCGTCGCGGAATACGTCTTCGTCGCGGTCGATCTCGAGCACCACCAGTTCCTTGCAGTTCTTGAGGAACGGCGCGGCATCGGTGAAGGCGCGTGCGGCTTCGCGCCGTTGGTCCCAGCAATACAGAACGCGCTGGCCAATGGTGGGAACGGTGCCGACGCGCGGAATCATGAGCACGGGGCGACCGGCAGCCATTACGACGGATTCGGGCAGATTCGGAATGATGGAGGTGACCGTGTCGACCCGTTCGGCCTTGCTCATCACAAGAAGGTCGCAATACCGGGCATGAAGCGAAAGGGCTTCGTCGGCATCACCACGGGGCGAACGCCACTGGGCCTTGACGCCCGCCGCCTCGGCACGCTCGAGAAACTGCTTGCGCACGGAATCGCGGTATTCGTCTTGACGACCACGGAGGATCTTGCGGACGTCTTGCGGGATGATGCTTTCATCGTAGTAATGACCGGCGGCTCCGTCACTGGGATACACCCCGATCACTTCGGCGTTGTGCTCTTTGGCAATGCGCAGCCCGGCATCGATACGGCGCGAGCAGGCTTCGTCGTTGCTCAGATAGATGGCGATACGACCCAGCATGTAAACCCTCCTGTGTAGCAGACTTTGTTATCGGTGTCTGAATGTTACATCAGCTATCGGGAAAGGGAGACGGTGCGGGCGCGCGCAGGCGCTAAACTGTGGTTTTCCGTGCCGACGGCCGGTTTTCCATCTCCACCGAAGCAGAGTGTAGTGTATGTCTGATGCAAATGCGCCATTTTCGCGCGTCGATGCGCTGAATCACGAGGCGCTTGCCGCGCTTGATGCGCGCGGCATGCTGCAAGCGCTCGACATGGCGCGCGCTGCCCAGGCGGCGGGCGAGGTGCCGGTTGGCGCGGTGGTGCTCGATGCGTCCGGGGCGGTGCTGGGGCGGGGCTTCAATCGCTGCATTGCCGATCATGATCCCACCGGTCACGCCGAAATCGTTGCGCTGCGCGAGGCCGCGCGTGCCTGCGGCAACTATCGCTTGCCCGGCCTGGCGTTGTATGTCACGCTCGAACCCTGCGCCATGTGCATAGGGGCCATGCTGCATGCGCGCCTGGCGCGCGTGGTGTATGGCGCCACCGATCCCAAGACGGGTGCCTGCG
>Ga0079223_10002224_pt1 | contig 11951 bp, 6 predicted proteins | sample Stecom2011_FD_75072 | JGI IMG/M metagenome (GOLD analysis project Ga0079223, IMG submission 75072) | Agricultural soil microbial communities from Utah to study Nitrogen management - Steer compost 2011 | ecosystem: Environmental > Terrestrial > Soil > Agricultural land | place: USA: Utah...
AAAGAAGAGGATCAGGTAGACACCCAGACCACCTTGGATCTGGAAATAAATAAACAAATAAACCCTGGTGGCCCTGGTTTATGACCGCCTGTAAAACAGGTGGTCATCCTGTAATAAAAGTAGTTATCTTAATACCTGCTCAATTTGGGACAATGCAAAAAACCTGCAGATTTAGCAGGTTTTTTTGCATTAAACCATATTAGCTTAAATTAAAAAACCCTGACCGGCAGGTCAGGGTTTATTTATCTTTGGCTCCCCGAGCTGGGCTCGAACCAGCAACAACTCGGTTAACAGCCGAGTGCTCTACCATTGAGCTATCGAGGAGTGCATAGATTATGATAACAAAAATCCAGGAAAATGTCAATAGAGCTATTTGCGCTGATCGTATCAATCAACCCATTCAACCTGTTTTGCCCAACGCTGGCTCACCCCGTTTTCACGGCGAAAATAACAGGACTTGTTTACCAGTTGTCGTTTAAAAAAAAAGGTTCTTGTATTCTCAAGAACCTTGCTAAAAATAAAAGTATCAAGCTGTATTATCCAGATAAGACAATATCTTTTATTGCAAGAATTATTCTGCGTCCACTTTGGCCATATGACAGATGAGGTCTACCACTTTATTGGAGTAACCCCACTCATTGTCATACCAAGACACCAGTTTAACAAAGTTATCGTTTAAAGCAATACCGGCTTTGGCGTCAAAAATGGAAGTGCGGGGATCGTGGATGAAGTCGGAAGAAACCAGGTCTTCCTCTGTGTAACCCAAGATACCCTTCATCTCATTCTCAGAGGCCTTCTTCACTGCGGCCTTGATCTCTTCATAAGTTGCGGATTTTTCCAGACGGCAGGTCAAATCGACCACGGATACATCCAGGGTCGGAACGCGAAAAGCCATACCGGTCAGTTTGCCGTTTAGTTCAGGAATAACTTTCCCTACAGCCTTGGCCGCTCCGGTCGAAGAAGGAATGATATTATTAGCGGCGGCGCGTCCGCCTCTCCAGTCTTTCTGGGAAGGTCCGTCCACAGTCTTCTGGGTGGCGGTGGTCGAATGCACGGTGGTCATCAAACCTTCAACGATCCCAAAGTTATCGTTAATCACTTTGGCTAACGGGGCCAAACAATTGGTGGTACAGGAAGCATTTGAGACAACCCGCATATCTTTGGAATATTTGTCTTCGTTCACACCCATGACAAACATGGGAGCGTCTTTTGAGGGAGCGCTGACTACCACTTTCTTAGCGCCGCCTTTGAAGTGGGCGGAAGCCTTCTCGATCTCTTTAAAGACACCGGTTGATTCTACTATGTACTCAGCACCACAAGAGTTCCAGGGAATCTCCGCCGGATTCTTAAAAGCAAAAACGCTGATCTGCTTACCATTGACCACAAGTTTATCGCCCTCGACAGCGACAGAACCTTGAAATTGCCCATGAATACTGTCGTATTTTAGCATATAGGTCATATACTCCAGATCGATAAAGGGGTCGTTAATCCCCACAATTTCCACTTGAGGATTATCCATTGCCGCCCGAAAAACCAAACGTCCAATCCGGCCAAAACCATTGATCCCAACTTTAACGGACATAGTATTTTCCTCCTTCACAAATAGTATAATTTCATACGGGGTGAAACATTGTAACTATCATTATTTCTTGTTACAGTCCCCTTAATAATTTTATATGAATTAAATTATTTTTCAATAGAAAGGATGCAGTGTTAAGGAAATATTCAAGAATTATTAATAATCCTTCTAGTAAGAATCCTACCGCGGAAAACTCCATATTACATCAGAGCGCCTCATAATAAAGGATTTTCATCAGAGTTGGCCAAACATAATAATAAAAGCATTTGTATATAACGATCTGCTCTCATATTACTATGCCTATGCCCTCAGATATATACTAAAACACTAGGATAGTATTGAACAAATTAACCTTGGAGGGGTGATATAATGCGCAAAGGAATTATGGCGGTAGTCAGATCAAAAGTACGGTCGGAGCAGGGGACGCCTTCTGCGCCGGGATGCTCCTAGGCTTACACGAGGACCTGCCCTTGACGGAAAGCTTAAAGCTGGCCAACGCCAACGCAGTCTTCTGCCTTTTACATCCTACCAGCACAGGCGGGGCCGTCCCCTTGGAAACCGTTAAGGAGTTCATTGCCAAAAGCCATTCATAATCCAATAATTCTATTTATGGTCTTGATCCCGAATCTCCACCCTTCGGATCTTGCCGCTGATGGTTTTGGGAAGTTCTTCTACAAACTCAATGATCCGGGGATATTTATAAGGAGCGGTTACTTTCTTCACGTGCTCCTGTAATTCCAGAACCAACTGATCGCAAGGGGTGTAATCTGCGGTCAACACCACAGATGCCTTGACAATCTGCCCCCGAATCGGATCGGGAACTGCCGTGACCGCACACTCCATGACCGCCGGGTGTTCAATGAGAGCGCTCTCTACCTCAAAGGGGCCGATCCGGTAACCGGAACTCTTGATCACATCATCGGTCCGTCCCACAAACCAGTAGTACCCGTCCTCATCCCGCCAAGCAGTGTCTCCAGTATGGTAGATTCCATCATTCCAAACTTTGGCGGTCCGCCCCGGATCACGGTGATACCCGTCAAACAGCCCGACGGGTTTACGCCGGTCCGTCCTGACCACCAATTCTCCGGTTTCTCCAACCTCACAGGAATTGCCCTCTTCATCGATGATGTCAATATCATAGCCGGGAGCGGGTTTACCCATAGACCCGGGCTTTGGTTCCATCCAGGGAAAGGTGGCGATGGAAACAGTCATCTCAGTCTGCCCGTAGGCCTCTTTCAGCTTCAATCCGGTCTGTTTTAAAAACTGGGCATAAACTTCCGGATTTAGAGGTTCACCCGCAATTACGCAATACTTCAACTTTTCCAGATTGAACCTGCTGAAATCCTCCTTGATCAGGAACCGGTAAATAGTGGGAGGAGCGCAGAAAGTTGTCACCCCATAATCGGCGATGACCTGTAGAAGCTCTTTGGGAACAAACTTGTCATAATCATAGACAAAAACCGCGCTACCGGCGATCCATTGCCCGTAAATTTTCCCCCATACGGCTTTAGCCCAACCCGTATCCGCCACAGTCAGGTGCAGACCGCCGTCTATCACGTTCTGCCAATACTTGGCGGTGACAATATGCCCCAAAGGGTAGGTGAAATTATGCCTGACCATTTTAGGGTAGCCGGTGGTGCCGGAGGTAAAATAGAGCAGAGAAATGTCCTGGTTTGTGGTGCCTTCCTCAGCCGTAGGACGGACCAAGTCCTCCTCTGCGTTCTCCATCCCCTGCTCCAGGCTGAGCCAGCCTTCACGCTCTCCCTCGACCAAGGCCTTGAATTTTAAGGAAGGTGATTCTTGTTCCGCGGCTTCAATGTGTTTTATAACTTCGTCTTCAGCCACGGAAATAATCATTTTGATATCAGCCGCTTTATTCCGGTAGACTATATCTTTCGCGGTCAACAGGTGGGTAGCGGGCACGGCGATGGCGCCTATTTTATGCAAAGCCAATAAACAAAACCAAAACTCATACCGTCGCTTCAGGATGAGCATAACAGGATCGCCTTTTTTTAAGCCAAGGGACTTTAAATAATTGGCCACCCGATTACTGTAGCGCCGTATTTCCCCAAAGGTAAAATTCCTATGGTTTCCCTGAGCGTCACACCAGACCAGGGCAAGTTGAGCGGGATTAGTCGTGGCAAGCTCATCAACGACGTCAAAAGCGTAGTTGAAATTTTCGGGAATGTTTACTTTGTAGTTTTCTACAAAGTCTTCGTAGGAGCTGAACTCCTGATCCACAAATCGATTAAGCAGCATTTTTTTACCTCACTCTCTCTGCGTAAATAGAATACTTATCCTCATGTGATAGTTGATGCTTCGCGTTTCAATGAATTCTGCTTACAGAATGATGGCTAAAAACTTTGCCGTCTTGTTGTTTAAGGCCTTCATTCCATGCTTGGCCACGGAATCAAAGAAAAGCGAATCGCCCTCGTTTAGAATAAGTTCTTTACCGTTGATTACGATCATCAGCGTACCCTCTAAAACATAATTGAATTCTTGACCGGGATGGCTGTTAAAACTGACTGGTGTATCTTCAGGTTTCGGTTGTACTGTGACTAAAAAAGGCTCGGCTTTTTTGTGAATAAAGTTGTAGGCCAGACTCTGATATTGATAATCCTGCCTCCGTTCTACGGAAACCCCCTTGCCTTTTCTGGTCAAGGCATACGTGCGCAAGCGCGGTTCCTCTCCGGTGATGAGTGTAGTAAATTCAACTCGAAATTTACCGGCAATCTTAAATAGCACCCCTACCGGGATATCGGTGGCGCCTGCTTCATAATCCCTGTATAAAGCCACTGGAATCTCCAGGTCATGGGCCATGGTTTCCTGGGAAATTCCTGATATCTCCCGTAACTCCCTAATCCTAATAGCCACTTTTTTTAGTTCTTCCGGCATCTTTATTCCCCTTTCATCAATTTTTCTCTACTGAGAACTCTAAAATCCAAACTTTTTAAGCCGCGCGCCGTCCATTAAGTCGTTCTAGTCAGTCGATAAACCGTCCATAATCCCAGGGCAATCCCGACAAAGGCCAGCCGTAGAAGAGGATAGAGCATAGCCAGGCCTAAAGTTAAACCGAAAATTCCGCCGAAGGTCTGAATGAACACCAGTTCCCGCTGAGCATTGCCGGTCAAAGCCCGTTCCAATTCCTCATCATCTAGCTTTAGCAGTTGACTGCGGACTATCTCTTTGAGTCTTAAGTGATTTAAAGCCTCCACTAAAAAACCGGTTATTGTTTCTTCCACATCTCGGCGGACGGCTCCTGTTTTTTTTCGTAAAAACCTGGAAAAATTATTTAGTGTGACTTGTAGATCGGGTAAAAGTTCTTTTATGTCCAGTGGTGTTTCTGTAAAGACCCGGTCAAGTTCTTCCAGAACCTTCGGTCCCCAGATCCCTTTCGACCATTCAATCATCTTCTCGTTTAAAGAACCGCCTCTCCACTCCAAGATGCGTTTTTCCACCAAGGCCCTAATCCTGCCCTGGGCTTCCGGGGAACTAACCAGTTGGGAAAGAACTGCGGAGAGTAGTGACTCCAGATCTGCGCGGAAATCTTCCTTAGTCAGCAATTGTTCCCCTGTTTCCAAGGCGGAATCCACAGCCTTGGAGACAACTCCTGCTTCTTTTAGATATTCGCTAATGATTTGGGGAGAGATCAGCCTCTCCATAACTTCGTGGGTAACAAGATTAGTGATCTCTTCTCGCCGGGCCGGGACCAAACCCCACCAAACCGCGTTGGGTCTGCGGGGATAGAATAACATCTTGATGGCGAGCCAGTTTGTAAAATATCCCACTGCCCCCGGTCCTATTACAGCAATGACCGGTCCGCTTACTGCTTGAACCCGACCAAATTGAGTAGGGGTAAGTAAAAAACCCAAGAGCAGCTCTGTGAGCAACCAAACGACAAGGGCTATTCCCAACCAAAACAGTGGTTTATTAAGGAGGTTCAAAACAGTGGTTACTCGAAGGGAGAGTAAATATTTATGGCTTTGGGTGTCGACGTCGGCCGGGGCGAACTGAGTTTCACCATAAGTGTAGGTGAGCAGCTTATGATATAAAGCATGCTTTAGGGAATGAACAGTCCATCCCCCCCACTGACGCATAAAGCCCAGGAGTTTATGTTGGAGCGTGGTTTTTTCATCAACTTCTTCTTCATAAATTGTCTGGTTGTGTTCGCGGTTATCTACAGTCAAAACCTTAACCTCATTTATCGCTTATTTCAACCACCGAATCTGTTGAGCCAGGAGCTTGCGGCCTTCCTCTTCCTCTTCCTCCTCCAACCGGCCTTTGACGACCACCACCCGGTCGTTCTCAGCCTCCGCCGCGACCCGTTCGTACAGTTGAGGAAAAACTATCACCTCCAGGGCGCCGGTGGGATCCTCTAGGAGAAAAGAAGCCATGGTCTTACCGGATCTGGTGTTGATTCTTCGCCACCGGTTGACCACCCCTCCGACCAACACCGCTTCTGTGGACGATTTTATCTTTCTCTCTTCTATCACCCCCGCCAGGGTAAGGATGTTATTCTCTCTGAACTTCTCCCTCCAGGCATCAAGGGGGTGGCCGCTCAGGTAAACTCCGAGATACTCTTTTTCCAGGGCTAGGATGGTCTCGATGGGAAACTCCTCCGTCCCTGTCCAAACCTCTTCCGCGGCAGTGGTAAACTCTTCCTCCAGATCAAAAAAAGACAACTGTCCTCCCCGGCGGGAAGAAGTCCGGCGGTGTGCTTCATCACAGGCCTGTTCATGTACTTCCAAAAGCTCTCTGCGGCTCTTCCCCGTGGAAGTAAAGGCCCCGGCCTTGATCAAACTCTCCACTGCGCGTTTGTTGATCAGTCCGCAATCCAAGCGCCGGCAAAAATCATAGATTGAAGTAAAGGCAGCCGCCGTCCGTTCTTGTAGTATGGCTTGAATCGCCGCCACCCCCAAGTTCTTCACAGCCAACAACCCAAAACGGATGCCTTCACCCTCTACAGTAAACCGGGAGGAGCTGTGGTTAACATCCGGGGGATAGACCGGGATTCTCATCCGGCGACATTCTTCAATATAGATCCCTACCTTGTCACTACTCCCAGTCACACTGGTCAAGAGAGCGGCCATGAAGGCCTGGGGGTAATTGGCCTTGAAGTAGGCTGTCCAATAAGCAATCAAGGCATAGGCTGCGGAATGAGATTTATTAAACCCGTACCCGGCAAAGTGCTCCATCAGGCCGAAAATCTCTTCTCCAATCCGCTCTGGTATTCCCCTCTGCGCGGCTCCTTCCTTAAACTGCCGCCCCATGGCCGCCAGGACCTCCGGTTTCTTCTTCCCCATGGCACGGCGGACCAGATCCGCTTCACCCAGAGTGAATCCTCCCAGCTTACTGCAGATCTGCATGACCTGTTCCTGATAGAGAATAATTCCATATGTAGGTTTTAGGATTTCTTCCAAGTCCGGATGCAAGTAGGTAATCGCTTTTTCCCCGTGGCGGCATTGGATAAAGTCCTCCGTCATCCCACTGCCTAAAGGCCCCGGCCGGTAGAGGGCGACCAAGGGAATAAGGTCGGCAAAGGATTCCGGGGCCAATTGGATCAAGAGTCTCCGCATCCCCCCGCTTTCCAGTTGGAAAAGGCCAAGGGTTTCTCCGGAGCGCAACAAGGCCAAGGCGTTTGGGTCGTTCTCCGGGAGAGTTGAGAGGTTAAGCCCAGACCCGGTGGATTCTTGCGCGAGTTCAATGGTTTGTTGCAGAACAGTCAGGGTCCGTAATCCAAGGAAATCCATTTTCAAAAGACCGATCGTCTCCAAATCCTCCATGGGAAATTGAGTGGTAAACTCACCCTCGGAGGCGCGGGCCAAGGGTACATGATTGGTTAGGGGTTCTTTCGAGATCACCACCCCAGCCGCATGGGTAGAGGCGTGTCTGGGCGCTCCCTCCAAGGCGCGGGCGATAGAGAAGAGATCACTGATCCGCGGATCCCCCTCAATGATGGTTCGCAGTTCGGCAGAGGACTCCACGGCCTGCTCCAAAGTAATTCCGGGTTCGTTGGGAATCAGTTTAGCCAATTTGTCGACTTCCCCGTAAGAAAAACCCAACACCCTGCCGACATCCCGTACAGCGCCCCTGGCCGCCATGGTCCCGAAGGTAATAATCTGCGCCACATGGTCCCGACCATACTTCTCCTTCACATAGTCGATGACTTCTCCCCGGCGTTCATAACAAAAATCAATGTCAAAGTCGGGCATGCTGACCCGCTCGGGATTGAGAAAACGTTCAAACAACAGATCGTATTTGAGGGGATCAATCTCAGTAATCCCCAATAAGTATCCGACCAGACTGCCGGCGCCGGAACCCCGGCCAGGACCGACGATAATCCCTTGCTCCTTGGCATAACGCACAAAGTCCGCGACGATTAAGAAATATCCGGGAAAGCCGGTCTTCTTAATGACCGCTAATTCATGGTCTAAGCGGGCTTTAATCTCCGGAGTGACCTCAGCAAACCGCTCTTTTAACCCGGCCTGGCAAAGGTGTTCAAGATATGATTCAACATCCATCCCGTCGGGCACGGCATAATCGGGAAGGTAATAATGACCTAATTCCAGTTGCACGTTACATCGCTCGGCGATTAATAGCGTGTTCTTCAAAGCGGTGGGGACTTCCGCAAAGGTTTTCGCCATCTCTTCCCCGCTCTTGAAATAGAATTCATCAGTGGGAAAACGCATCCGGTCTTGGTCATTCAAATTCTTCCCCGTTTGGATGCATAATAGTACGTCATGCACCCGCGCGTCCTCCCTGCGTAGATAATGCAGGTCATTGGTGGCCACCACCCCGACTCCCAGCTGCTCGGCGAGGGCCACCAGGGCGCGGTTGATCTTTTTCTGCCCGGCCAGTCCCTGGTCTTGTAGTTCCAAAAAGAAATTATCCGTCCCAAAGGCCTCCACGTACCACTGCGCAGCCTGCCTGGCCTCGTCCGGCCGGTCGTTGGCGATGTGCAGAGGAATTTCTCCGCTCAGACAGGCGGATAAGGCGATTAAGCCCTTGGCGTGCGCCTGCAGAACCTCTTTGTCCACGCGGGGCCGGTAATAAAAGCCCTCCACATGACCGATGGAGACCAGTTTCAGCAAGTTCCTGTAGCCCTCTTCGTTCTCCGCCAAGAGCACCAAATGATAGTATTCATCATCCACTTTGGGTTGGCGGTCATGCCGACTGCGTTTGGCCACATACACTTCACACCCTAGGATCGGCTTAATCCCGGCCTTCTGCGCGGCCTGGTAAAACTTGAGCGCCCCATACATCACCCCGTGGTCGGTCAAGGCCAAGGCCGAAGCGCCGAAGGTCGTCGCCTCTTTCACCAACCGGTCGATGGAGGCTGCCCCGTCCAGGAGGGAGTATTGAGAATGGACATGCAAATGGACAAAGTCAGTCATGGAAATCTACCTTCCCAATTAAAAAATTATCTTATGGCTTGCTTTTGCCTCTACCGAATCAAATCCTTTCCGGATTTCTTCCTTAAATTATAACATATCTTCTCCGATTACTTCTTTTCTTTCCAAGGTTTCTTCTTCCTTCAAGGGAATTTTTTTAAAACAAGGCAAAAAAAGTCACCTTTGTTCTTGTTACAAGTAACATCTTAAGCGCTGAATTTATTGACAAACATTTAGCTTTTATTTATACTACATATTAGTAATATATAATCACCTGAAGTGTGGGACTTACATTCAATCGGCTGTCCATCTAGTTTAAGTTTAGGATTAAGTTTAGTCTCGCTTTAATAAAGGACATATTTTAAAAGCACAGACCGGGAGTAGTACTCTTTGTTCCAAGGCCACAGAGAGCCGGTGGATGGTGCAAACCGGAACCAGAGCAAAGAAGAATGGACCCACGAGTTTTACAGTTGAGCCGCAAGTCCGGGGTAAGCTGTGACGGACACCCACCGTTATCCAGGGGTATCCATAGAGTGGACCATACGGTCAACTTGGGTGGCACCGCGAGCAACCTCGTCCCAAAACAGGACGGGCTTTTTTTATGTTTATTAGGTCTACACAAAAAGTACATTTGATGAGTAGATTAATAAATTTTGTTGATTAATTAATGTAAAAGTTAAAGGAGGAATCATTAATTGAAGAAACGAGTTTTTTCCGGCGTACAGCCCAGCGGGTCTCTGACCATCGGCAATTACCTGGGAGCGCTCAGAAATTTTGTCCGGCTGCAACATGAGGCGGACTGCTATTTTTGTGTGGTTAACCTTCACGCCTTGACCGTTCCCCAAGACCCGGAGAAGCTGAAAAAGAATACCCTCGATGTGGCCAGGCTCTTTGTGGCCTGCGGGATCGATCCCAATGTCTCTACGGTCTTTCTACAATCACAGGTTCCGGCCCATACCGAATTAAGCTGGCTCTTGGAGTGTCAAGGCTATATAGGCGAATTAAAGAGGATGACACAGTTCAAGGATAAATCCAAGAAAAGAGAGAATGTCTCGGCAGGTCTTTTCACTTACCCGATCCTGATGGCCGCGGATATTCTCCTCTATAACAGCGACATGGTGCCCGTGGGTGAAGACCAAAAACAACACCTGGAACTCAGCAGGGATCTAGCCGTACGGATCAATAACCGTTTTCAGGAAGAGGTATTTAAAGTTCCTGAGCCCTATATCCCACCCAAAAACAGCGGCGGCCGGATTATGAGCCTCCAGAATCCCGAGGAGAAGATGTCGAAATCCGCGGAGAATCCTAAGAGTTACATCGCCTTACTGGATCCCCCGGAGGTTATTAAGAAGAAAATCATGTCCGCAGTCACCGATTCGGAAGTGGAGATCCGTTATGATGAAGAGGCAAAACCCGCTGTCTCCAACCTAATGGTCATCTACTCACTCTTCTCCGGGAAAACTGTGGAAGATATTACCAGTCTTTATGCGGGTAAGGGATACGGCCAGTTCAAAAAGGACTTGGCAGAGTTGACAGTAGAGTCCCTAAAACCGATTCAGGATAAAGTCGCGGAACTATCCGCCCCCGGCGCCATTGAGGAGATCCTGAAAGCGGGCGCGGAAAAGGCAAAAAAGGCCGCCCAAGACAGGCTGGCCTATTTCCAGGAAAAACTGGGTCTCATTCGGTTATAAACTTCAAATCCAGTCGACTGGACCGGTAAAGGTGGAAAAAACTCATATCTGGGTTCAGGACAAAAAACTCTACTCAGGTGTTTTGCACCTGACTGAACCCGTACTCAAAAAGTCTTTCCGCCTCCGGATACCGGTTGGCGGATCTGAGGATTACAGCGATCAGTGTTTGACCGTTTTTAGTGGCAGACGCCACTAAACAGCTTCCGGCGTTACTGGTATAACCGGTTTTTACCCCCGTGGCATATTTGTAGGTCCAGAGCAAACGATTATTGTTTTTCAGTCTCCGTGCCCGCCCTTTCCCGGGTCCGGGCACGGTTTTTGTTTTAGTCCCGACGATCCGGACAAAGACCGGATTTTTCAAAGCATACCTGGTCAAAACAGCCAGATCATATGCTGTTGTATAATGCCCGTAGGCTGGTAAACCACTGGCGTTTTGAAATCCTGTGTTCTTTAACCCGATTTGCCCGGCCTTTTTCGTCATCATCTGGGCGAACTGCCATTCTGTACCGGCGATGTGTTCGGCGATGGCTACGGCCGCGTCATTCCCGGAGGGAAGTAAAAGCCCATATAATAATTCTTCCAGAGTGCGCCTTTCTCCCCTCTTTATTTCTGTTTCTTGTTTTTGAGCGTATTTATGTAATACCTGCCCTTATAGACTAATTGTTGCACCAAGCCGTCTAGCTCGACAGCTCGCTGTGTAGAAAGGGACAGATCAGTGGTCATGGCCGCCTCCATCTTTTTCCGGAGCTTTCTGGCGGTCTTCAGGTAATTATAATAGATGAGCCATATTTTTTGGGGAATATCATAGGCGGCCAGCTCATGAAAGAGATCAGACCGGACTTTCAAGGTCATCTCCATGCTTTCTGCGCTCTTTGCCCTTTCTCTACTCCCGGCGGCACACTCTCTACACTTTGCTACTCTGCGTAGAATCGCCTCTATTCTATACACATCATCAAGTAAGATCAGGGGTAAAGTAACAATTCCATTCATCCAATCTGTAAACCCTGTCTTACCTGATGATTTTGGGTAATCGACTAAATCCGCCAAATCGTCCAGGATCTGATAGGCCATCCCGATCTCCCGCCCGAAATCTCCGCATAACTCAGTGAGCTCCAAAGGCAATGCGGCCGCCTTCGCCCCTAACAGGCAGACTGTTTGAAAAAACCGGGCGGTTTTCTTTTCGATTCTGGTAAAGTATCCATCAAGACTGACGGCTTTGAACCGGTTGGACTCCTCTTCCATCTGGGCTTCAACCATCTCTTTAATGAGATTGTTGACATATGTCATTCC
>Ga0079223_10002226_pt1 | contig 11949 bp, 10 predicted proteins | sample Stecom2011_FD_75072 | JGI IMG/M metagenome (GOLD analysis project Ga0079223, IMG submission 75072) | Agricultural soil microbial communities from Utah to study Nitrogen management - Steer compost 2011 | ecosystem: Environmental > Terrestrial > Soil > Agricultural land | place: USA: Utah...
CCTGCCCGATTTTCACAGGCGGCACCCGGACATCCAGCTGCAGTTCGCACCGTATCGGCGGAACGAAGATTTCACCGGCGATGACCGGCATGCCGCGATACTAAGCAAAATGCCCGGGCAGCGCCCGGGCTGGCGTACCGATTACGTCATCGGTCGCGAAGTGGTCGTAATCTGCCACCCCGAGCGCCTGCGGGCGCGGCGCGAAGCAGGGCGGTGGCAGACGCCGGCCGAGCTTCTCGATGAACCCCTCATCGGGCACGCCAACGCGCCGAACAACTGGCGCAACTGGTTTGCAGCCGTGGGGGTCGAAGCGGGTGAACTGGAGGGCCCGCGCATGGATCAGGTGTCGATCATCGTGCGGGCGGTCATGGCCGACATGGGGGTGGCGGTGTTGCAGCGCTGCCTGGTGCAGGAAGAGATCGACAGCGGCCGGGTGGTCGTGCCCTTCGATGTGCCGGTATCGCTGCAGCACGGGTATCTGCTGTGTTGCCCGTTGCGCTACGAGGCCCATCCGGCGCTCGAGATCTTTCGCAGCTGGCTGCTCGACGTGGCTAACGCGGCGGGTAGCTCCGATGCTCACGCTGAGGCTCTACGGCCGTAACGCCTTCTATCTGGCTGAGCGCGGGGACGCACGCTTCGTCGATCCACCCCACGATGACGCCGATGGCAGTCAGTTCGTTTTCGACGACGAAGCCGGCCCGGCGGCAGCGTTCGACGATGTCCGGATAACGTTCGGGGCTGACGTCGCCCAGCAGCACACTGAGTCTGATTTGGGCCATGATGCCGTCATTCCTGCTGCGGGGCCTGTACGAGCCCTGCGCCCACGTCGCGTGCCGGCGCGTCCAGCGCCCGGGCGGTGCGTTTCAGCCGTTCACTAAGTGCCGCGGCGCGCAGCCGTGCATCGGCTTCGGCGTGCAGTGCCGCAATGCCCGCTACGAAAGGCGTGGCCATGCTGGTGCCGCTGATCGTATGACGCCTTTGCGGTATGGGCCAGGCCGATTCAATGTCCACGCCCGGTGCGGCCAGGTCAACTTCGCCGCCGGCGGGTTCGAGCCCCCCGCACGAAAACGGCGCGACCTGCAGGGCGCGATCAACGGCCGCCACGCCCAGAATCGAGGGGCAGTTCGCCGGGTGACCCACCGGCGCAATATGCGCGGGCCGACGGCTTTCATTGCCGGCCGCCGCCACGATCAGTGTTCCTGCCTGCAGCGCGCGCTGTGCGACGGTTTCGAACACGGTGGAGTACGTTTCGCCCGGCTGCACCGGGCTGCCAAGAGACATCGATACGACCTCGCAACGGTTTTGCACGGCCCAGTCTATACCTTCGAGCACTGAACCGTCAGTACCGTGGCCCCGGTTGCTCAGAACCTTGCCGATGAACAGGTCGGCATCAGCCGCCACGCCGTAGCGTGGCCCGCCTTCAGGCGCCGCCGGCCCGGCCGCAATGCCGGCGCAGTGGGTGCCGTGGCCGCTTTCATCGTGTGCGGATTCGCCTTCGACGAACGAGCGTGCGGTAACGTTGCGCCCCTGGAAGTCGGGGTGATCGAGGTCGAAGCCCGTATCGAGGATCGCGATGCGGATGCCTCGGCCGGAATAGGGCGAGGCCAATGCGCCCACCGCCTCGATGCCCCACGTGGCGCCGTCGACCGCGCCGGTGCCCGTGGCATGAACGCGCCGTTCCGGTTCAATGGCCAGGATGCCGGTGTCGCCGGCCTGCGCTGCCTGCGTGATGACCTGTCCCGCGTCGGTGCTGCAGTAAAGCAGTGCCGCGCCGATATGGTCGAATACGACGATGCAGCGTTCTGGCGGCTCGGGCGGTGTGTCGCGACTGCGGCTGTGCATGACGCGCACGCCGGCCAGTTCAACGAGTTGGCGTACACCGGTGTCGGGTTCGTCGGGCCGCAGCAAAACAATATAGCGGCCGGTGGTGCGCGGGTCTGCTGCCATGTGTGCCATCCGGGATTCCTGATGCAGTCGGTGCCAGCACGCGGCGGACCCGGGCGGCGTTCAGCACCGCGCTATTGCGGCTTCTTGTGGAATTTCCTGGTGAACAGGAAGCTGCGGTTCGTGACGGGGTCAGGTTCCGGGTAGTGCTGCAGGTTGAGCTCCAGTTCCAGCAGCATTTCCATGGCGGCTTGCGCTTTCTCGAACTCTTTTTCAATATCGGGCAGACACAGCGGAAACGATTGATATGTGTCTTCGGTGTCGCCCACGGAGATCCAGATGGGCGGAACGTCGAACTCGGCCGTGCGTGCATAGGCGTCCCGGCACACTTCCCGAAAGTCATGCAGTGCGGCGCTCAGGGCCGCCTGTTTCGCGGCGAATTCCCTCACACGGCGGCTGATCTGCGCGAGCCCCTGTTTCTTGCGCTTGGTGTATTCGCGAATCGCCAGGGTCTGTTCGTTCACCCAGCCTTTTTCGCGGGCGCGGGCAATGATTTCGTCGAGCTGGGTGCACAGCTGGTTCTCGGGCCCCGTCCAGGCGCGCCACGACCGGCCTGCATTGGTATCCCCCGCCTCCGAGATGCCCAGTTCGCGTTCAAGGGCGGCGAGGCTCAGATTGCTGGCCTGTTCGATCGCCTCCAGAATCTGCTTTTGCCGGTGGTATTCCTCGAACTTCATCGGCGACGATTCCATGGGCGGCCGTCCGCGGCGACGGCGCGGCGTGCGAGGCGCGGGTTCTGCAGTTGAAGAGGGGGCTTTACGGGTCATGATCTGTGGCAGATTTGCTATGGTGCAGCGATCATATCCCGCCTCAAGTGCCCCGAAAACCGTAAGAATAAATTGTCGATTTATTTTGAGGATATGCATTCTGCAAGCGGTGCGCCAAAGTGTGGCCATACGCTTTCAGGAGAAACGCATGTCCAACGAATCATTCGAGCAGACGTTCGACGTCAGTGCGCTTGACGACGAGTTTGAATTCGCCGCCGACACCGGCGCTGCGCTGGAGAACCTGCCCGTCGATCTGAATTACGACGAATTCCTCATGCTGCTGGTTGCCCGCGAACGCACGCTGCCGCGCCGGCTGGAAACCTTGCGCACTCAGCTTCTGTGCCTGGCCGACGACACACAGCCCGATCGCTTGCGTGCGCGTGCAGCTGTGGCAATCGGCAGGAATGCGCAAGAGCGAAAGGCACGGTTTGCCGAGCTCTGGTTCAAACAGGCCATGGGGTACGGCAGCGTTGTCGGGGTGTGGGAAACCACGCGTCAGCTGCTTGCCGAAGACAAGATCGAAATCGTGCTGGACGACGCACTGCTACCCCGGCTGACGCGTGTCCGCGATGTGGTGAACGACCGGTCTGACGCGCTGGCGTATTGCAGTCCGAATGTGGCTGAACATTGGTACAAGGGCGCGGTGATGGCGCTCGATCAGATGCGCAAGGGCTTTGCCGGTTGGGAAAGAGACGACTTCGAGGCTGCGCACAACTGCGTGCTGTGCTGGCTGACCCTGTTGCCGCGGGTCATGCCCGCTGCGCTCCGGCGCGTGTCGCCGACAACGGAAGAGATGCTGGCACAGCGGCGCCATGCGCTGGATTGGCTCATGCCGTTGTGGCGGGCAATCGACCAGAATCTGTCGCGCCACGCGCGCCGTGAAAAGCGCGAAAACGCCCACCGCCTGCGCCAGATGGAGGCCGCGCGGCTGTTTCTGGAAAATGGTACGACGAACGACGCGGTGGCGCGCGAGATTACGCCGTGTGAGGCTGAACGGGCCGACTCGGTTGTGGTGGTGCGTGGCAAGATTGCGGCCTCGACCGACCAGCAGGAAGCGGCCCTGTTGAAACAGTACGAGCGCCTGCGTGAGCCCGTACGGCTGGTGCAACTGCCCGATTCGGCGCGCCTGGACGAAATCGCGCGCACGCTTGTGGCCGAGTTCCCCTGGGCTGCCGACGTGGTGGGGCGGGCATTGAGCGAACCCTTCGCGCGCCAGCGCCTGGGTGCCACGCGCCTGGGCATGCGCCCATTGCTGCTGGTGGGTGAGCCCGGCAGCGGCAAGACGCGCTTCGCCCAAAGGCTGTCGGAATTGCTGGGCACGCCAAACACGGTCATCAACATGGCCGGCATGTCCGACGTCAAGGTGCTCAAGGGGCTGGCGCGCGGCTGGGCCGGCAACCGGCCGTCGCGCCTGGTGGAGTTCATTGAACAGACCGGTGTCGCCAACCCGCTGTTCATTCTTGATGAGGTCGACAAGACCGGCCGCCACGCCCACAGCATGGGCGGCAATCCGCATGATGCGCTGCTTGATCTGCTGGAAGCCGGCAACGCACGGCGCTACAGCGATATTTATTTGATGACCGAATGCGATCTGTCGCACTGCATGTTCGTGGCCACTGCCAATTCACTGCTTGCGCTGCCGCGGCCGCTGCTCTCGCGCTTCGAGCTGGCGTATTTTCCGGCTCCGGGCCCAGAACATACCGAGGTGCTGGTGGAAGGTGTGATGCGGGACCTCGAGGCGGCCTGGGCGCTGCCCGCCGGGGCCATGAGCGTGAGCCGCGTGCTGATCGACCGTTTGCGGGGGCTCGGCCCGCGCGAAATCCGTCGTGCGCTCGTGCATCACATGGGGGATTCTGCAGCTGACGCCCGGTACGCGCGGCACTAATCGGGCTGGCGGGCCAGCAGTTCCTTGAAGATCTCGATGAAGGCCAGGGTGCGCTGTGGCAGCAGCCGCCGGCCGGGCGTGACACACCAGACGTTCGAAGAGGGCAGTGCCCACTCGGGCAGAATGCGCTGCAACACGCCCTGCTTGACGAGCGGCGCGGCGTAGCGGTCAGACAACCCCACGATGCCCAGGTGGCGGGTGGCCAGTGCCTGCTGCAGGCCCAGCGAATTGGCAGCCAGCGTATGCATGGGCAGCCCTTCCCAGCGTTCGGTGCCATTGCTCAGGTGCCAGACCTGCTTTTCGCCGCTGCCCATTACCAGCACCAGCCCGACGTGATCCACGAGGTCGGCGGGCTCGCCAGGCGTACCGTACCGTTTCAGATACGTGGGGCTGGCATACAGCCCGTTGTGCAGCGTGATCATGTGCCGCGCCACCAGCGAACTGTCGTCAGGCAGCTGGGTTGCCGCGCGCACGGCAAGGTCGTAGCGCTCGGCAATGATATCGACACGTCGCGATGACAGATCGAGTTCGAGTCGCACGTTCGGGTAGCGCCGCGAGTATTCGGTCACCACATCCACAATCGAAAGCTGGCGAAATTCGGGCAGCAGCGATACACGCAGCGTGCCCTGCGGTGCGACCTGGCGGTGTAGCGCCAGGGCGGTGGCCGCCTCGGTGTCGTCAACCAGGCGGCGCGCATATTCCAGCATGGTTTCGCCGAAATCCGTCAGTACCAGGCGTCGGGTGCTGCGCTGGATCAGGCGTTCGCCGAAGGCATTTTCCAGTTCTGACAGGCGCCGCGAGAGCGTGGACTTGGGCAGCCCGGTGCGCTCGGCGGCACGGGTAAAGCTGCCGGCGTCCACCACATGGGCAAACAGAATCAGGTCGTTCGCATGCAGGCTGATTGCGGACATGGGCGCCTCATTGTTCCAAAAATGGAATTATTTTAGTCGATAGATGATGTTTTTCTAATTTTCCAGTTAAATAGAATACTGCTATCGAACTTCTCGACGCATCGCCGGTCTGCTACACGATGACCAACTTTGAAACGGACGTGCCATGACGCAATCGTATACCCGCACCGCAGTTTTTTTGCACTGGCTGGTTGCCTTCGGGCTCCTGGGCACGTTCGCCCTGGGCTTCTATATGGAAGGACTACCCCTTTCGCCCAGCAAGCTCAAGCTGTACTCGTGGCACAAGTGGGCGGGAGTGAGCCTGTTCGTGGTGATCGTGTTGCGTGTCATCTGGCGGCTCACGCACAAAGCGCCCGCCCTGCCGCCCGACACGACCCCGGTGGCGCGGTTTGCGGCCCACGCCGGGCACGGCCTGCTGTATGTGCTGATGCTGGCGATTCCGCTCAGTGGCTGGCTCATGAGTTCCGCGCAGGGCTTCCCGGTGGTGTGGCTCGGTATCTGGCAGCTGCCCGACCTGGTGGCAAAGAATGCCGAACTTGGCGCCCGCCTGCAAACCCTGCATATGGTTCTGAATTACACCCTGGCGGTGGTCGTGGCCGGTCACGTGGCCGCTGCCCTGCAGCATCACTTCATAAAGAAAGATGATGTTCTGGCGCGCATGCTGCCGTTTCTTGCCAGGCAGTGAGTACCACCCACCCTTCAACCACATTGCTCGACCCGGAGACCCACTATGAATTTCAACGCTGTGCTGCGACCCGCCGTATTCGCCGCCGCTCTCGCTCTCGGTGCGCCGGCCGCTGCGCTCGCCGCCGAATACACCTCGCTTGATTCTCAGGCCAGCAGCATCACGTTCGGCTACAGCCAGATGAACGTGAAAATGAACGGCTCGTTCGGCGAGCTCAAGGCCACCGAGCTCAATTTCGATCCGGCCCGGCCCGAAGAAGCCAAGGTCGTCATTGAAGTCGCGCTGGCAAGCATCGATGCCGGTTACGACGAAGCCAATACGGAACTGGAAAAGGACGAGTGGCTTGCATTGGCCGCCCACCCGCTGGCCAGGTTTGAATCGAGCAAGGTCGAAGACCTGGGCAATGGCACATACCAGGTCACGGGTGATCTGTCGATCAAGGGCAACACCCGGGAGATCACCGCCCCCTTCACATTCAAGGAAGAGGGTGACGCCGGCGTATTTGACGGCTCCTTCACCTTCCAGCGTGCCGATTTCGGCATCGGGGAAGGTCAGTGGAAGGATTTCAGCATTGTGGCCAACGATATCGAAATCACGTTCCATGTCGTTGCCCGGCCCTGATGCCGCGCTTTACCGCCATCCAACATTGTTTAACCCCGCAGTTTCCAGAACCCTTACTCAACGCAAAGGATTTCACATGAAAAAGACCCTGATCGCCGCCGCTTTCGCAACGTTTTTTGCAGGCCAGGCCCTGGCCGCCCCGCAAACCTACGTCATTGATTCCAGCCATACGTTCCCGCGCTTCTCGTACAACCACATGGGCATGTCGAAGCAGATTCTGAGCTTCAAGAAGACCACGGGTACCGTGGTGCTCGACAAGAGCGCAAAGGAAGCCAAGGTCGACGTCACCATCGACATGACTTCGGTGAACACCGGATTTGACGTGTTCGACGGCCATATCCAGGGTGAAGATTTCTTCGACACCAAGAATCACCCCACTGCAACGTTCAAGTCGACCAAGGTGGTATTCGAAGGCGAAAAGCCGGTCAGCATCGAAGGTGACCTGACGATCAAGGGTGTGACCAAGCCGGTCACGCTCAAGGTCACGTCATTCTTCAATGGCCCGCATCCCATGCTCAAGAAGGACGCCATCGGTGCGAACGCGACCGCCACGATTCTGCGTTCCGAGTTCAACGCCGGCAAGTACGCGCCCGGTGTCAGCGACGAAGTCGAACTCGATATCGCACTGGAAGCCGTGGCCGAGTAAGCCCGCGGTGTATTGAAACGCCTGCACGGCGCTTGCCGGCGTGCAGGCACACAGGAGAGAAACATGGGATTGCTGGTAGACGGAGTCTGGCACGACACGTGGTACGACACGAAATCGACGGGCGGCCGCTTCGTGCGCAGCGATGCCCAGTTTCGCAACTGGATCACGCCCGACGGCGCACCGGGGCCAAGTGGCGAGGGCGGCTTCAAGGCTGAACGGGGCCGCTATCACCTGTATGTGTCGCTTGCCTGCCCCTGGGCGAACCGTACACTGATCTTCCGGGCGCTCAAGGGGCTTGAAGACCATATCGGCGTTTCAGTCGTGAACCCTTACATGGGCAAGAACGGCTGGACGTTCGAGCCCGCGCCCGGCGTGGTGGCCGACCCGGTGGCCAATGCACAGTTTCTGTACGAGGTGTACTTGCGTGCCCAGCCGGGCTACAGCGGGCGGGTCACCGTGCCCGTTTTGTGGGATCTCGAGCGCAATGTCATCGTCAACAACGAGTCGGCCGAGATCATCCGCATGCTGAATTCCGCTTTTGATCAGGTGGGAGCCAGGCCGGGCGATTACGCGCCTGCCGCGCTGCTGCCGCGGATCGACGCGATGAATGCGCGGGTGTACGACGCGGTGAACAATGGCGTGTACAAGGCCGGTTTCGCAACCGAACAATCGGTTTATGAAAATGAAGTGGCGGGTGTGTTTGCCTGCCTGGATGAACTCGACGCCCTGCTGGCGCGCCAGCGTTACCTTGTTGGTGACCAGGTCACCGAAGCCGACTGGCGCTTGTTCACTACCCTGATCCGTTTCGATGCGGTGTACCACGGCCACTTCAAATGCAACCTGCGCAGGCTGGTCGATTACGAACACCTGTGGGATTACACGCGCGAGCTTTATCAGTTCCCCGGCGTGGCCGATACGGTGAATTTCGACCACATCAAGCAGCATTACTACCGCAGTCATCACAGCATCAATCCGAACGGCATCGTGCCCAGCGGCCCGGTACTCGACTTGAACGCGCCGGTCGACCGGGGGCGCACTTGAGCATGCCCTGAACACTTCACCACGACGCCTGCATTCCAGGAACCGGGCACTCTCGCGCGGTGCAGGTGCCCGTGTCCTTAAGGTTTTAACTATCTTGACAGATACAGCCTGAAACAACTAATTCTTACGGATTTCGAAGAACAACAGCTCGCGGCTCCCTGGGGGCCAAAGGGGAGGGCTCGTGCAATCTTTCGATCCGAGAGAAGATCCGTTAGTTTCGCTGCAATGGCATCTGAGCAATCTGGGCACAACCCGGGCCAGCGTGGCCGGCTACGATATCAATGTAGATGACGCGTGGAATGATTATTCGGGCAAGGGCCTGCTGATCGGCATCATCGACAGTGGTGTCGACGAAACGCACCCCGACCTGATTGCCAACTACCGCCACGATTTGGCGTGGAACCTTCCCACCAACGAGCCGGGCGGTGCACCGCACGACGACGATCCATACGCCGACCACGGTACGGCCGTTGCGGGTCTGATTGCGGCTGCTGCCAACGGCATCGGTGTCGTCGGTGTTGCGTACGCATCGCAGTTCGTCATGTATCGTCGCGATTTTCCGAAGCCCAACGAGGGGGGCCAGTTCAGCCTGGCGGCCCAGAGGATGCTGGCCGACGGCGTCGACATCACGAACAACAGTTGGGGGGCGGGCGACCCCTTTTATTACAGAGCGGACCAGGCCGGGGTGCACGCGGCCAGCCGTGAACTGGCCACGTTGGGTCGCGACGGTCTGGGCATCATTACCGTGTTTGCGGTAGGTAACTCGCGTGTCGAGGGCAATGATGCCAATTACAACCCCGTCAGCAACTCGCCATGGGTAATTGGCGTGGCGGCCAGCGATCAGGCGGGCGGTGTTGCAGGTTATTCCACACCCGGTGCAAACGTGCTGGTGTCAGCGCCCGGTTCCGACCCCAGGAGCATCATCACGACCGACCTCCAAGGCGAGCCGGGCTACAACCCTAACCCTTCGCCCGAGGGCGACTACACCGCGGGCCACGATGACTACGGGTTCGCCGGTACCTCGGCGGCCGCACCCATCGCTTCGGGGGTGGTGGCGCTGATGCTCGAGGCCAATGCGCGCCTGGGATATCGGGATGTGCAGGAAATTCTCGTGTATTCGGCCAGGCGTGCCACCTTTCTCGATCGCGACACGATTCGCGGCCATGAAGATGATTTTGAAGGTCCACTCGACAAGGCATACAACGGCGCGCGCGACTGGAACGGCGGCGCGCTGCTGGTGAGCCACGACTTCGGCTACGGGCATATCGACGCGACTGCGGCCGTTCGCCTTGCCGAAAGCTGGATGAGCCTGGGCACTGCCGCAAATCTGGTCATCGAAGAAGGCGAGGTTGCGCAGCCCGCGTTTGTTGTCGGGGCGGGTCAGCAGAGCACGGTCACGGCCGGTTTCTCGGCTCCTTATCGTGTCGAGCAGATGACGGTGACATTCAGCCTGCAGACCGACGATCTGCAGGCGGTCACTCTTGAGCTCATTTCTCCCGACGGAACGGTGAGCCGCCTGATCAATAAACCCACACCGCATATCGACGAGGACACCGGTGAAAGGGTGCCACTGCCAACACAACTCGAGGACTACGTCGTGAATACGGTGCAACATTGGGGGGAAGGCCTGGCCGGAATGTGGACATTGCGCGTTACAAATGCGTCTGACACGGCTACGGTTCAAATGGAAGACTGGTCGATCACGGCCTACACAGCTGGCGAAATCGACAGCGCACACGGCGTACAGATTTTCACCGATGAGTTTGTTCGCTTTGTACAAGAAGACCCGACACGGGCAGTGATCGATCCGGCCAACGGCACGACACTGAACGCTGCAGCCGTAACCGAGAACGTCGGATTCGACCTGAGCGGTACCTACTCCGGTATCGGTGAAGCCTTCATTCAGTTCGTCGACCCGCATGCCTTTCGCATTCTGATATCGGGTGACGGCGACGATATCCTGGTTGGCAACACGGCCGACAACATCTTCATGTCCGGCCGGGGCCAGAACTACATCCACGGCAATGCCGGGCTGGATGCCCTGCGTCTGTTGGGCAACTTCGAAGACTACACGCTCCAGTACGTAGGTGATGGGGTGGCGCTGCTCAACCCGAACCTTAACAAGGGAGAGCTCGAGAAGTACTCGGACGCAATGCGCGGGATCGAAGTGTTGCGTTTCGATGACCGGGTGGTACTGGTTCGCAAACCCGAGGTCAGCGGGCCCGACGCGTTCGATGAGGCCGGCTACCTGGCACAATACCCCGACGTGGCGCAGGCTGTGGCGCAAGGGCTGCTGGAAAGCGGGCGCCAGCACTACATGGAATGAGGCCTGAACGAAGGGCGCAACCCCAACACGCTGTTCAGTGAAGAGTGGTACCTGACACAGAACGCCGATGTGGCCGAGGCCGTTGTCCAGGGGTTCCTGAGCAATGGGTTCGCACACTACCAGAGCTGGGGCTGGGCCGAGGGGCGTGCGCCGTCGCTGTGGATGGACCCGGCTGCATACCTCGAAGCCAATCCCGACGTCGCCGCGGCGGGTATCGACCCGTTGGCGCACTACCTGGCCTACGGCTACGACGAGGGCCGCATCATTACGAGCCTTGACATGGCGCTTTGGGTGTAGCGGGTCGCGCACATTCCGTGTTGCAACCAATAAAAAGGGGAGTATCCATGGAGATGTCCCGTAATACGTCGCTGCAAGCGGCGGGTGCCCCTGCGCAGCCGCTGGTCTGGCCGAATGACCCGCTGTTTCCGGTGCAATGGCATCTGCACAATACCGGGAACACCCCCTATAGCGTGGCCGGCTACGACATCAACGTGTTGCCGGTGTGGCCCGATTACACGGGCAAGGGGCGGCTCGTCGCGGTGCTGGATGACGCCATGGATGAGACCCACCCCGACCTGATTGCGAATTACCGTGCCGACCTGGCCTGGAACCTGTCTACCCGAGAGTCGACGGCGCAGTGGTATCCATGGCAGCAGGATCTCGGCCATGGCGTAGCGACTGCCGGGCTGATTGCCGCCACGGCCAATAATGGCCTGGGCGGTGTCGGCGTGGCGTGGGATGCACAGATTACGGCCCATCGGTTCGATCTGCCGTCCATTCGGCAGATTGAAGAGGTCTACGTGCTTTTTTACGATGGCGTGGACAAGGTACTGGAACAGGGCATCGAGATTTACAACAACAGCTGGGGCACCAACGTTCCGTACCCCGTTGCCGCTGACTGGCAGGCCTATGCGCATGCGGCGGCACGCGACCTGGTCGAGCTGGGTCGCGACGGCCTGGGCATCATCACGGTTTTTTCGGCTGGCAACGCGCGTAAGATGGCGCATGACACCAACTATGACCCCGTCGTCAGCATGCCGTGGGTGATCGCGGTGGCGGCCGGGGGGCAGGACGGCGGCGTCGTGTCGTATTCCACGCCCGGGGCAAGCGTGCTGATCACGGC
>Ga0079223_10002228_pt1 | contig 11947 bp, 11 predicted proteins | sample Stecom2011_FD_75072 | JGI IMG/M metagenome (GOLD analysis project Ga0079223, IMG submission 75072) | Agricultural soil microbial communities from Utah to study Nitrogen management - Steer compost 2011 | ecosystem: Environmental > Terrestrial > Soil > Agricultural land | place: USA: Utah...
GCATCGGAGGCCATAACCGAGCCCTTCACTTCCAGGTTCTCATCGGCAGCTTTGATGCCGGCAATGCGGGCACTGTACACGCGGCTCATCTGGCCTGCGCCCACACCGATGGTGCGGCCCGAACGGGCATAAACGATGGCATTGGACTTAACGTACTTAGCCACTTCCCAGGCAAACAGCAGGTCGTTCAGTTCGTGTTCGGTTGGCTGGCGGGTGGTTACGACTTTTACGTCGGCCATAGCCACCATGCCCAGGTCACGATCCTGTACCAGAAGGCCGCCTGTAACGCGCTTGTAGTCCATGGACTGGGCGCGTTCACCATTCAGATCACCACAGGCCAGTAGCCTCACGTTCTTTTTGGTAGCTACCAGTTCTACCGCTTCTGGTGCGACGCTTGGTGCAATGATGACCTCAACAAACTGACGATCAATAATTGTCTTGGCGGTTTCTGCATCCAGTTCCCGGTTAAAGGCAATAATGCCGCCGAACGCCGAGGTGGGGTCGGTAGCAAAGGCCAGATCATAGGCCTGAAGAATATCCGCACCGATCGCAACACCGCAGGGGTTGGCGTGCTTGACGATTACACAGGCCGGGTCTGCAAAAGGTTTGACGCATTCCAGAGCCGCGTCTGTATCTGCCACGTTGTTATAGGAGAGCTCTTTACCCTGAAGCTGCTTTGCCGTGGCAACACTGGCTTCCTTCGGGTTGCGCTCGGCATAGAAGGCCGCGCGCTGGTGCGGGTTTTCACCGTAACGCATGTCCTGCACTTTTACATACTGGGCATTAAACGTGCGGGGGAAATCAGCGTTGTCGTTATCGGCGGTGCGGCCACCCAGGTAGTTGGCGATAGCGCCGTCATAGCCTGCGGTGTGCTCGAAGGCTTTAACGGCCAGGTCAAAGCGCGTGGCATGGGTGAGCTGACCATCAGTGTCATCCAGCTCTTGCAGAATGCGGCTGTAATCAGATGCGTTGACCACAATGGCTACATCATTGTGGTTCTTGGCTGCGGCGCGAACCATTGTTGGGCCGCCGATGTCGATGTTTTCAATGGCGGTTGCAAGGTCGCAATCCGGATCAGCGACGGTAGATTCGAACGGATAGAGGTTAACCACAACCATATCAATCGGGTTTATACCGTGCTCACCCATGATGGCGTCGTCGGTGCCTCTGCGGCCTAAAATGCCACCGTGAATTTTCGGATGCAGGGTTTTTACCCGGCCGTCCATCATCTCCGGGAACCCGGTGTAGTCGGAGACTTCCGTAACGGGAACGCTGTTTTCTTTCAGGAGGCGGAACGTGCCTCCGGTGGAGAGCAATTCGATGCCGCGGTCGGTAAGGGCGCGGCCGAACTCGACGATGCCGGATTTATCACTAACGCTGATGAGTGCGCGACGGACGGGGGTATTAGCCTGGTTTGCCATGGGGTCACATTCTTCACTTGGGGTGAACGAACAAGGGCCTCGCGAAGGGTGTCCGGGAGGCCCTCTTCAAGTCAGGGTGTCTCGATTATAGCAGTCCGTACTGCTTGAGCTTCTTGCGCAGGGTTCCGCGGTTCAGGCCTAGCATGGTGGATGCTTTGGTCTGATTGTTGCGGGTGTACTTCATTACCTGCTCCAGCAGCGGCGCTTCCACTTCCGAGAGTACCAGCTGGTAAACCTCTGTAACGGGCGCTCCATCAAGTTGGGCAAAGTAGTTCTTCAGAGCCACTTCAACGTTATCGCGCAGGGTAACGGTGTTGCCGCTGCTATTCACCGTTTGCAGCTGGTGTAGATCATCGTTGGCTGGGGTGTTCAAGGTGTTTTGTACCAAAGTCTCAGCGGTCATGCTGCGAATTCCTCTCCATTTCGTAAGCCTGAAAAATACTGTTGGATACTGTCTTTCTGCTCCAGCGCGGTGTCGAACGCGTTGAAGCGACTGCGGAACTGTTTGTCCGTGTCGTGGGACTGCAGGTACCAGCCCACGTGTTTTCTGGCAATACGCACGCCCATGAGTTCGCCGTAAAAGCTGTGCAGGGCAACCAGGTGTTCGCTTAATATCTTTTCCTCTTCATTCAGCGGGGGCGCTGGCAAGTGTTGTCCGGTTTCAAGGAAATGCAGTATTTCTCTGAAAATCCAGGGACTACCTTGAGCCGCACGGCCAATAAGCAGGCCATCGGCACCGGTATATGCCAGAACTTCACGTGCCTTTTCCGGTGATGTGATGTCGCCATTAGCGAAAACCGGAATGCCAACACTGGCTTTAACTTCAGCGATGGTGTCGTACTCTGCATCGCCGTTGTACTTGTCGGCGCGGGTGCGGCCATGAACGGCCAGCGCCTGAATGCCGATATCCTCTGCCATGCGGGCTATTGCTGGGGCGTTACGGTAGCTTTGGTCCCATCCGGTACGCATTTTCAGGGTAACGGGTATGTCCACGGCACTGACCACTGCTTCCAGAATTTCTCTAACCAGGTGCTCATCTTTCATCAACGCAGAGCCGGCGGCTTTGTTGCATACCTTTTTAGCCGGGCAGCCCATGTTGATGTCGATTATCTGGGCACCGGATTCGGCATTAAGCCGCGCCGCATTGGCCAGCATTTCCGGGTCACCACCCGCGATCTGAACAGACCTTGGTTCGGGCTCCCCTGCATGATCCATGCGGGTTCGGGATTTGCGCGTATGCCAGAGCTTGCTGTCTGCTATTACCATTTCCGAGACCGCCAACCCCGCGCCCATCTTTCGGCAAAGCAGCCGGAATGGTCGATCTGTTACACCGGCCATGGGCGCAACAATCAGCGGATTGGGCAGCGTGTACGGCCCGATTTTTGCCGTCGGCAACATGGTTTGAACCCGTATCACAGCAGAGAATGCAAAAGTCGGAGTGGTGCGGTTGTTTAATAAATAACCGATGCCAGTTCCGAAGGGCGCTAATGATACCGCCGGGGGCACTTTGATTGAAGGGGCAAGGGAGCGAAAAAACTGATTATTTTTCGCTCTTTTTGGTTGACTTTTGTTCTACGGGGTGGCGAGTGGAGTGCCTGCCGGGTGATCTCCGGCAGGTTCGCTCAGGGGGTGTAGGGGCGGAAAATTATATTGTAATTGACCGCGTCGCGACCTGGGTCGCGAATGGTGATGGCGATGCGCACAGGGGTTTCCACGGGCATGATGTCGAGTTCTTCAGCTTCGCCGGCAAGGTAGTCCGAAGGAGTGAAAATACTTTGGGCAACGACGTCTCCGTTCAGGTTGGAGAAGGTCAGAGCAATGGCGGGGAAGGGTTGCTGAAACACTGCCCGGTTGATGATGACTGCGTCTACCACCAGTTGGTTTCGGTTTTCCGGATCGGTGCGAACGACTAACTTGCGGCTCTGAATAGCCTCAACATTGATCAAAGGCTTCAGCTCGCAACCTGCCAGTTCGCAGCCTTTTTCATAGAATGGTCGTAGTTCGGGTATTGCAGACAATCGGTCAAATTGGAACCAGGTGACTTGCGCAACCAGAACCCCGATAAGGCCAAGCACAATGACAGACCAGGTCAGGGTGCGGAGCCAGCTTTTGTTGCCTCCGCCCATGGAAATCGGCTCGTGTCGGAGATCCCCAAAGGGTGCGCCCGCTTCAAAGGGCTCCTTTTTAGCTTGGTGTCCGCGATCTGGATCTGGCTCATTGGCGAAGGACTCAAGCGCCGGATCGGCCTGCTCATCAACGAAGAAGCCAGAAGGATCTTCTTGCTGGAGTTCCTGGGGGTTTTCTGTAGGACTGTCGTCTTTTTCTGGCTCAGCTTCTTCAGCCAAAGGTTCAGGCTGTGGCTTTGATTCTGAGGGTGCTTCTGTAGCAGTCTCAGGGCCGGGTTTTGCGGGATCGGCTGGAGCGTCGTCTTCCCGGAGGATCGCTTCGGCCCAGCTTTCATCAACATCCCCAGTGGGGTCGTCATCGCTGGTTTCATCCAGCGATGACGGATTTCGGTCGTCGAAGCTACGGAAGCTGTCACTCAGTTCGTCATCCGAGAACGTCAGTTTTGTGCCGGCATAGCGCCCCTCTTGAGCATCTTCTTCGGGGTTATCCGCGAAGATGAAGTCATCTCCCGATGTGTCGCTAACGAAGCCGCTGGCGGACTCTTCAGATGATTCACGCTCCGGAGGCGTTTTACTGCCTGTAACCGAGGGTGCTTTCTGGGTGCCGCTTGTGGCACTTGCTATCTTGTGCTCAATCGCATTGAAAACAGCCATACAATGACCACAGCGCACCTTTCCCTTGGCAAGGCCAAGCTGCTCATCGGTCACCCGGAAGCGGGTATGACATTTTGGGCATTCGGTTTGCAGACTACTCTGGGCCATGCTTTGTTCCTGAAAGCGACTGAGCTATGAACTGAAATACGAGTTGGGAGTTTAGTCTTTAAGACAGCCTCCGTCATCTGTCATTGCGCCGTCCTGTGAGGCGTACCCACTCTTCGCGCTGTGCTGGCTCATCCATAATAAACCAGGGCTCGTAAGCAGCCATTACCGAGCGGGCCTGGTAAGAAAGAATGCCCGAAAGTACCAGGTCACCCCCGGGGTTTGTCAGCTTGGCCAGATGAGGCGCAAGGCCAATCAGCGGTTGTGCAAGAATATTGGCCAGCATTACATCGGCTTTGCCGTCTGGCTCATTTTCAGGAAGGTACAGATCCAGTCTGGCTTCGTCCACACCGTTGCGACGGGCGTTTTCACGACTGGCTTCGAGTGCCTGGGGGTCGGTGTCTACGCCGGTAACGTGATTGGCGCCAAGAAGCAGAGCTGCCAGGCCGAGTATGCCAGAGCCGCAGCCATAGTCGATTACCTGCTTGTCTGTAACATCCGCACCATCCAGCCATTCCAGGCAAAGGGCAGTGGTGGGGTGCGTGCCTGTGCCAAAGGCCAAACCTGGGTCCAGCATCAGGTTGGCGGCATCCGGATCCGGAGCTTCATGCCAGCTTGGCACTATCCACAAGCGCTCGCCGAACTGCAGCGGATGAAAATCGTCCATCCAGGCGCGCTCCCAGTCTTTGTCTTCTACCAGGGTAACGTCTATATCGGAGAGTGATTGTTGGGTTTGCTGGTGCCATGCATTGCGTATGTCTGAGCACAGCTGGTCTATATCGCGGTCGGCTTGAAAAAGCCCGGTAACGGTGGTCTGGCTCCACAAGGGTGTGGTGCCGTGGTCGGGTTCGTAGAGCGGTTGATCGGCTGCGTCTTCCATGGAGACGGCATCAGCGCCCATCTCCATAAGCAGATCTTCAAGCTGATCCGCGGTCTCGGGATCAGCTGGGATCTGAAGTTGTATCCAGGGCATAGCTCTTCCTGCATTGCGATGCAGGAGGTTAGTCCCGCATCAGTTTCTCAAGGTAGTGGATGGTGAAGTCTACCGTTTTAAAGCCGCCATCGCGTACCAGTTTCCGATGCAGAGGCTGATTGGTTTTGATGCCCTCAATCAACAGCTCGTCCAGAGCGATCTTCATACGCCGGCGGGCCACCTGTCTATCGTGGCCCCAGGTGATCAGTTTGGCAATCAGGGAGTCGTAAAACGGTGGAACGGTATAGCCACTATACAGGTGGGAATCTACTCGCACACCGTAACCTCCAGGAGCGTGAAAATATTTCACCTTTCCGGGGCTTGGCACGAAGGTATTCGGATCTTCCGCGTTGATGCGGCACTCCATTGCATGGCCCCGGATCTGGATATCTTCCTGCTTGTATTGCAGGGGCAGGCCGCTGGCAATGCGCAACTGCTCACGAACAATGTCGACATCCGTGACCATTTCGGTGATCGGGTGTTCTACCTGAACCCGGGTATTCATTTCGATGAAAAAGAACTCACCGTCCTGATACAGGAATTCAAAGGTGTCGGCGCCGACATAGCCAATCTCTTTGCATGCATCTACACAGGCTTTGAGTGTGCGCTCGCGGGCTTCCGGGTTGATGTTGGGCGCGGGCGCTTCTTCTATAACTTTCTGGTTACGGCGCTGGAAGGAACAGTCACGGTCGCCCAGATGAATACAGTTGCCGTGCATGTCGGCCAGAATCTGAACTTCAACGTGGCGTGGCGTTTCAAGGAACTTTTCCAGATAAACCGTGGGGTCGCCAAAGGCATTTTGAGCTTCGGTCTGTGTTATCTGCACGGCCTTGAGCAAGGCAGCCTCGGAGTGAACTACCTGCATACCGCGACCACCGCCGCCGGAAGCGGCCTTGATCATCACCGGATATCCGATTTTGCGTGCCACTTGCAGAGTGCGCTCGTCGTCGTCGGTCAGCGGGCCGTCAGAGCCCGGCACGGTCGGAACACCAGCACGAATCATTGCGTTTATGGCAGACACCTTGTTGCCCATCAGGCGGATGGTTTCTGCTCTGGGGCCGATAAAGCGGAAACCGCTTTTCTCGACCTGCTCGGCAAAGTCCGGGTTTTCTGCGAGAAAGCCGTAACCAGGGTGTATGCCTACGGAATCGGTTACTTCAGCAGCACTGATAATGGCTGGAATGTTGAGGTAACTTTCCAGAGGGCTGTTGGGGCCGATGCAAACAGATTCATCGGCAAGGCGAACGTGCATCAGGTCGCGGTCAACCTGTGAGTGAACCGCGACGGTCTTGATGCCGAGTTCTTTGCAGGCACGCAGAATCCGGAGGGCTATTTCACCCCGGTTTGCGATCAGAACTTTTTCTAACATGGCCATGAGTAGCTATCACCGGTTCAGGAAATGATTAACAGCGGCTGGTCAAATTCCACGGGCTGACCGTTTTCAACCAGAATTTCTGTAATCGTGCCGCTCTTGTCGGCTTCGATCTGGTTCATCATTTTCATGGCTTCTACGATGCAGACGATGTCGCCCGCTTTTACTTGCTGGCCAATCTCTGCAAAGGCGTCGGCAGTGGGAGAAGGCGCCCTGTAGAAGGTTCCAACCATGGGGGAGCGTAGCGCATGTCCATTGTGGACGGGTTGCGGTGCACTATCTTCCTGAACCGGGCCCGGGGTCTCTGGTGCCGGCGCATACTGCGGTGCTGGTGGAGCGTATTGGCTAATGTACTGGGTACCGGAAGCCTGTTCACGACGCCGGGAGATGCGAACAGAATCATCTCCTTCATGAATCTCAATCTCTTCGACGTCAGACTCTTCGATGAGTTCGATCAGTTTCTTGATTTTGCGAATATCCATAGTCAGTCCAATCCCGTTGTATCAGGTCTATCGGTGAATTCGTTGCATGGCGGCCTGAAGGGCGAGTTCGTACCCCTGGCTGCCTAATCCGCAGATAACGCCTACGGCGATATCAGAAAAATACGAATGATGGCGGAAGGCTTCCCGCGCATGCACGTTGGAAAGATGCACTTCTATGAACGGGATTCCTGTGGCCAGTATGGCGTCCCGTAAGGCAACACTGGTATGTGTGAAAGCGGCAGGATTGATAATGATGAAATCCACGCCCTCTGCCCGGGCTTCGTGGATCCGTTCAATCAGTTCGTATTCGGCATTTGATTGCAGGTGCAGCAGGTGATGGCCCTTTTCGGCGGCTATCCCTCGTAACCGGTCATCAATATCTGCCAGTGTCTCGTGGCCATAAACCTCTGGCTCGCGAATACCGAGCATGTTGAGGTTGGGGCCATGGAGCACGAGAATTGTCGACATGGTTGCGTCTGCCTTTTTCACTTTATAAACAGAATCGCCGAATATAACGGCATTTTCCACCCATGGTGTGTGCTTTTATTCTTCAGATCAACACTTTTTGACAATGTTGCATGCTAGCGATCGGCCACATCCCAGAGGCTGGAGGCGCCAGCATGTTCTTTTTGCTGATACTTATCATTGTCGTTAACGGAGGAGGGGACTTCTATACGACGATGGTTTCATACGGGCAGCCTTGTGTGGGCTGCCCGGTCAGTTGCCTGAGCTGATCAGCTGTCGGCCAGGGTGACGCAATTACGCCCGCGTTCCTTGGAAACATAGAGCGCGCGGTCGGCACGTTCGCATAGAGTATGGGCGGGGTCATTGTTCCATGCAGCCACGCCACAGCTGAAGGTAACATTAAACTCCCGGTCACCGGCAGGCTGCTGAAGTTCGGCAAAACGCTCCCGGATTTCATTCAAAACGTTGCGCGCATCGCTTGGCCGGGTATTGGGAAGAATGATGGCGAATTCTTCGCCACCAAAACGGCCAATATGATCGGTTTTGCGCAGGCGCTGTTTGAAAAACATGGAGAGGCTGCGAATAACACGGTCGCCAATGGGGTGGCCGTAGGTGTCATACACCTTCTTGAAGTAATCAATATCGATCATCGCAAAGCACAGTGACTGGCCTTTTTGCCTTGCGCGTGCGATTTCCTGATCCAGCAAATACAGGGTGTGAGTGTGGTTGTAGAGCCCGGTGAGACTGTCGCGGATCATCAGCGCCAGGAGAGAACGTGCGCGACGGCCACGGTTATGGAGTGTGGCAATCAGATGTTTGGGGTCTACGGGCTTGGTCAGGAAGTCGTCGCCGCCAAGGCTCATGGCGTGCAACTGTTTGGTGACATCTTCTTCGCCAGAAAGGTAGATAATCGGCACGCTGTGAAACCGGTCTTGCTGCCGGATAACGCGCGCAATCTCCATGCCGGTGCAGCCAGGCATGTACATGTCGAGGATGATGATCTCTGGTGAGAAAGTGTCCAGTGCGTGAATGATTTCCATGGGATCGGTAATGATGTGGGCGGTCATGCCCGCTTTTTTGAGAACCGTTTCCATGAATTTGGCCTGTGCCCTGGAGTCGTCCAGAACAAGTACCCGGTAAGGCTCCACAGTATTGCCGTGGGTGTAGGTTTCAATCTTCTCGATAAGCTGGCCCGGATCAACCGCAGGGTAGAAGAACTCTTCGCCGCCGCAGCGGGAGGCGCGCAGACGGGTTTCAATGGTGCCGTCTTCGTCGCTCATGAAAATAACTGGAACAGGCGTGTCGTGCCGCTCTTGCAGTTGCTCGATGGTGGCTATGCCGGCGTTCGGGGCACCTCCGAAATTTACATCCATAAGGATGGTTTCGGGCTTATGCAGGGCGCAGGCTTCGGTCAGTTCTTTAGCCGAATTGAACGCCGCAGCACGAAAGCCGAAAAACTCAAGCTGACGAATTAACCTGTTAGCCATCTCGGAGTTGGTGAGTGCTATGTATACCGGGGTGCGCCGGAACTGGTGAGGTGCTTCTGTGTCACTGTGGTCGGTTCGTCTCAGGGTACTTCGTGCAAGTGCGTCAATGGCATCCTGGAGCTGTAGCTCCGTGGCGTCGTCTGGTGCAGTCTCGCCCGACCAGTTTGTTACAGCCTTGAGAATCTGGTTGCCGGCTTCCGCATGGTCTGCCATCTCAAATCTTTGGGCATAGCGCACCAGTTTGTCGGATGCGGCCTGGAACTCCTCGCGAAGCGCGGGAAATGATCCGCTGTTGGCATTAATCTTCTGCCAGGTGTCCAGTACAACCCGGGCCTGAGTGGTCACGCGGCGTGCAAAATGCTGCCTGAGTTTTTCTTTCTGGCTTGCGTCGCTCATTATTCTCGGGGCTGCCTCTTTTCATTATGGGCCGTCCTTCAGGGCGTGGACGTTTTTTCCAACTTTAGTCTGTTTTTGGAGTCTATAGTGTTTAGAGTTGTGGGCGTAGGTTGCACCATGTAATTGTTTGTGAATTCTGAGGTGTGTATATAGAAAGCGCCATGGGTTAGGATCCATACAGACCGTAATGCAGTCAATTAACAGACAAGGGGCTTAACGTAATATGCCAGGCAAAATCAGACAGTATTTCAGAGACAAGAAAGAAGACGCTCAGGATTTTGCCGGCAACAACGGCGTGATCGGCAAATTTGTAGCTGTTGTCTTGCTGGTATATTTGCTGGTAACGGTTGTACTGGGGATCTATTGGAGCAGTGAGCCCGAGGCCTTCTCTGTGCGTGAGCATACGCGGGCAGTGGCCAATGAAATGCAGCGGGAACCCATAACCGGCTTTGCTACAACGGTAACCATGATCCGTATAGCCGAAACGCTTCTCGATAAGCCAGGTGGCTACCTGTCCAACGATATATTTCCCCCGGGGCTTTGGCTGGATAACCAGCCCAACTGGGAGTACGGCGTGCTGGTGCAGCTTCGCGACCTGTCTCGGGCCATGCGTAAGGACATAAGCCGCTCTCAGAGCCAATCTGCGGAAGACCCGGATTTGATCATAGCGGAGCCCCAGTTTCACTTTGACAGCGAGAGCTGGGCTATACCCTCCACAGAGGCGGAGTATCGTCGTGGTATTGCCGCGCTGAAGCGTTATCTTAATCGGCTGTCCAGCCCGGAGCAGGCAAACGCCCAGTTCTTTGCCAGAGCCGACAACCTGAGCAACTGGCTTGGTGATCTGGAAACCCGGCTGGGCAGCCTTTCGCGCACACTTGGTGAGAGCGTTGGTAAGGCATCGGTGTCAGAAGCGGTAGCCAATGTGGATGCAGACAATCCGCTGAACGAAGAAACCGGTGGCGGCGATATCAAAACCGACTGGACCAAGATTGACGATGTGTTTTATGAGGCTCGGGGCAGTTCGTGGGCGTTGTTGCATATTTTCCGCGCGATTGAAGTGGATTTCCGCAAGGTTCTCCAGGACAAGAATGCTATTTCCAGCGTGAAGCAGGTAATCATTGAGTTAGAGGGTGCCCAGGGCGAAATGTGGAGCCCGGTTATTCTTAATGGTAGCGGGTTTGGCGTTCTGGCTAACCACTCGCTGACGATGGCGGCCTATCTCTCGCGGGCCAATGCGGCCATTAGCGACATGCGGGATCTTCTGTCCCGGGGTTGAGGGCTTCATTCAGGCATAAAAAAACCGGGCATGGCCCGGTTTTTTTATGTTCAATCAGGCAGATTAGTTGGAATAAGCCTTGATCGAATCAACAATGGCTTGCTTGGCTTCGGCAGCGCTGCCCCAGCCTTGTACTTTGACCCACTTGCCTTTCTCGAGAGTCTTGTAGTTTTCGAAAAAGTGCTTGATCTGTGCACGCAGCAATTCCGGCAGATCTTCGAGCTCTTTCACGTGGTCGTATACAGAGGTCAGTTTGCTGTGAGGCACAGCAAGCAGCTTAACGTCACCGCCAGCTTCGTCTTCCATATTCAATACGCCCACGGGCCGGCAGCGGATAATAGAGCCTGGCTCCACCGGGTGCGGGGTAACAACCAGGACGTCGATCGGGTCGCCATCGTCAGCCAACGTGTGCGGAATAAACCCGTAGTTTGCGGGGTAGAACATGGGGGTAGCCATGAAGCGGTCTACCAGCAGGGCACCCATGTCTTTGTCCAGTTCATACTTGACCGGGGAGCTGAAGGCCGGAATTTCAATGGCAACGTAAATGTCTTCCGGCGGGTTTTTGCCAGCGGGGATGTTGTCGAATTGCATGAGACGTCCTTCCTGATCTGTGGGATTCGTTAACTGCGCTTAAAAAGTGAGCGCGATTATACGGGACTCTGCAGCTATTCGAAACTAAACCTTGGTTGGGGGTAATTTAATGTACGAATAGTTGCGCGTGTTGGCTGCTGCCCGGGAGACTGCATGATAAGTGTACAGATTGTGCGACCGGTTAGGTCTCTGATAGCTTCTATCAAGAAATTATAAGGAACCAAGAGGTTTAGCCACTTGGTCTGACAAGGGATGTTAGCCATGTTAAGCAATGATGGACTGCAGTTCGCGGTGCGTGTCGGTGCGCTCCCGAGTGACGTATTCAGTGTGTACCAGTTTGATGCGTACGAAGCCCTTTCGGACGTGTTTCAGCTTGACCTTACGCTCTACAGCCCGCTTGTTGCTATCGATGCCACCGAGGTGCTCGAGCAGGATGTGGAGTTAACGCTGTTCCAGGATGGCGTTATTGTGCGGCGATTTAAAGGCGTGGCAGCAGAATTTTCCCGCGATTCGTCCGGCCATCGGCGAACCCGTTATCAACTGATCGTTAAATCCCCCTTATGGCGGCTCGAGCTCGCCCAAAACAGCAGAATTTTCCA
>Ga0079223_10002229_pt1 | contig 11945 bp, 11 predicted proteins | sample Stecom2011_FD_75072 | JGI IMG/M metagenome (GOLD analysis project Ga0079223, IMG submission 75072) | Agricultural soil microbial communities from Utah to study Nitrogen management - Steer compost 2011 | ecosystem: Environmental > Terrestrial > Soil > Agricultural land | place: USA: Utah...
ACCACACTTACGACACGCAGGAGGAATGCTTGGGCGATATGGTTGACTCGGACTTCGAGATACCTGATCCGGATGCACTGGAGCGGGTCTCGGGGACTCCTGAGTGGTGAAAGGGCACCGCTATCACAGCTGTGATTCAGGCGGTAAACAGTCGCTTGTTGACCTGGAACAGGGCTCTTGAACAGATCGAGGACATTCGTCGTGCTTACGAGGAGGAGGTTGCGTGATGTTCATGGTTCAGATTCAGGAATCAGGATCATCCAAACGCTACAGTGGGTTCGGGGATTCGCTGGAGCAGGCCGTAACGGACCTGTTCAAGCACTTCTCACCCACTGGCATCGAAGTGAGCCCTCGCACTGTGCGGGTTTATCGACGGTGCGACACAGCGCTTGGATTCAAACCGCTATCGGATACGGAGTTGCCTGAGGCTCTCAGGAAAATCTCCGCAGCCATGGCAGCAATGTAACTAACGCACCCGCAGGGGCAGACCGCCCCTTCGGGGGCGGTTCGCCTTCGTGGTGGCTTGGGTTTTTACCCGGCCGTGATGCACTACACGAAAGGAGAACATGATGAAGATCGTTGATATTGCACAACGAACACCCGAGTGGCACGAGTGGCGCAAAGGCGGCATCAGTGCTACCTCGCTGGCGATCATTCTGGGGAAGAATCCCCAGAAAAGCCGTCGTCAGCTCTGGCTGGAGCTGAAGGGTTATGCAACGGCACCTGATCTGTCAGTAATCCCTCAGGTACGCAAGGGAGCCAAGCTGGAGCCTCTTGCACTGCAGGCATTCGAGGATGCCTACGGTGTGATCGGGCTGCCGATCTGCGGCCAGCATGAAGTCTACCCTTGGATGCGGGCATCGTTCGACGGCCTTCTGGACGGCAACGATCCTGTGGAAATCAAGAATCTTGCGGACGGCAACCATCTGGATGTGCTGGACCGCAGAATGGAAAGTGATGCCTACCAGCTATACAAGTGGCAGGTGAAGCATCAACTGGTGGTATCAGGTGCGAAAAGCGGGTGGCTGTGGTTCTGGTCACCTCGGCACTCCCCGATCCGCCTCCAGGTGGTATTGGAGGAGGGCGAGGAGACCTTCATTGTCGAGCAATGCCGTAAATTCTGGCAGAGCGTCCTCGATGATGAGATCCCGGATGCAGATCCAGCCCTTGACCCCTTGCCAGTCGAGTTTTTGTCTGACGAGGAGCAACAGGCTTGGATGACCCTCTCCGAGAGGAGAAAGGAGCTGGAGAAGGCGATCAAACAGCACGAGGCGGCAATGAAGGAGCTGCAGGCCCAGGCCAAAGAGCAGGAACAAGAGCTTTTTGCGCTGATGGGTGACTTCAAGAACGCTGACTTCAATGGTGTTCGTATCACTCGGTACGAGATCAAAGGACGCGTGGACTGGGAGCGCATCGCTCGCGAGGAGATTGATTCGCAGCGCATCGAGCGCGACCTGATCCCCAAGCATATGAAGGCGCCCACCCAGGGATGCCGGATTTCGGTTAACCCCGAGTTTGTGCAACCGATGTCAGGGACATTGATCGACCTGGCAAGGAGGAGGACACAGCGCAAGGAGGCAGCTCAGGCCCCCCCCAAGACCAGAGTCAGAAATGGCTTCTGGTTCTAAACCCACAACCCGGTCGCAAGGCCGGGTTTTTTTATACGTGAAATCTGCAGTATAAAGCCATTTCACTCGGCTCAATTGATGGATCATTGCCGCATCCATCAGGAGAGTCATGTTTAATGTCTGTCAAAGCGTTCTTCTTGAACCTGTTTCGCCCAGGCGAAACCAGCCCTCCGGCACGGGGCAGGGTCCACCCTGATGAGGAGGCCCTGAACGATGAGGTGCTGCGTCTGCTCCCGCTCGGTGCGCGCCGGGCGGTCCGGTACCCACCGTTCATTGAAGGGTTCCCGGCCTATCTCACAAGCGAGTACCTGCTGAGTCTGCAGGATGATCTGTACTGCAAACTGCTGGGTGGTGTGGGCCTGCCATACGCCGAGTTCAACCGGCTGGTACGGCCGGTGATTCTCAACTATGTCCAGTTTGTGCATCTTCTTCCCGCATCGGAGAACCATCACCACTCAGGCCCGGGCGGTCTGCTCAGGCATGGCCTGGAAGTCGCTTTTTTGACCATGAATGGGGCCAAGAATAAAGCATTCGACGCCCGCAAGACCCCCTCCCAGCGCAGTCAGCGCTCGATCCGCTGGTATGTCGCCGGCCTGCTGACAGGATTGCTGCACGACACCGGCAAGGCGCTCACCGACATGAGCGTGGTCTACCCCCAGGACGGACTGCGCTGGCTGCATAGCGACGGCAGCATTGAGGATTGGGCCAAGAAGCACAATCTGGCCAAGTATTACATCGAGTGGCAGAAAGGACGCCACGCCAAGCACATGGCCGTGTCGCGCGATCTGGTTCTACGGCTTGTCCCTGACGAAACGCTGTCGTGGCTGCGCATAGGCGGCGACGACATTTACTACGCCATTGTGGACGCGATCAGCGGTGAAGAATCCTCACCGCTCTATCAGCCGCTGATGCAGGCCGACGGAAAGTCTACCCAGCAGGACATGGCCACCGGCGACTCCCCTCAGTACATGACTGGCGTGCCCGTCGTGAAGCTGCTGATGAATGCCATGACGCGGCTGCTGCAGGATGAGGTGTGGAAGGTCAATGAGCCGGGCGCCCGGCTCTGGAGCACAACCCAGGGAGTGTTTATCGCCTGGAGCAGCGGTGCCAAAGAGGTCATCGACCTGTTGCTGGAAGATCGCATCGAGGCCATACCCCGAACCGCCAACAGCCTCCTGATCCGACTGGTGGACGAGAACATTGCCGAACCCTCGCCCAGCGGTGACCTGTACTGGGAAGTCGCGCCTGACTGCATCCAGAAGTCGGAGAAACCGCTCATTCTGCGCTGCATGAAGCTGGCCGACCCGGACCACCTGTTCACCTATTCCCCGGTCCCGCCTCCGGTTGGGGTGCGCATCAAGGTCGGGGGAGAGCTGGTTGCCTATCCCGCGCCCGGGGAAACAGCTGCAGCTGCGACGGCGCCGGCCGCTGATCAGCCGGCCACCACCGAAGTAATCCAAAGCGAAGATTCCTCCTCGGCATCGACGATCACCCTGGTGGAGGAGCCCGCCGACGGCATCACAGCTGATAGCAGCGCTCCAGAACCAGCGTCTGATGGACCGTCTGCCGAAACGGATGAGGTGCTCGTGCGACTGGCGGAAATAAGCATCAGCAGCCTGAACGAGGAGGACCGTCAGGACTTCCTGGATAAAGTATTGCCGTGCTTCAACGCGCCCGCGCCCCTCCCTCCTGATATCAAGCTGGTAGAAGCCGAAGCGCCCCAGGAGGCAGAGGGAGCAGAGCTCACCGTTGCTGTTGAGGAGCCCGCGCAACCGACCACAGCCCCTCAGCGGTACACCCTCGACTCGATCCTCAAAGGGGAGCCCAAGGCAAAGCGCAAGAGTCGGCAGAAGAAGAAAACTATTGCCAATGCTGATACGCACACGCCCGACTCCCGGCCGGAAAAGCCCGTTCTCAAGCAGGAGGCGCCCGAGTCTGCTGCTGAACCAGAGACCGCCAGCTCATCAGCAGGCAAGGATATGGGAGCAGAGATATCGCCCCAGTTTTCACGGTGGATCCTGACCTCTGATGAGCAAAGTGCGCTGCAGGAGCACCCTCAGCTGGCTGAGGCGATTCTGAGCATCATGGAGCGCCCAGAGGTGTTTTCGGTCATTCAGAGCCGAGTGTTTGTCCCGGCCGATGTCGCTGCCGGCGGCTTCCCATCAGAACTCATCCCCTTGCTGAATCAAGCCGGATGGCTCTGGCACGACTTCACGCTCAATGACAGCAGCGGGATCTTCGTCGCGAACCGGCGGGAAGGGGTGGTGCTGGCCGACTGGCTTGGAAGGATCGTGGCCCGCAATGCCGGAAGCGAGCTGGAAGCCGTTCAAGAGCTGTACGAGGAGGCGGTTGTCGGCCCGGCCGGGATCGAGATCGTTGACCAGGCACTGAAGCAGGCACAGGTCGAAACCCTGCCACACGGGCTGGACGTGCTCACTGTTACCCGATCCCGAGTGAAAAACATTGCTGAAGCCCTTGGTCACAGCGCCCGGGAGGGCTACGCGGCCATCCATTCCCATCGCAACGCGGTGTGCAGCTGGAAGACAAACCGTTTCTACATCATGCCCCTGGACGGTGAAGTAAGCGCCAAAAGGAGAAGCAAATGACCGACTGGAATTACACGAATCACTGGCGAACAAACTATGAGGCCGCTGAAGTGGCCACTTGGTGCGGCTCGATGCTGGCTTCCACCGGTGTCCACTTCTACGCGGGGATGCCGACCACCCCCTACCTGATCACGCTTGGTGTGCAGGGGGCCTTCTGTTTGGCCGCGTTGCCCAAGGCCCTGGCCATCCACCGTGCAAAGAAAGGACTGGAAGGGGCGAAACTCAGCTTTATCACGCTGCCCGAGCTACTGGAGAAAACCGAATCCAACCCGGAGCTTTTCTACTACGGTGAAGCGTTCGAGTGGACGCACAAATATGGCCAGTACGCGTTCGAGCTGTCCAGCCTCGATCTCAGCCGCGTACTGGGGAAAAAGGGCAGGCGAGACCCGGGTCGAAAGGGTACGGGGTGGATTCATGGCCTGGGTATGAGCGAGGAAGAACCCTGCCTGCGGCCGGCAAGCCAGAGGGATATTCACACTCTGGTTGCAGGCACCACTGGGGCGGGTAAAACCCGTTGGTTCGACCTGGCCATCGCTCAGTGCATTGCCAGGGGCGAGCCCGTCATCGTCATCGACCCGAAAGGGGACAAGGGCCTGGCCGAGACCTGCCGCCAGACGTGCGAGCGACTGGGGGGAGAACACCGCTCCAGATTCAAGTACTTCCACCCGGCCCACCCAGAGAAATCAATCGCCCTGTCGCTGACCAAGAACTACGGCCGCGCCACTGAAATCGCCTCGCGCATCGCCGTACTGATGAAAAGCGACGCGGGTGACCCGTTCCAGGCATTCGCCATGATGGCCCTGAACAACGTCATCCAGTGCATGCTGATCTGTGACATTCAGCCGACCCTGGTATCGCTGCGCAGGACGCTTGAGGAGGACGTACCGAATCTGGTTTGCAAGGTGGTAAACCACTACGGCACAGAGGTGGTCGGCCCCACCTTCCCGAAAATCTGCGAGGCCGCACTGCTCAAACAGAAAGCCCACACAGCTGAACAACGGGCCAAGGTCTATCGGCGCCTGTATTACGAGGAGGTGGTGCCCATCAAGCCCAACTCGGACATCGAGGGCCTGCTGACCCAGCTCGAACATGATCGCACACACTTCAGCAAGATGATCGCGGGGCTGCTCCCCATTCTGGTGATGCTGACGGCCGGCGCCATGGGTGACCTTCTGTCGCCAACTGAAGATGCTGAGTCCACCGACATGAATCTGGTCATCCATGCCGACTCCGTGCTGTACCTGGGCCTCGACTCGCTCTCCGACCCCATGGTTGGGTCAACGATCGGATCACTCGCACTGGCGGATCTGGCATCCACTGCGGGTGAGATCTACAACCATCGCCTGCCCAAGCCCGTCAACATCTTCGTAGATGAGTGCGCGGAAGTGCTGAACGACCAGTTGATCCAGATCCTCAACAAAGGCCGCGGTGCCGGCATCAATCTCTACATCGCCACCCAGACTATCGCTGACTTCAAGGCGCGAATGGGTGACGAGGCCAAGGCGCTGCAGGTGCTGGCCAACGCTAACCACATTGTCGCCATGCGAGTGCTCGATACCAGCACCCAGGAGTTCATCGCCGAGAAAATGGGGGCCTCCCGGTACAGCTACATCATGCGCACCCAGGGCACAGGTAGTGGCGAAAGCGCCGTGGTACACAGCGGGAATATCGGGGAGCGGCTGATGTACGAGGAGGGGGAGCGCTTCCCTTCCAGGCTCTTGGGAGAGCTACCTGACCTGGAGTTTCTCGCCGTGTTTGCCGGCGGCGATGTGCGCAAGGGGCGCATTCCGATCCTCAAACTCGACAACGCTGCATAAGGGGGAGCAGTAATGAGCACACCATTGAAGATCCAGAAGATCACCGGCCTGGAAGGCCAGGCGGCACAGAATCTGCGGCTGTTCTGCACCACATGGAAGAATGCGGCCCGATTATTGCTGAAAGTCATCGGCTACACAGAGCAGCCGGAAGCGATGCGCGAACCGCTCCAGAGGGCCTTGGACCGGTACGTTGAAAGTCGATCGGAGGGGCTGTCTGACATCGAGCGGCTGGGCCTGGTGCTCAGCGAGACGCTGCAAGGTGCCTACAGGCTTACACCCGATATCACCGCTGAGCTGTTCAGCCTCTGGTGCGTGGAGCACGGCATTCCCAGAGAAGCCTATATGAAAGGATTGCGCTGATGGCAGACATGATCGAAGAAAAGTGGCCGAAGACTCTGGTGGGCTGCATCATCTTCCTGTTTGTGCTCATCCTGCTGTTGGCCACCCTGGTGCCCAACGCCATGATCGACAAGGCGATGGAAACAGAGCGCAACATGGCCGCGCGGCTTTTGCCAGAAAAAGATCTCACTGTGGTTATCAACCATACCGACGCGGTGTACACCAGTTGGATGATCCATTCTGGGCTCAAGGAAGCGGTGGCGAATGTGTTCATGCCCCAGGCCCCCACTACAGTGGAAGCGTTCGAGGAGAAGGCCGGATGGTGGTTTGAGTACCTCGCCAAGCGCGGCGAAGCGCTTCAGAAAATAGGGTATCAGCTGACGTATCGCGTGCTGCTGGCACTGTACTGGATGCCGTACTTCCTCGTGGTGCTCGTGCCCTCGGTCTTCGGCGGGCTGCTGCGCTGGAGGGCCAAACGCCTGGGGTTCGAATATTCCTCCCCATTCATCAACAACAATGCCATCAACCTCCTCAAGTGGGGGGCAATTCTGATGGTCGTGAGCATTATTCTTCCTGCACCACTGCCGCCCCTGCTGATCTGCACAGTGTTACTGGCTGGACTGCCGGTTGTCTTTTCCCTCCTGATCTCGAACCTCCCGAAAAGGATCTAACGCAAAATGCGCGATTATTGTGCAGATAATCGCGCTCCTGGAGGTTGAGCAAAGTGGAGAATACAGCCAAATCCATACAGGAGCTCCCGACATGTCGAAAAGCCTGATGCCGACGGTGGTAATCACCGGGCTCACTACAGCGGTGCTGATGCTCGGCTATCAGTACATGACCACCACCAATGCGCTGAACAGTCAGATCGAGGAGAAAGACGAGGCTATCAGCAGATTGAACGCGGAAATGCTCAGTCCCACCTCCTCGTTGATCGCGGGGGCCGAACCGGAAGCAATCACCACTCCTGCCGCCCCTGCCACCCCTGCCGCCTCTGCATCGGCGCCTGAAGGGTCCAGTCCCCACACCGGCGAACAGTGGATCTATGGCAACGCTCGGGCGCGATTCACCCTACTGGAACTGACCGACACTGAGTGCCCGTACTGCAGGGAGCACTTCCCGGTCCTGCGCGGACTCATTGAAGCCTCCGGGGGCAATATCAATGGCGCGCTGTTGCATGTTCCCGTCCAGGGTGAGGCATCACGGCGTCAGGCGGTGGCCATCGAGTGCGCGGGGGAGCAGGGCGGCAGCGAAGCAGCATGGGCAATGATGGACACCATCCTGAACACCACGCGGGGTAATGGGCAGGGCATGGAGAAACCAACGGCCGTACTGGCTGGGGGAATGGGCCTCGACCAGCAGCGGTTCATCGCCTGCACCGAGTCCGTTGAGGTCATTGATCGCATCACCGCGGATCTGGACGTGGCCATGAAGCTGGGTATCGCGCAGACCCCCTCGACACTGGTGTACGACAACACCACCGGCGCCTCCATCCTGCTGCAGGGCAGTCATGCCAGCGCTGAGGGCATTGTGGATGCAATTGAAACACTGACTCTTAATCAGGAGGGATGATTCTATGGAACCCACCAGAATTCCTGATCGGATTGACGAGCCGCCGAATGTTCTATTCTGGCGGCTTGATGAGGTTCTGCCTATTGGCGTGGGCCTGGTTGCCGGCGTTCTTCTGGCGCAGTTGATTATCTGCCTGGTCACCGGCCTGTTACTAGCACGATTTTACCGCCGCTTCTGCGACAACAAGCCTGACGGTTACCTACTCCACGCCCTGTACTGGTACATGGGTGCCGTGGGTACGAAGAACACACGAACGATGCCTAACTCCTACGAACGAGAGTTTATCTGATGCTCACCAAATATTTTCAACAGAGCTTTGACGGGATGCGCGGTGAGAACAAGTTCATGCGCATCGCTCTGCTTTGTACCGTTATTCTGCTGTTCATCCAGCACTGCGCTGACCGGAACAAAGAGCAGATTATTACCATCGTCCCGCCGACGATGACGGAAACCGGATGGCTCAGTAAGACCTCGGCCGGTAGCGAGTACACTGAGTCCTGGGCAATGTATGTGGCCATGCTGCTGGGGAATGTCACCCCGCAGAATGCTGGGATCGTCAAGGACTCGCTGGGATCATTGCTCGCCCCTGACCTCTACCAGGATGTGATGGCAGTTATGGATAACCAGATCCACCAGATCCGCCAGGACCGGGTGAGCATGAGCTTCGAGCCGGATAAAATCCTCCGGGATCCCGACAACCTCAACCGCCTGTATGTCACCGGCAGATCCACAACCGAAGGGGTAACAGGGAACAAGGTGCGCACGAATCGCACCTATGAAGTGGATCTGATCATTCGCAACTACAAGCCAGTCATCCAGTGGGTATCGACCTATGCTGGGGGGCCTCGCACAGCTGAAGTTATAGCTCGTGAGAGGGCGATCGAAGAACGGCAAGAGAAACTGAACAACCGATAACAGCGGCCGCACAAGAAATCTTTTTACGCATGAAACCGTGCGTATAAACCCCTAACGCCGGGGACGCTTCAATCAAAATGGGCACATCTGAAAAAAGGGATGGTGCCCATGAATTTTCTCTCACACCCCACACATTTTCGTGTAGCAGTAACCGCCCTGGCGGTGGCCATGCTGGCCGGGCCTGTGTCCGCACAGGTAGCAATACCGGGTCTCAACTCTCCTATTACTACTGCAGTGGACGCTGCCGCACCGGCGGCACCTGCACCTGCACCCGCACCTGCGGCGGCGGCGTCTGCAGCCCAGCCTGCCACGGCGCCGACACCGCCGGCCGCAGCCCAGGCCACACCTCCGGAGCGTCTGCTCCGGGTCGGCGTAGAACAGAGTGAGTTGCCGGCAGTACCTGCATCCGTCATGCCGAGGGCTCAGGCTCGCCGCCCCAGTACGCCTGTCGAAACGCGTCAGGACGTGATCGTTGCCAATGGCACCAACACGCTGATCCCCATCAGCCGGGGGCAGATCAACCGCATCGTGACACCGTTCGAGAGCCCGGAAATCCAGACGGTCAGCGATGCCGTTATCCAGACCCGGGATAACGTTGTCTATGTCACCACCACCAATGACCAGCCGGTGACCATGTTCATCACCCCCGAGGATGATGAAGGCGTTGCGATCTCACTCACGCTGCTGCCCCAGAGCATTCCCCCCATCCAGGCCAACCTTCTGTTCACACAATCGCTCGCTGGCACCCCTGCAGCGGCTGGACAGCACGCTACGCAGCCCACTGGGGCTATCGGATACAGCGGGCAAGCCCGCAAATGGGAGCGCAGCCAACCCTTCATGAACACCCTGCGCGCCATGATGCGCGAGCTGGCCCTGGGGAATCTCCCGCAAGGGTACACCTTCGCAGACCTGCAACCAGGTGCCAGCGTTCCCCACTGCTACCAGCCGGGACTGAACTACGACTTCTCGAAAGCACAGTATGTGCTCGGCCACGACTTCCGGATTTTCATCACTGTGGCGGAGAACACCTCCGGTCAGCACATCGAGGTGCTGCACGAATCGTGCACCCACCCGCATCGCGCCGCCGTTGCGATGTGGCCACACGAGATCCTTGAGCCTGGCCAGAAGACAGAAGTGTTCCTGGTCACCCGTGTGCCCAAGGCCAAAGCGGACACCAGCACCCGCCCCAGCCTGCTGAATTGAGGACACAACATGAGCCAAGGGAATAATTTCCTCGCACAAATGTCGCCGAAGAATAAACGACTGCTGGCAATCGGCAGTACCGTGGTGATCGTCGGCACCATCATGGGGATAGGCATACACAACGCGAGCCCCGAGCGAAAAGAAAGGGCTACGACTCGACCCACCGTTGAAGCGGTCATCACTGACCAGGACCCCCGCGCGCTGGGTCTCGACGCCCTGGCGTCACAGATGCGGCAGCTGCAGGCCAGCCAAACACGCCTGGAACGCGCAGTTACAGAGAAAAACTCCGTCGAGAAACAACTGCAGGCACTGCAAGAGCAGTTTCAGCAGCTCCAGACCATTCAGGCCGGGCTGGAGGGGAAGGTGGAATCGCTGGGAGGTACCGGAGGTGCTGCTATTCCTCTGATCGAGCGCCCCCAGGACGACTCCCAGGCGCTATCGGCTCAGGGTGAGGGAGATAGCTTGCTCCCGCCCCGCAGCATGCCTGCGCCGGCTGCGCCACCGGTAGCAGTCACCAGTGAGGCTGCCGCGCTGGCTGACATCTACCAGAACCTGCCGCCGCCCCCGCCGGAAGACCCGAAGGCGCGTACCAGCCAGCCCACCGAGGCGCCGCAGATCCGCACCATCCGTGGCAACGAGGACAAAAGCGATGAGGAGCCCGTTGAGGAGATCACCATCACAATCCCCAGTGGATCAATTATCTCTGGGGTGCTCATGACCGGCATGGACGCACCGACCGGGAACAATGCGCAGCGTGACCCTTTCCCCTCCCTGCTGCGCATAAAGCAGGAGGCCATCCTCCCCAACCGGTTCCGCGCGGACTTCAGGGAATGCTTCATCGTCGCCTCTGGCTGGGGGGATCTCAGCTCGGAGCGGGCCTATATGCGGGCTGAGCGTATTTCCTGCGTGAGAGAGAACGGAGCAGCATTCGAAGCTCCCATTGACGCATTTGCCACCGGGGAGGACGGGAAGGTGGGTATCCGTGGCAGGCTGGTTTCCAAACAAGGGCAGCTCATCGCCCGTAGTCTGCTCGCCGGCGTAGCGGAGGGCATTTCCAACGCTTTTGATGTGCGGAAAGTGCCTTCCATCAATATCAGCCGTGGCGAGGGCAATATCCAGAGCCCCGTCTATGAGCAGGCAATCAACAGCCACACAGCTCAAGCCGCTGGGGCACAAGGCGTGGGCACGGCCATGGAGCGCGTTGCAGATTACTACCTCGCAATGGCCGAGAACATTTTCCCGGTCATCGAAGTAGATGCAATGCGGGAAGTGGACTTCATCGTGAATCGTGGAATGAAAGTAACGCTGCGCTCCACAGACACTCTCACTCAGATCTCGGTTAATTAAGGGTCACATCATGCTAAGAGTATTTGTACTTGCACTCCTTTCTACTCTGGTAACTGGCTGTGCAAATATGCTGAACGTCGGAGCCTCCGAATACTCCTGTTCGGGCATGCCTGAGGGAGTCACCTGCGTGAGCGCGCGTGATGTTTACACGGCCACCGAATCGAGTGACTACCAGACTCAACTAATGCGGGAGCAGAACGCCGCACAGGCAGAGAAAGACGGCCCGAAGCGGCCGCTCCGCCGCACGCAGGAAACAGCAGCTGAAGCACCCGTAGCGCCCCAGCTTCGCCCTGAGCCCGGCCTGAACGCGCCCATCCCTGCCAGAGCGCAGAATCCGCTGCCCATTCGTACTCAGGCTGTAGTAATGCGGATTGCAGTAGACCCATGGGAGGACGAGAAGGGGGATCTGTATGTTCCCGGCTACATCTATACCGAGATTGAGCCACGCCGCTGGGAAATTGGCAATAGGGCATCTAATGAAGGTTCGATATTGAGACCGCTTGGAATGCAAATCCAAT
>Ga0079223_10002230_pt1 | contig 11944 bp, 10 predicted proteins | sample Stecom2011_FD_75072 | JGI IMG/M metagenome (GOLD analysis project Ga0079223, IMG submission 75072) | Agricultural soil microbial communities from Utah to study Nitrogen management - Steer compost 2011 | ecosystem: Environmental > Terrestrial > Soil > Agricultural land | place: USA: Utah...
ATAGCCTTCGCAAGGTATTTCTTTATCGTGAATTTTAATATAATCGCCAATTTTGTACGGGAAAGTAAAAAACATAATAACTCCACTGGTAACATTGCTTAGGATAGACCATTGCGCGAAAAAGGCAATTCCCATTACTGCAAAAATGGATGACATTACCAGTCCGAGGTTTTTAAAATCTACTCCCCAAATAGTAATAAGTCCCAGAATCATTATAAATAAAACAGCAAAATCTACGTGCTTCATGATTAAACCCGTTCTATGTTCTAAGCGTTCAATTTTATTTGCAAAGTTCCGGATAGTGCGTTTTAAACCCCATCGTATTATTAGGAGGACAATTATTAATGCACTAGACTGTATTAATTGTATAGAGTATTCTGTTATTTCTCTCATGAGTATTTAGTTACATTAATTCTAATGAATCTCTTAAATGCGTAAATTCATTTCGGTTTTTGTTCCAATAATTGGTTTTCATTCGTTTGAGCTTTGTAGCGGTGGTTCGTAGCCTAAGGGTATCATTTTGCATTGAAACATTTACCTCTTCCCACTTTTCGATTTCGTATGGAAATCTACTTTTAAAAAATAGTTTTAACTGGCGTTGTAAGTCTATGTAATTCAAGGTGTAAACGGTAATGGAATCCCCTTGTTTCAAATTAGCGAAGGCTTTGTACTCTTTTATTTCCTTATGTCGAAGTCGAATGTATTCAAAGGATGGTATTACAGTCAAATCGCCCGTGGGGAGCTCTTCAGGATTAATTCGAATTAGATTCCAAAGTTCATCTTCAAGCCAGGTTTTCTGTAATGATAGTTTTTGGTCTGCTTCACCTTCAAAGTAGGAGTGCGCTTCAATCTCAAAATTATCTCGATTGTTCAGCTGCATATATACTTGGCCGCACCATTCTTGAACGCTATTGCTTATTTTTAAAGCGTGACCGGTAGTAGTGATTGGACTAAAACTACTACTCATAATTGAATAAGGGTAAATACCAGTATTGAAATTTTTCATCTGATTTAACTTCATTACCAAGACATTTGTGTTGGATGAAGTGTTTGTCTTAACCTGTTCTTTTGGCAAAAAATCTTCGGTCACAAAAATATTTACAGCCGTTCCTTCTCTAATCTCGCCATAACGCTCTTGCATCAATTTATATGATGTAATTTCAGCTTCATCACCAAACCAATAATCTTTAAACTGAGAAGAAATGTTGCGTGAAGTAGTTGTTTCATAGCCCTTGGTTTTGGTTTCAACCCCTGTAGTACTGTTTTTCTCTTCGGAAGAATTGCAGCCGCTAATGAAAATCAATAAAATAAAAAGTAATGCGAGTTTTGAAACATTCATTCGACAGCAGATTTCTTGCTAAATTACCAAAAAATCAACGGGTAGCCATATCACTTAACGTTTTATAAACAAGTCGAATAGGAAGGCTTATTACATTAAAATAACATCCTTCAATCTTTTCAATTCCAATGTAACCAATCCATTCTTGAATACCGTAACCACCCGCCTTGTCAAAAGGTTGATAGTTTTTTATATAATAATCTATTTCTGAATCTGAAAGGGTTTTAAACCACACTTTGGTAACATCGTGCACCGTTTTTTGAAACCCTGATGTGGTAAAGCAAACCGAAGTTATTACCTCATGCATTTGACCGCTCAATTTGCGCAGCATTTCTTTGGCGTGTTCTGTGTTTTTGGGTTTTTCAAGCGCGGCTTCATTTAGCCAAACTATGGTGTCGCTTGTAATGAGGATTTCGTTTCGCTGTAGGTTATTAAAAGCAGCGGCTTTTTGCTGCGAGATATAATCTGTTATTTGAGAATGAGTTAAATGTGAAGGGTAGGTTTCATCTATTGCTTTTACTTGAATCTTAAAATCTAAATCTAATTCTTTAAAAAAATCTTGCCTTCTAGGAGAGCCTGAAGCAAGAATGACTTTGTGATTTTTAAGAATATCGCGAAGCATACATGATGCTTTAAAATGAATAATAAAAGGATTCTAATTTTCCGATGAAATACATATACAAAGTACTACAAAAGGGCAATTTGAAATAAAAGCAACGAACAAATTCCTGTAAACATCACTATTTTAAGTAATGTAGAAAGAAAACCATACTCTTTTTTAGTTTCTGCACTCCACGCTTTGATGCAAAAAAACAAAAGTGGCGCAACTATAGCAAAAAGGAAGTATAGCAATAAAACTTGTTGTTTATAGAGGTATTCATACATATAAAAAACCACTCCCATAACCAATAGGGCGCCGAGGATAAAAGTGATAGTTGTTGTTCTTTTTCTTCCTAAAGCAATGGCCAGCGTGTTTAAACCTCCTTTTTTATCGCCATTGATATCTTGTAAATCTTTAACTATTTCTCTTAAAAAATTGATGGAAAAAGCAAACAGGGCATAGTCTAAAACAATACTGAAAATAGTAGATTGGGTGGCCTGATTTTCGGGGGTAACGGCAGGTAAAAGATCGAAAAGTGCGACAACAATAATGCTCATAGCCACTAAGGCGGAAATAAGTAAGTTTCCAACTAACAACATACCTTTTAAATAGGAAGCATATAAATAGAGCAATGCCGAAAAGGCGATAAATAATGCCGAAAATCCAGGTCTGCCTATTATATTAGCAAGATAAAACCCAATTGCAACCCCAATTACGTTTAAAATTATAAACAGGTTATTGGCACTTTTTTCGGTGATTGTTTTTCCAATAAGAACTTTTTCTGGCTTATTGATTTTGTCGATTTCCACATCGTAAATATCATTTATAATATTTCCTGCAGCCGCAATGCAAAGTGTGGCAACTACTAGAAGTGAAAACCCGAAGCCGTTGAGCGTTATTTCAATTCCAAACGGATGAAATAGCCCGTATTTGATGAAAAACTGCACAAGTGCAATAAATATTAGGTTTTGATAGCGTATGAGGTGGAGGTATTTCAATTTTTAATTATAAGTTTTTTGGTTAGTTATAAGTTCATGGTTATGAGTTCGATTCCAGAATTATCATTGAATATATTCTATCAAATTTGATTGAATGTTTTGAAAGCAATTTAGAATTTAGAATAAGAAAGTTGTTTTTAGTTTTCAAAATGTATCGAAGGCCAAGATGTACTCAATACTAGTCATATTTAGCACTTATACCTTTCGTAATGCCCCATTTACCTTGCACTTTCATTACTTGTTCCAAGACATCACGAACGCAGCCTTTTCCGCCTTTTTTATGCGATACATATTTTGATATCGCTTTTATTTCCTGAACAGCGTCTTGAGGGCAGGTGGGGAGACCAACTTCCTGCATTACTTCAAAATCTGGTAAATCGTCACCCATATACAGCGTGTTTCTTAGTTCTACGTTTTTTTCTTTTAAATAATCTTCAAGAATTTCAGTTTTGTTATGAGCACCCAAAAACACATCTTTAATTCCTAAATTTTGTAATCGAACGCGCACGCCCTCATTATTACCGCCAGAAATAATACAGACGTGATATCCTTTTTCCACAGCAGTTTTAAGTGCGTAGCCGTCTTTAATATTCATAGTTCGGTACATTTCGCCTTGGGTTGTAACCATTATAGTGCCGTCGGTTAAAACGCCATCTACGTCGAAGATGAAGGTGTTTATGTGTTTTAAGTATTCTTTATAACTCATATTTTGCTTTTTACGGATTCACGATTTCTACCTTTACGTTTTCCAGATTCTTTTATACGTTTTTCAATGCTTTTGTAAACAGTTCATAAAACTCTTTATTGTCACTGTTTTCTAGCAATTTTAAATGTTTGTCTATAGTCTTTTGGTCCTTTCGTCGGGCAGGACCGGTTTGTGCTGCTTTAGGCGAAAGGGTTTCAATTTTTAAAGCTGTTTCTGAAATAAGAGGCTTTAATAAATCGAATGGTAAGTTTTCTTTGTTCAAAATATCGCTTCCTATGGCGTATAAATGGTTCACAAAGTTATTTACAAAAACGGCGGCAAGGTGTAGCTTTAATCGTTTTTCTGATAAAATCTCTACAACATTTTCTGAAATACATTCCCCTAGTTTTCTAAGAAGTTCTAAATCACGCACGTTTTCAGCTTCAATACAAATTGGAATGTTTTTAAAATTTACCTCGCGTTGCTTTGAAAATGTTTGTAACGGATAAAAAACGCCGCGTCTGCTGTTGTTTGAAAGCTCACTCATATTTACGCCACCCGAAGTATGGACAATCAGTTTATTTTGAATGGGCAGGCTTTCGGAAAATGGTGCTATTGCATCATCGGGGATACCTATAATATATACATCGGCATCCATTAGTTTTGAAATGTCTTGAGTACAAGGAACATTTTTCAATGGGCTAGAGGAAGAGTCGACGGTACTTCTATTGAAAACTTGTTTTATAACAACATTTTTGGCGCTGCTTAAGGCTATAAAGAGATGATGGTTAAGATTGCCGAACCCTAAAAACACTACATGTATCATAATGCGAAAATAAGGTAAATTTTAAATTTCAACGGAACACTTTACGATTTATCAATTCAATTTCGCCTTCTTGCTCCAATTGTTTTACGGCCCTAATAACCGTTTCCACCCTAAGTCCTGTAAGATCGGCTATTTGCTGTCTTGTTAGTTCTACTTGAAAGCGTTCTGTTGAACCGTATTTTCGTTTTAAAAAATCAATAAGGGTTAAAATACGATGTTCTGGCGTGTGAACAGAGATTTCCTTAAGGATAGTTGCTTTGTAATACAGCCTTTTGGCAAGCGCTTTTGTAAATTTTAAATGAACCTCGGGATTTTCTGTAAGGAGCTTAAAAAGTTTGGTTTTAGATAATTTATAAACCTGGGTTTCTTTTATCGCAGTCGCTGATGCAGGATATTTAAAATCGCCCAATAACGGAGGTTCTCCAAAACTATCTCCATCATAAAAAATGCCTTGAACAAACTCTTTCCCTGTATCGTTCAAATTAAACATTTTTATTTCTCCCGTTTTAATTTGGTAATAAAAGTCTGCACGGCTGTTTTCAGAAAAAATCAACTCGGCAGGGTTATAAGTTTTCAGCGCGCAATTGTATTTTGAAAGTAAATTTTCAGGAATCATGTCTATATGATTAGCCTCATAAAATCTAGGCTATTAGTATGGGTAAATTTACCCATAAAACAATTAAAGATTAAATATTATGAAAATATTATCCTTAAAGGCCATGCAAGCCGAATTTGAATACGATTACTATATGTATGTACCGCTTACAATTATTTTAAATAGTTGTTTGGGATCTATTGCCGCTATGACCATTTTAGCCCAAGGTACATCATTACTTACAGGCATTGAGTTAACGCTTTGCGTGTCTCTATGTATGGGTTATAATGCTGCCTTATTATCGGGAGCTAGTAAAAAATTGAGCTTTTGGTTATTGGTGATATCATTAGTAGTCAATATGTTGTTGCTTTTGATAACTTTGCTGTAAAAAAATATGGCAAATCGTAAAATTAATTCTAGAGAAGACGTTTCCTTATTGGTTAGAACTTTTTATTCAAAAGTAAGAAAGGACGAACTGCTCGGCCCTATTTTTAATGGAATTATAACCGACTGGGAAAGTCACCTAGAACTTTTAACAGATTTCTGGGAAACCAACCTTTTTTTCAACCGTAAATACTTCGGAAATCCGATGCATGCACATGTTGAAGTTGATAAAAAGGTTGGTAACTCTATTAACGAAATGCATTTTGGAACTTGGATTAACCTGTGGGTTGAAACTATCGATACGTTGTTTGATGCTGACGATGAAAGAGCTCAAATTGCAAAAAACCGTGCACGAAATATGGGGACTTTTCTTCATCTTAATATTTTTAATTCAAGAACTCCTAACGCGGGGAAATAAAGCTTTCATTAAAATCTGTTTTTTATGATTACTTCTACGGAATAATCTACGTTTTATAGGTTTCTGTTATTCAAACTATTTAGCCGAGAATTAGGTGAAAAACCCTGCTGCATTTTCAAATGTTAGAACAAGGTTTTTAGTAGCTTTAATGAGTACAATTACCTAAATTTGCCCCAAAATTATTTATAATGCTAAAAAAGATAGCTTCCGTTCTTTTCTCAACCCGATTAACCGCTGTTCTTTTCATTGTTTATGCCGCCGCAATGGCCGTAGGAACATTTTTGGACGCTTCCTCTCAAACCCCTCCAACTCCCTATACGCGTGAACTTATATACAACGCTTGGTGGTTTGAAGCAATCATGGCCATTTTTGTTGTTAACTTTATTGGAAACATATTCCGGTATAATCTTCATAAACCGAAGATGTGGGCATCACTTATGCTTCACGTTTCTTTAATTCTTGTAATTTTTGGTGCTTTCGTTACCCGTTATATTGGTTTTGAAGGTGTAATGCACATCCGCGAAGGTCAAACAGAAAACTCCATTCTTTCAGAAGAAACATATCTAGACGTTTTTATCGACGGCGATTATATGGTTGATGGTGTAGCGCAACGAAGAAAGTTGAAACCAAAAAAACTTAGACTATCCGAGCGGTTAAACAATAATTTTGAAATTAATACCGACTACAAAGGGCAGGAGGTAACGATAAAATATAAAGACTTTATAAAAGGAGCTAAAGAAGGCTTAACTCCAGACGAAACGGGAGAGGAGTATCTTAAAATTGTAGAGTCTGAAGGTGGTGAACGTCATGACCATTGGGTTAAAAACGGTGAGGTTTCCAATATTCACAATATACTTTTTGCAGTTAACAAACCTACTGAAGGAGCTATAAATATTACGACTCACGACGATGGAAGCTACACAGTTTCCAGTCCTTTTGAAGGAAATTATCTACGAATGGCAGATCAGTTTGAAGGGGCCGTTGTTGCAGATAGCGTTCAAACATTTAATCTTCGATCTCTTTATCAATTAGGCGGAATTGGTTTTGTAGTGCCGGAGCCTTTAACCAAAGGAAAATTTGGCGTTGTTAAAGCTGAAGCAGACGAACCTGCAAATCAAGACGCTCTTATCGTTGAAGTTACTTCAAACAACGAAACCGAAACAGTTGCATTGCTGGGTGGAAGAGGTACAGCTCCAAATCCGAAGGAAACCGAAATAGCTGGTTTAAAAGTATATATGAGCTACGGTTCTGAAAATATTGAGCTTCCATTTAGTATAACCTTAAACGATTTTATAGCCGATAAATATCCAGGAACAGAAAAGGGATATTCATCATTTAAAAGTAAGGTTACCGTAATAGATGAAAACAAAGAGCATTTTGATGCCGAAATTTTTATGAATAATGTATTAGATCATCAAGGATATCGGTTTTTTCAATCAGGTTTCGATCCAGATGAAGGGGGAACTATTCTTTCTGTAAATCACGATTGGTGGGGTACTTGGATCACTTATATTGGATACTTCTTTTTATACATTGGCCTAATGGCAATTCTTTTTAGCAAACACAGTCGTTTTGGGAAATTAGAAGTAATGCTCGATCGAATTAAACGTAAGAAAAAGAGCATGATGACTGTTTTAGTCTTGTTTTTTACTATTTCTGGAATGGCTCAAGAACACGACCCTTCACGACACGTTCCCGTACCCAGACAGCAAATAGACTCTTTGATTGTCGCTAATGCCGTAAGTAAAGAACACGCCGATAAATTTGGACATTTATTGATACAGGATAATGGTAGAATGAAGCCTATCAATACCTTTGCTAGTGAACTCTTAAGAAAAGTTAGTAGAAGCGATCATTATCAAGGTTTGAATGCCGACCAGGTGTTTATTTCAATGACGGAGTTTCCTCGACTTTGGGTAGAAGTGCCAATTATTGCTTTAAAAAGAGGTAACGATAGTATTCGCCACGTAGCTGGCGTTCCTGAGGGGCAAAAAGACGTTGCCTTATTGGATTTGTTCGACGAAAAGGGAAACTACAAACTCGAACCGTACCTTTCTGCTGCCACGCGAACAACAACTCCTAACCAGTTTCAAAAGGACTTTATTAGAGCTCACGAAAACTTTTCGTTGCTTAATGCAGCACTTAGTGGAAGTATCTTAAAAATATTTCCAATTCCAGGGGATGAAGGAAATAAGTGGGTGTCGTACCCAGAATTGGGAGAAGTTAATTTAACAGGAATGGATTCGCTTTATGCCAGAAATATTCTTCCTATGTACTTTGATACATTAAAGAAAGCACGCGACACAGGCGATTATAAACAAGCTGATGAACTATTGGAAAGTATCACCAATTTTCAAAAGAAGTATGGTTCTGAAATAATGCCATCAGAAAACAGGTTGAAAGCGGAAGCCTTTTATAACAAAGCAGATATCTTTAATCGTTTGTACAAATATTTTGCGGTATTTGGAATTTTAATGTTCGTCTTTATTATTGCGCAGCTTTTTAAAGATAGAAAAATCCTTCGTACGCTTGTAACGGGTTCTAAAGTTATAATGTGGATATTGTTTGCATTAATGACGCTCGGGCTTGCGCTTCGTTGGTATGTAAGTGGGCATGCACCGTGGAGCGATGCTTATGAATCGGTTATCTACGTTGCTTGGGCTACTGTTTTCTTCGGACTTTCCTTTGGTCGCAAAAGCGATCTAACTGTGGCTTCTACTGCTTTTGCAGGAGCAATTATATTATGGGTAGCGCACGAAAACTGGTTAGATCCTTCAATAGCTAACTTACAACCCGTTCTGGATAGTTATTGGCTAATGATTCATGTTGCTGTTATTGTAATGAGTTACGGCCCATTCACACTAGGAATGATATTGGCAATGATTTCATTGTTTTTAATGATTTTCACAAACAAGAAAAATTATAGCCTGATGGAAATTAACATCAGTGAACTTACGGTTATTACCGAAATGGCACTTACTGCTGGTTTGGTACTGTTGACCATTGGAAACTTTTTGGGTGGCCAATGGGCGAATGAGAGCTGGGGGCGTTATTGGGGCTGGGATCCAAAAGAAACCTGGGCACTTGTTAGTATTATGATTTATGCATTTGTTATCCACGCAAGGTTAGTTCCAGGCTTACGCGGGCGATGGACTTTTAATGTACTGGCAATGTTCTCGTATGCATCGATTATGATGACGTATTTTGGCGTTAACTTCTATCTAAGCGGTTTGCATTCATACGCTAGTGGAGATGCGCCAGCCACGCCAACTTTTGTTTGGTGGATCACATTATTTGCAGTAATCTTAAGTGTAGTGTCTTACTTCAGGTATAAGAAGTATTACGGGAAGAAGAAAAAGCCGAAGAAAAAGAAAATTGAATAATTTAATAATTATAAAAAATGGGTCGGAGCTTTAAAACTCCGACCCATTTTTTATTCCGATTTTATTAAATTCTTAATGACCTATTTCGATAGTAGTTATTTCCGTTAGTGTCCCACCATCAACTTGAGTCGTATTATTGGTGTAGGTTCCCATTATAATATCAGGGTCGTCTAATAATTGCCAATTGTCTACGCGGAACTCCATAGTGTCGTTTTGATTGTTCACCCACGTGTAAAACTCTCCGAATGAAATAAGCAAAAAGCTTGAGTTTTCAGGACTAATCATAGGCACTCTAAAATTCATAGTAGCATTTTCAATTGAATTTCCTGCAAGTGCAGGGGTTATAAGGCTTACAATTTCCATCTGCCCAGATTTGTTTGTTGGATAGGGTAAGTAATTGTTTTCAACTTTATTCCAAACCCATCCATCAACCCACACTAAATCAGCAATGCCTGTATATTTACCTTCCGATTCATCAAATTGAAGTGAAATACTAAATTCGAATTCTTCATATACCATTGCTTCAGTAATATCATAGGTTACAGCAGAATTAAAATACAACGTCAGTGGGATGCGGTCATCACAAGGTGCTACAGCGTTCTTTATAGTTGCACGTGTGCGCATTTCGTCCCAAACTTCAGACATAGCTTGATACATCCAATCTGGATCCGCCTCATACCAATCAGTGATTACCGATTGCTCGATTCTATAGTCTAGCACATTGATATAGTTTAATTGTACAGACCTTATGCCATCTCGAGGAAGGTTGTGAATTTTAAATTGAAGTAATTTACGGGCTGGAAGCATATACTTTCCTTGATCCATACAATAATTTGGATTTGCTGCCTGCCAATCGGGAGTGGGTATAATGTGATCATCGGGACCTAGCCATAATTTGATTATTATTTGCTCGCTATTACTGGCGTCTACAGTTATATAATCTTCTGGTGGCCACTCAAAATCTGTCGGTCTTTGCGACTCGCGATCACTGGTGGACCTACTTTGAGGGAAATCTAATCCCGAATCTCGAATCACGCGACTAGTCACCTCAATCAAATGACTGGGTTCAATGTTTACATCATCGTTGTCTGGGCCATTGCTCTCCTCTTTATTACAGGAAAAAAGTAAAATAACCGAGAAAAAAGAGAGCATAACTCCATAGGGTAATCTTAATTTCATAATTGTTGATGTTTAATAATTATTATTATCAATTTTAGACTTCCACTCAAATAGGTGTGCAGCTTTTACCATTTAGATTTATAGATTCAACAAGAATAAGAATCGATTTCTTTTTGACTAATAGGTGCTTAAATTTTGAGCGTCACTCTAATATATAAAGTAAGGTACGTTATAAACATCTAGTGCGATATGTGAAATAAGCATACTGTTAGCTTGAATGAGTGTTCAGTATGATTCAATGAGAATTTAAAAATCCATTTTATTATTTGGTCGTAATAAAATCGCGTCGTTTGAAATGTGCTAGTTTTTGATATTGGATTGTCACTATACAAAAAAATCCCCCTTTTTCAAGGAGGATTTTAGGAGGGGTTAAAACTAATCGCGTCTCTTTTTATAGGAGACTGTCAAGTGTAGCTTTTAATTGAGGATTTGATGGACGAGGGGCATCGGCACTTACGATATTGCCTTGTGGGTCAATCAATATAAATCTAGGAATTCCTAAAATACCGTATTCCTTAACGAACTTTGATTCCCAATTGTTATCGGCCATAAGTTGAATTCCAACTAGTGATTTATCTGTAACCATAGCTCTCCATTTTTCGTAATCTTTAGGTTCATCAATAGAAATGCTTACAAAATGAATGTTTTTTCCATGATATTGTCCTTCAATTTCTTTTAACGCTGGGATTTCACGAATACAAGGTCCACACCAAGTAGCCCAAACATCAATATAAACGTACTTTCCTTTTAAATCAGCAAGGCTCGTTGTACCTCCTTTGTGATTTTCATATTCGAAGGTAGGAGAAGGGTTTCCTTGTGTTAGCGACTTAAGAAGATTGTAGCGCTCTGTAAGTTTAGCAAGGTTTTTTGGGTTTGGATTAGACTTGGCATAAATATCATAATTTTCACCTAAATATTTGTCTGCCTTAAGACCGAATTGAAGATGGTCATACATTATTTTATCCTTAGCATAGCCGTCGGGTAGGGAGGTATCTACGTTTTTCAGAAAATGTAATGTGTGTTCTGAATTATCTCCGCCTAATTCTTCTTTACTCGCCAAACGATTAAAGTGTACAGATAGTAAATTTTGATAGGAAACAGAATTGCGAAAAGCTAAGGTGTCAGAAAAATTAATATCACTCAAAGATTCATAAAACTTTTGGCTGACTTCAAAATCTGGCTTCCCTGTATAATAGCTATGTGCATTCTGATAATTCTCAATTAACGAAGCTTTTGAATACTTATCTTCTTCGGCTAACATTTTTTTGAAATTATCACTCTTAATATTATGAGTGGCATACAGACTATCTAATGCTTTTTGATCTGAATCCAGTTTTTTCAGAAAGTATTCTTCATCCATCATAAAGAGTTCTTTAAAATCAACATTTTCTTCATTCCAAATATATTTCTGTGCTAAAAAATTATTAGGATTTGCAAGATCTCCTGAATATTTTAGGCTTTCGTCAAACTCTTCTGTGTTCAGGTTTACAGTAAGGTTCTGACCTTTTTCCAAATAAATTTCAGCTCGTTCCCTAC
>Ga0079223_10002233_pt1 | contig 11941 bp, 12 predicted proteins | sample Stecom2011_FD_75072 | JGI IMG/M metagenome (GOLD analysis project Ga0079223, IMG submission 75072) | Agricultural soil microbial communities from Utah to study Nitrogen management - Steer compost 2011 | ecosystem: Environmental > Terrestrial > Soil > Agricultural land | place: USA: Utah...
AGACGGCTGATCCAGGTCGCCCGGCGCAGCAACCACTCGAGCAAATCGGCGAGGGAAGAGATCATGGAGCCTTCCGTCCTGGTGGAGAAGGCGGCGGCCGCACTGATAGACCGGCGGCCGCCAACCAAGGTTACCGAGTAGCGGTCAGCTCGACCTTGGCGCCGATCGTCTCGTTCCAGAGATCGACCCACTCCTGATCGACGCGGGCTGCCCAGCGTGGCAGGACCTCGTCCGCCAGCAATTGCTTGCCGCGCTCGAAATCCTCTTCGGTGACTTCCACCAGAACCATGGATCCCGCATCTCCGCGTGTGCATTCACCCTGGCCGGTTAGGCAGGCGATGCCCTCCTCGCTTTCCTTGACGGCCGACTCCCAAACCGGGCGCTCGAAGTTCTCCGCAACCTCCTGCATCAGGAACTCCTGGATGGCGGGGTCCAGGGATTCCCACTTGTTCAGGTTCATCGCGGTGACCACGTGATCCCATCCCCCAATGGGCAGCGGCAGCAGGTGGGTGGAGACTTCATGCCAGCCGGAGCTGTAGCCGGAAAGCGATCCGGTGACGGCGCAGTCCACCACGCCACGCTGCAAGGCACCGGGAACTTCCGCGTAGTTAAGGGTGATGCCTTCCGCGCCCAGGGCTTCCAAAAACTCTGCCGTGGTACGTCCGCTGGCCCGGATCTGCTTGCCTGCCAGATCCGCGAGGCTGTTGATCTCCGTATTGCAGAAGACGACCTGCGCCGGGTAGGGGACGACCGAGATCAGCTTGGAATTGAAGCGTTCGTGGAAGGCGCGATCCAGTGCCGGCTTGTAGCTTTCGGCAATCTTCCAGGCGAGCTCCGCGTCGGGCGCGATGATGGGCATGTCCAACCCCTCGAGTTCGGGGCTGTCTTCCACGGTGTAGTCGGCAACGGTGGCGCCCATGTCGAAGACGCCATTGGAGAGCAGGCGATAGACCTCACTGCCACCCAGGCCCATCTGGTCGAAGGTCGTGACCTCGACCTGGATCGCCCCACCGGAGGCTTCAGGAATGTGCTCCCCCCAGAAGGGACGCTCGAAGTTGCGATGAAGGCTGAGGCCGCTCCAGCTCCCCACGAAGGTCAGCTGCGTGTCAGGCAAGTCCTGTGACCAGGCTGTACCGGCGGTGAGTGCTGTCAGGGCAACGCCGGCGAGCAGCGCGGCAAGTGGTTTCTGCATCTTCTGCCTCCTCTATGGTCGCGAGTCTAACGTGTATCAGAATGCGGCGAGCCGAGCGTTCGGGATGTCGGTGATCAGCATATGCCCCGGCTCGTGCGTGATCGCAAAGGGAAGGCCGGCCTTTTCCAGCGCTGCCTGTGGGGTGACGCCGCAGGCCCAGAAGACCGGGATTTCGCCCGAGGGGACGTTCGGTGGATCTCCATAGTCCGGCCGGCCAAGGTCCTTGATGCCGATCTGCTCCGGGAAGCCTAGATGGACGGGAGCACCATGGACCGCCGGATAGCGCGAGGTGATCTGCACCGCGCGGATCGCGTTTTCCGGCGTGAAACTGCGCATCGATACCACAAGAGGACCGCTGAAGCGGCCGGCTGGCGTGGTCGGTCGGTTCGTGCGGTACATGGCGACGTTGCGGCCTTCCAGCACATGCCTAACCGGCACGCCTTCGGCGATCAGGGCCTCCTCGAAGGAAAAGGAGCAGCCGATCACGAAGCCGACCAGGTCGTCGCGCCACAGATCGGCGATATCCTTTCGTTGCTCGACCAGCTTGCCCTCGCGGAAGACGCGGTAACGCGGAAGATCGTGGCGCAGGTCGATGTCCTCGCCCAGGGCGGGCACGCGCGGGTCGCCCGGCTCAGAGACAGCCAGCAGCGGACAGGGCCGGGGATTTGCCTGACAGAAGCGCAAGAAATCAAAGGCCGCCTCTGCGGGAAGAATGACCAGGTTGCCCTGGACGAAACCCGGTGCCTGTCCCGCGGTCGGGCCGTCGAAGTGTCCCGCGCGAATGCGGCGTCGCACCGCCTGCACCTTGTCAAGTGATGATGGGCCAAAGCTTTCCATAGCAACGCCTCCTGCCAGCGAAGGTCGCTTAGCCGCAAGTTCCTGTCCAGCGCCAATCATTGCCGAGGCCATTGGGTTCTGTCCGAGGGCGCCGAGCTCTGCCACCCACAGGGCCGCGAGGCATCGGGCAAATTCACGCATCCAGGCGCACCAGGGTTCCCACCCGGCCTTCAAGTATGGCGCGGGCATCTTCCAGGCGGCCAATGCCGGCGACGCGGCCCGGGCGGGCGGCAAAGTCGCAGGCGGCCTTCACCTTGGGGCCCATGGAGCCCGCGGCGAACGTCATGCCGCCGAGCTCCCGCGGCGTGATCTCGCGGATGGGCCGCTGATCGGGCGTGCCCCAGTCCTGATAGACCGCCTCTACGTCGGTCAGCATGAGAAAGGCTTCGGCCTCGAGTTCCCGTGCCAAGAGGCCGGCGGCAAGGTCCTTGTCGATCACCGCCTCGATGCCCTCCAGGTCCCCCTGGGCGTTGCGGATGACGGGGATGCCGCCTCCCCCCGCACAGATGACGATCACACCTTGTTCGACCAGGATGCGGATGGCCTCGATCTGGGTGAAGGTTTGTGGCGCCGGCGAGGGAACCACGCGCCGCCACTTGCCCGGGCTTTCCTCTACCAGGTGCCAGTCCTGATGTTCGTGGCGCACCCGCTGCGCCGCCTCGGTGGAATAGACGGGGCCGATCGGCTTCTCGGGCTGCTGGAAGGCAGGATCGGCAGGATCTACTTCCGTTTGGGTGAGGAGCGTCGCGCAGCGTGCATCGCCCGGCAGAGCGTTGGTCAGCTCCTGCTCCACGAGGTAGCCGATCATGCCGACGCTCTCGGCGCCGAGGATGTCCAGCGGATAGGGATCTACCGCTTCGAAGGCTGAAGCCTGGAGCGCCAGCAGACCGACCTGAGGGCCATTCCCGTGCGCCACGATGATCTCGTGCTCGCGCGCCAACTCCGCCAGCGCAATTGCCGCGCGGCGGACGTTTCCCCGCTGAACCTCGGCGGTCATGGGCTCGCCTCGCTTCAGGAGAGCGTTGCCGCCAAGTGCAACCACCACCCGCATCTCAGCCTCCTATTGTCGCGACAAGCACGGCCTTGATCGTGTGCATGCGGTTCTCTGCCTGATCGAACACGATGGAGGCCTTCGATTCAAAGACCTCTTCAGTCACCTCCATGCAGTCGATGCCATACTTCTGAAAGATGTCCTCACCGATCTCGGTCTCGCGGTTATGAAACGCCGGCAGGCAATGCATGAACTTCGCATGGGGGTTTCCCGTGGCTGCCATGATCTCCGAGGTGACGCGGTAGGGCGTCAGCAGCTCGATCCGCTCTTCCCATACGGACTCCGGCTCTCCCATAGAGACCCACACGTCGGTGTAGACGTAGTCACAGCCCTCCACCGCTTCCCTCGGGTCTTCCGTCAGAGTGATCTGGCCGCCGGTCTCCGCAGCGATATTGCGGCAGTGGTCTAGCAGTTCCGCATTGGGCCAACAGGCCTTTGGAGCGGCCAAACGGATATCCATGCCGATAAGGGCCGCTCCGGACATGAGGGAATTGCCCATGTTGTTGCGGGCATCGCCCAGGAAGCAGAAACTGATCTGGGAGAGGTGCTTGCGGACGTACTCCCGCATTGTCAGGAAGTCCGCCAGGATCTGGGTCGGGTGGGCCTCGTCCGTCAGGCCGTTGTAGACGGGTACGCCGGCGTATTGAGCCAACTCCTCCGCCATCGTCTGGCCAAAGCCGCGATACTCGATGGCGTCATAGACGCGTCCCAGCACACGCGCGGTGTCCTTCATGGACTCCTTCTTGCCAATCTGTGTGCCGGTTGGGCCCAGATAGGTGACATGAGCGCCCTGGTCATAGGCGGCCACCTCAAAGCCGGTCCGCGTGCGAGTGGAATCCTTCTCGAAGATCAGCGCGATGTTCTTGCCCTTGAGCTTCGGCTGCTCGTAGCCGCCATATTTCGCCTGCTTGAGAGCAGCGGCTTGGCGAATGAGAAAGCGGAGTTCGTCCGGGCTAAAGTCGAGGAGCTTGAGAAAGCTGCGGCCGTGCAGGTTTACAGGCATGCTCTCGTTCCTTTCTTGCTCTTATGAGGTTCAAGCAGGATCGCGGATGAGGGGGCAGGTCATGCAGTGACCGCCGCCGCGGCCGCGCCCGAGCTCCGCCCCAGGAACCGTGATGACTTCCACTCCCGCCTTGCGCAGCTGGGTATTGGTGTAGACGTTGCGGTCGTAGGCCACGACCACGCCTGGCTCGAGGGCGATGACGTTGTTGCCGTCGTCCCACTGCTCGCGTTCGCGCACGTAAGCATCCCCCGCCGTCTCGACGACGCGTAACTTCTTCAGGTCCAGCGCTTCGGCGACGACCTCCGTGAAGTGCGCCTCCTCGTGGCGCACGTCGATGGTGCCTTCCTTTTCGCCGGGCCGCAGCGAGTAGGTTTCTATGCCGTCGACGATGCCAGCGAAGGCCGTGACGAGGTCGCGGTCACAGAAGGTAAAGACCGTATCGAGATGCATGCTGCGCCGCTCGATGGGAAGCCGCGCCACGATCACCCGCTCCGCCCCACCTTGCGCAAAGAGCGCACGTGCGATCTGCCCGACGGCCTGCGGCGTGGTGCGTTCGCCCATGCCGATGAGCACGGTTCGCTTGCCGATCGGCATGATGTCGCCACCCTCTGCGGCGGCCATGCCGAAGTTGAGGTCCGGATCACCCCACCAGACGGGGAAGCCTGCGTCCCGGAAATCCGGGTGGAAGCGATAAATGGCCGTGATGTTCGTGGTTTCCAGCTGGCGGGCGTTCCAGCGCATGGGATTGAGGGTAACCCCTTCGTAGATCCAGCAGGTCGTGTCGCGCGTGAAGAGGTGGTTGGGCAGGGGCGGGAGAATGAACTCCTCCGGCTCCAGCACCGAGGCCAGCACGCTGTTGGGCTTGATCGGCAGTTCCGCCCTGCTCAGGCCGCCGATCAGGATGTTGGACAGGCTGTCGGCGTCGACTTCCATGAGGTAGGCATGAAGGTCGTCTGCCAGGCCGACCCCGACGTTGTTGTCGCTGATCCGCCGGTCCAGCAGCCAGCGGCGTGCTTCCGGGATTTTCATCGTTTCGGTCAAGAGGTCGCGCAGGAAAACCACCTCGACACCGCGATGACGCATGGCGTCGACGAAGGTGAGATGCTCAACGCGCGCCTGCTTGACCCAGATGACATCGTCGAAAAGGAGTTCCTCGCAATTCGCAGGGGTCAGCCTGGAGAGGGCGGTTCCCGGTCGGTGCACAAGCACGCGACGCAGCTTGCCGACTTCCGAATGGACTCCGTAGGTCAGGTTCATCATTGATCTCCTTAGAGCAGCGTGGCGATGCTGAGGCTCGCCATGATGATGACGGTGAGAATGAGCAGGAGCGGCCAGGTAAAGCGCAGCCACCGCTCGTAGGGCACGCGCGCTATGGCGAGCGCGCCCATGACCACCGCAAAGGTTGGATTGATGAGATTCACCAGGCCGTTGGCGGACTGATAGGCGGTCACCACGAGGTGACGCGCGACGTCAGCGAAATCTGCAACCGGCGCCAGGATGGGCATGCTGAGCACGGCAAGGCCGGAGGAAGAGGGCACGAAAAAGGAAAGTCCCACCTGTAGCCAGTAGATGACGTTGATGAACATCACCTCCGGCAGCCCAGCGACTGCGAGTTCCGCCCAGTGCAGGATCGTGTCGGTGATCTGCCCGTTGTCCATGACGACAACAATTCCACGCGCCAGGCCGATGATGAGCGCTACGCCCATCAGGTCACGCGCGCCGGCCAGGAAGGATGCGACGAACTGCTCCTCGCCCGGGCGTGCTATGAAGCCGACCAGGATCGCCGCCCCCAGGAACAGGGCAGTCATCTCGCCCATCCACCAGTCGGCGAAAAGTACGCCCCAGACCATGACCACGAAGGTCAGCGCAAAAACCGCCAGGACCACCTTGTGCAACGTGGTGAAGTCGGAAAGCTGGCCGCTGCTTTGGCCGGTAAGAAAATGGCGCTCCAGTTCCTCCTTGCGGTCATGAACAAGCGACCGCGAAGGATCGAGGCGGACCTGCTCGGCGTAGCGCATGACATAGAGCACGCAGGCCAACCAGCAGAGCCCCAGGATGATGAGGCGCAGAGCAAGACCCTGGGTGAAGGCGATCCCGGCTGCGTCGGAAGCTATTACCGTAGCAAAGGCATTGACCGTGGAGCCAAGGACGCCAACGCCCGCGCCCAGCATGATCACTGCCACAGCCGTAACCACGTCGTAGCGCGCCGCCAGCATGATGGGGATGAGCAGCGGGTAAAAGGCCAGCGTCTCTTCCGCCATCCCATAGGTGGTGCCGCCAAAGGCAAAGACCGCCATCAACACGGGGATCATCCACTTCTCCCGCCCTCGGAGGGAGATCATGGCGCGTGCTATTCCGGCTCTAATCGCGCCGGTTGACGTAACCACGCCGATGAAGCCACCAATGACGAGCACGAAAAGGGCAATGTCGATTGCATTGGCTTCATAACTGACAGGATCGTAGAAGCCCGCGATCGGAGCCATCAGCACGTCGATCAGGCCCTGCGGATTGGCCTCGGTCTCGTGATAGGTGCCGGCCACGGGCGCCATACGCCCAAGATCTTCGTTCAGGACTCTTTCGTATTGCCCCGCCGGAATGATCCAGGTCAGTACGGCAACCAATACGATGAGCCCGAAGAGAATAGTGAAGGCTGTCGGGAACTTTAGACGCCGACCCTCACCGCTTTTTGTTTCCTGGGACATGTTTGCCTCTCCGCCATGGATGGGCGGCTCGACGCGCGCAAACAGAGCAAGTCCGGTCGCGCTCGAGAGAAGGTCAATCCCAGTAGATCGCAACCGGCCGTAGCTGCTCCTTGCCGCTACAGCGCGAACAGGCCGCCGCCTGCTCATAATGTGGCACGAGGCGGCGACCTGTTGTTTGCGTTATGTCAAGGAAACGCAGATGGTGGTCGAATTATTTAGGCAGGTAGACTGAGCAGGAAGTCCTCAAGGGGCATTTCCCGGCGTGGGCGGGGAGGGGCGCCGGCAACGGCTCCGGCATAAAGATACGCGATGATCTCGTCATCCGGCTCCAGTCCGAGCGCCTGATGTACTCTCGTATCACGCGCGGCAGCACCGGTCTTCCATTGGCAGCCCCAGCCCTGAGCATGCATCGCGAGCATGATGGAAAAGGCTGCGCTTGCCACGGCTTGCCGCTGTTCGTCAGCCGGGATCTTCGGATGATCCGGCTGCAGCCGTGCCACGACCGTGATGATCAAGGGAGCCCGCAGCGGCTTTGCCCTTTCCTTCTCCAACAGGCTTTCGGGAGCCTCCGGATCGCGCGCCGCCAGCGCCTCGGCCATGGCTTCTCCCAGCTGCTCGCGCTGTTGGCCTTCCAACAGCAGGAACCGCCACGGGCGCAATCTGCCGTGGTCAGGAGCACAGAGAGCTGTCTCGAGGGCCTGGCGAACCACCTCCCTCGGCGGAGCGTCCGGGCCGAGGGCAAGGGGAGATCGGCGGGTTGTAAGAGCTTCTAGTGTATTCATACCAATTACATAGCAGCTGTAGATGCTGCCTTCCAGCCGACTCCCTGGCGCCGACGGCGTTGAACACGCGGGGTTCATGGTCAAGGATCAAGACCGGCAGAGGCTGCAGAGAGAGTTTCATGGATGACATCGACTACATAACGATTCAAGGCCACCGATTGGAGTACCGCCTGCTCCCTGGCCGGCCTGATGCGCCTGTCGTGGTGTTACTCCACGAGGGGCTGGGCTCTATTGGCCTCTGGCGCGACTTTCCGGAGAAGCTGGCCACTCTCACCGGCTGCAGGCTTCTTGTCTGGTCACGCTATGGCTATGGGCGCTCGGACACACTTGCCGCACCACGTCCGCTGGATTATCTGCACGATGAGGCTCTGCAGGCGCTGCCCGAGTTGCTGGAGAAACTTGATGTTCCGCGCCCCCTGCTGGTCGGGCACTCCGATGGAGCCACCATCGCTCTGCTTTATGCTGCCCATAGCCCGCAACCGCCCGTAGGCGTGGTGGCGATAGCTCCCCACGTCTTTGTTGAAGATGTCGCGATCGAGGGGATACGTCGTGCGGGAGAGGCCTTCCACAGCGGCGGGTTGGCGGAGCGGCTGGCACGGCATCATAAGGATGCAATCTCTACCTTCGCGGGCTGGCACGACACCTGGCTGCACGAGGATTTCCGCGACTGGAACATCGAAGACTGCCTGTCGCGGATCAGGGCGCCCCTGCTACTGGTGCAGGGGGAAGAGGATGAGTATGCCACTCTTGCCCAGCTCGATGCCATAGAAGGCAGGGTCTCCGGGCCGGTCGAGCGCATAGTTCTGCCCGCTTGTGGGCACAGCCCTCACCGGGAACGGGAAGTCGGAACGTTGAAGGCGATCGCGGATTTTGTAGCGCAGGTCGAGCGTTCCGCTTATTAGCCTCGAAGGGCTGCTCCTTCAGCCAAGCGCACCACCTCTTCCGGGGTATAGCCTGCCTCGCGCAGCCTTTTGATTGACAGGGCATCCTGGCGCTTTGCCAGGCGCTGGCCGCGTTCGTCGACCACCATAGAATGGTGATGCCAGCGAGGAACAGGAAGGCCGAGGAGCTCTTGAAGAAGGCGGTGCAGGTGTGTGGCGTGGAAAAGGTCTTCGCCTCGGGTGACGAGCGAAACGTCCTGAGCGGCGTCGTCGATCACGACTGCCAGATGATAGCTGGTCGGCATCTCCTTACGCGCCAGCACCACATCACCAAGCATCTCTGGTCGGGCCACCTGATCACCGGCAGTCAAGTCCCGCCAGGTAAGTTGGCTGCAACGACGCAGCGCTTCCTGCATGTCGAGCCGCCATGCATGAGGCTCTCCGGCTGCGATTCGGGCATCCCGTTCAGACCAACTCAGGCGCCGACAGCTGCCTGGGTATAGAGGGCCTTCCGGACCATGGGGCGCGCGGTCAGCGCGTTTGACTTCTTCCGCGATCTCGCGCCGCGTGCAGAAGCAAGGGTAGAGAAGCTCCATCTCCCGCAAGCGACGGAGGGCTGCCTCATACTCCTGTAGATGTTCGGACTGTCGTCGCAGCGGCGCCGACCATTGCACATTCAGCCAGGCCAGATCTTCCAGTATACCCTGCTCGAACTCGACGCGGCAGCGTGTATGGTCGATATCTTCCAGTCGCAGTCGCAACAGCCCGTCGGCGGCCTGGTCGGCCGCGAAGAGAGCCGAATAGGCGTGGCCCAGGTGCAGGCGGCCAGTTGGTGAAGGGGCGAAGCGAGTCGTCTCGGCCATGAGGGAGTCATAGACGCCGTTGATTTCGCCGTCTAAACCGGAATGCGTTTGATCTCAACCTCAAGAGGTTTGAGCGAACCTATGAAGCCGGCATCCTAAGAGAATGATCGATCGCATCACCGAGGAGACCTTGCCAGGGGCTGTATCTCGCCTGGCGCAACTGGATGAGCATTTCGCGCGCGCAGTGGCGGAAGCCGGAATGCCACCGCTTCGCTATCGCCCGCCAGGGTTTGAAACCCTATTGCGCATCATCGTGGCACAACAAGTTTCCTTGGCATCGGCCGCCGCGATCTGGGCACGGCTCGAAGCGCTTGTAGGGAGTCTCGAGCCGCAGCAACTGCTTCAGTATGATGAGGAGGCACTTTGTGGGGCAGGCTTGTCGAGGCAGAAGGCGCGCTACGCCCGTTCGCTGGCGGGATTGCTCGCAGAGGGCGAACTGGACCTGGCGTCAATAGACGAGCTGGATGATGAAGCTGCTATTGCCTGCCTTACAAGAGTGAGGGGACTTGGGCGGTGGTCTGCCGAATGCTACTTGCTCTTTTCCCACGGACGGCCTGACGTTTTTCCGGCTGAGGACGTCGGCTTGATGTTGGGACTGCAGAGCCTCCGGCAGCTGGAGGTGCGCCCGACTGGCAAGGAACTGCGCCAGATGGCGGAAAGCTGGGCACCCTACCGGGCGGTTGCCGCGCGCCTGCTGTGGCACTACCGCCGTTTCACCATGCAGCCGCCTGGCAGCTCCGGTAGCGGGGTAGCTTGACGTTCCAAACAAGGTGAAACAGGGCTGCGTGACTACTTCATGATGTAGAACCGGCCGCAGTATCAGCCTTTAAGATAGCAGGAGAAGAATGTGACCTCTTCCATTGAACTCGATGGACCGCGGCATGCCCCCTATGGCGGAGGCAAGCCAGAGCATCTAGTGGTTTTCCTGCACGGCTTGGGGGCGGATGGAAATGATCTGATCGGGCTCGCGCCGGTACTTGCGCCCCTTTTCCCCGATACGGCCTTCGTCTCACCAAACGCTCCCATGCCCTGTGACATGGCGCCCATGGGGCGACAATGGTTCAGCCTGCAGAGCCGCGCTCCTGAAGACCTCTACCGAGGCGCGGAAGAGGCTCGGGGCGTGTTGGACGCTTTTTTGGATTCTGAACTGTCTCGTCACGATCTGGACGATAGCCGACTTGCGCTCTTCGGCTTCAGCCAGGGATGTATGATGGCGCTCCACACGGCCCTGCGACGCCCCAAGCCAATTGCCGGAGTGGCTGGCTTCTCCGGACACCTGGTGGGGCCTGAGCGCTTGATGGCGGAGATCAAGTCGCGGCCGCCGATACTGCTCGTGCATGGGGACGCCGACGAGGTCGTGCCCTTCGGTGCTTTGAGATCAGCAGAGCAAACCTTGACGGCCGCGGCGGTCCCAGTTGAGGCGCACCCGCGGCCGGGACTCGGTCACGGAATCGATCAGCAGGGACTTGAACTCGCCGCGCGATTTCTGCACCGCGTGTTTGGCAAGTCCTGACTTCTTCCACGGCTGGTATCGAATCACTGATGTGTGAAGAGTTGATGAAGTCTCGTCCCGATCTCCCACAATATCTTGTGCGTCATTTCGGACGGGAGTAAACAGAAGGCGCCAAATCAACCTGCTCGATTCCCGAGCAGAAGCGAAAGGAGAGCTCGTGGCTTCGGTCGGAAGCTTGCCGGCGCTTGTACTCAACGCTGACTTTCGTCCTCTTAGCTATTTCCCCCTATCCCTCTGGGGATGGCAGGACACGATCAAGGCTGTATTTCTCGATCGGGTAAATGTGCTCTCCGAATATGAACGAGAGGTGCACTCACCTGGTTTTACAATGCGGGTGCCGAGCGTCATTTCGCTCAAGCAATATGTTCATCTGGACCGTCGGCCAGCTTTCACGCGCTTCAATGTCTTCCTGCGTGATCGCTTCGAGTGCCAGTATTGCGGCGACAACTACCCATCAGAAGAGCTGACTTTCGATCACGTTCTGCCGCGTTCGCGAGGTGGCCGCACCACCTGGGAAAACGTCGTGACCGCCTGCCAAAGCTGCAACCTGGTAAAGGGAAGCCGGCTGCCGCGTGAGTGCGGCATGTCGCCCCTGGTCGAGCCAGTTCAGCCGTCCACCTTCCGCTTGCAGGAAAATGGCCGGTCTTTCCCGCCCAACTTCCTGCACGAAAGCTGGTCCGACTTTCTCTATTGGGATATCGAGCTGGAAGCTTGAGCAACTGCTCCCGGGCTTAGCTCAGCTTCGAAAGTGGTCAGGATAGAGTGACCGCCAGAAGTCGCACTTGTACTCCTCCCAGGGATCGAAGGAGTGGACGTTTTGCCCGGGTCGAACCGGATGACCGAGGCCGAGCGGTCGAAACTCTCCAACTTGGGCACACCCTTGACTTTCGGCCTTCCTGATGCCGACCAAACCGTCGCTATACCCTCTTGCTCAACCAGATGGCGGCACGGGATCCAGCCTTGATGACTCCTGTCAGAAGTTCATAGGCTGTGTCCTGCTCGGCTTCGTGTTCCAGGCCGATGTCACGATGCTCGAGTTCTTCCTCGCGGAACCGCTCGATTGTCTCTCGGAGATCTTTCTCGGCGGGTTCGTCTGCCAGTTCTTCGGCCTGCTGGG
>Ga0079223_10002235_pt1 | contig 11934 bp, 9 predicted proteins | sample Stecom2011_FD_75072 | JGI IMG/M metagenome (GOLD analysis project Ga0079223, IMG submission 75072) | Agricultural soil microbial communities from Utah to study Nitrogen management - Steer compost 2011 | ecosystem: Environmental > Terrestrial > Soil > Agricultural land | place: USA: Utah...
AAGGTACCTAACCTTACAGTTAAGTACGCCTTAAAGGATCCAACAGATAAGGTGGATGCATACAGTGGTTATGTAAATGATTTGCTTCCAGACCTTGACCTTGACTGGTCGGAGACTACGGCACTTCTTTGCGCATCACCGGAGAGAATCAAGAAGCTGGCAAGAGACCTGATGGATCTTGGAATGAAACCCACAAACATACTTGTTACCCTTGAGACACATATGCGTTGTGGTGCAGGTAAATGTGGCCACTGCAAGGTAGGAAGCCACTATATGTGCGTGGACGGTCCAGTATTCACTTATGAAGAGATGATGGCACTGCCAAATGAATATTAGAATAATGCATTAAAAAGGCTCTGCCACTCATGATTCGAGTTTGGCAGAGCCTTTTTTATTAGTATGTTTTTTAACCGTTTCTTGTAACTACGTAGGAATGTTTAACCTGACTAGTCTTATAGAAAAGTCCCATGATTGCAGCTACAATAAGGATTGCTGCTGACACATAAAATGCCATTTCATAAGACCCTGTGGCATCGGCTATTCTTCCACCTAGAATAGGACCAAAGACACCACCTGCACCCCATGCCGAGAACATGATTCCATAGTTGAGACCAAGATTTTTCGTTCCGTAGTTGTCTGCGCATGCAGAAGGATAGACGGAAAGCATGGATCCATAGGCAAAATAGATCATAGCTGCTGCCATCAAAACAGTGGCAAAACTATTCAGTCCATTGAAAAGGAACAAGGCCAGCGCCTGCAACACATAAAGAATTGACATTGTCTTGCCCCTGCCAAGCTTTTCAGATATTACTCCTGCCATTGGTCTGCCAAGTGCATTGGCAACGGCTGCAAAAGCCACCAGCTGAAGAGCTGCGCTTTCACCCAGCATGGCTTTTACTATTGGTTTTAGGCTACCAATTGTCATAAGCCCACCTGTTGCTCCTGCAAAGAACATAAACCAAAGCATATAGAACTGCTTTGTCTTAAGCATCTCACCTACAGTCCTGTCTTCAACTGGAGGTTTTGCATCCTTACTTGTTGAAACCACTGGTTTATCAGGATTTTTCACCAATTGTGCAAGAGGCAATGTCATAATCAGGAATATTACACCCATGATTCTGAATGATGAAAATACATCATACCTTGAAAGCAGAAAATTGCTCAGTGGTACGATATATAGGGTTGCAAGTCCAAATCCTCCAACGACAATCCCTGATATGAGTCCCTTCTTCTCAGGTGGAAACCACTTTAGGGCCGGTGGTGTTGTGGATGCATATCCCAAGCCGATTCCCGAACCTGCCAAAACTCCAAAAGAGATGGTCAAGCCCAGTATGCTTGTCATGGAACCTGCCAAGATACAACCCAACCCTATAAGTAATCCTCCAATTGTAGTAACCCACTTGGGTCCTATTTTATCCTGCAGACGTCCTGCGGGAATCATTACCAATGCAAACATTATAATTGCTACTGTATATGGAATGGAAGTCTCAGTATTGGTCCATCCCAAGGTTTCCTGAAGTTTCCCCGCGAAAATGCTCCAGGCATAAAGCACACCAAAGGCTAGATTAATTCCAGCTCCGGCTGCTACTACAATCCAGCCTTGTTTATTTGATTTCAAATTTTGTCCCCCTTAATAATTTTTTTAAGTCTCCGACGTCCAATTATAGCTTATTTGACCTTAACTTACAATGATATAATCAATAAAATAACAAACTTTTTCAAAATCGAATGTAGTTTGAAAAAAAATACTCCTAATTGCAGTAGACACCTTGTTCTTCAAGCTGTCTACCGCAAAAGGAGTCTGTTATTTGACTATTTTAAGCCAGTGCATACTTTTTTTCAGAATCCTGTGTCGCTCCTAGCTCCACCTTGGCCAAAGCCTGTTCCAGATCGTCAATCAGGTCCTCAACATCTTCAATCCCAACAGATAAACGAACCTGCCCATCATAAATCTCCACAGCTTCCCTTTCCTCCTTGGTCATGTCGAAATGGCTCATGGATGGTGAGTGCTGAATCAAGGAATCCACATTCCCCAGGCTTGTTGCCAGACTGAAAATCTTTACATTGTTAAGGACAGTCTTGGCAGATTCCAATCCACCTTTTATGTCAAAGCTCATCATTCCACCAAAGCTTCTCATCTGCTTTTTAGCGGTCTCATGGCTAGGGTGACTTTCAAGTCCAGGATAATATACCCTTTCAACAAGGGGGTGGCCATCAAGATACTCAGCAACCTCCATGGCATTCTGACAATGTCTTTCCATACGGACTCCCAGGGTTTTCATACCCTGCATGATTGTCCATGCTGCAAAAGGATCAAGAACAGCTCCAAAACACTGCATGAATGGCATCCTACACCTGTCAATAAGCTTCTTGCTTCCTGCAATCACACCAGCTGTTACAGTTCCGTGTCCATTTAGATACTTTGTAGCACTGTGAACCACCAGGTCTGCACCATGAACCAGTGGATTCTGTAGATACGGTGATGCGAAGGTGCTGTCAACAACCAAACGTATCCTTGGATGATCCTTCTTCAAGGCTGCGATTTCTTCTATATCTGTAATCTTCAATACCGGATTTGCCGGAGTCTCCACATAGATTACGGTGGTGTTGGATTTAATGGCTTTTTTTACTGCTTCAACATCAGTTGTATCAACTATGGTGTACTCCACACCAAAATCAGGCAAAATCTTTGTAAACAATGCGAAACTACATCCGTAGATAACGTCTCCGAAAATAATGTGATCTCCTGCCTTAACCAGGGACATCACTGCCGTGGAAATGGCCCCAAGTCCTGAGCCAGCTCCCAGAGCCGCTTCGGCTTTCTCCAAATGAGCAACCTTCTTCTCAAACTCATCCACTGTTGGATTTCCGAACCTGCTGTATACAAAGCCCTGGTCGATGTTCTGATTCAGCCTTACGGCTTCATCGTAGTTCGGTAGTATATAGGTTGAAGTCTGATACAAAGGACTAACATGGGATCCGGTGACCGGGTCCAATTTTTGTTGAGCGTGAATCACCTCAGTATTTCTTTTCATTACAATTCCCTCCAAGTCATATTTGCATCCTACACCAAGATTTACTACTATGGGTTTTTCAGACTGCATGAGATACTCCTTTAGCAAAGATAACAGCTCTAGGTGTATTCCATAGCGTCTTGACTATACGACATCTCGTTTTGTCGAAGCTATTATTCAAACTTCACCCAAACTGAGTCATTATGGTCAGGCGCACCAATCTCCATTGTAGGTGATTGATACAGGATTGTCAATATCAAAATGTTGGAATTTTCGGGAAATAATAATCAACTTAAGACTTCACCTTAAATAAACACTTCCTACTCTCATCTTAACCTATACTTCAGTAGCCTCATACCATTTAGGATAACTACCAATATACTCGCCTCGTGCACCAGCATTCCTATGGACATATTCATCCATTCGCTAAATAGTAGACTTGCCAGCAAAATCAGTACCACGCCCACTGCTATAAGAATGTTCTGTTTCATATTCCTTGCAGTCGCTTTTACCAGTCCCAAGGCGTGTGGCAAACGGCCAAAGTCTGAATTCATCAGTACAACATCAGAGGTTTCTATGGCAACGTCCGTACCACTTCCCATTGCAATTCCAATGTTTGCCAAGGCTAGTGATGGGCTGTCATTGACTCCGTCCCCCACAAATGCTACAATCTGGTTCTTTTCTTCGATCAACATTTTTACATATTCAGACTTATGCTCCGGCAGCATATTGCCATGGGCTTCAGTCAAGCCCAGCTCTTTGCTTACCACATCCACGGTTCCTTGATTGTCCCCTGAAAGCATGACCAAGTTCTTTACTCCCAGTTTCTTCAGTGCCTTCAAGTCTTCCTTAACACCTGGACGGATCTGGTCTTTGATTCCCATCAGTACCTTCAACTCTCCATTCACTGATGTTATAACCAAGGAATTCCCTTCTCTTTCCAATCTTTCTATGTCTTCCTTAGCCGTTTGGCTAAGGAAGACATTTTCTTTTTCCATCAGTGCTACATTACCCACTGCTATTCTATGATTATTTACTCTTGATACAATTCCTCCACCCTTTACTACTTCTGTTTCAGTTACTGTGGAAAACCTTGTTTCTCCGATTTCATCCAAGACCGCTTTTGCCAATGGGTGGTCTGATTCTCTTTCTACACTTGCCAAATAACCTAGTACCTCATCCATGTCTTCTCCATAATATACTTTTTCTGATACAGATGGATTGCCTATTGTAAGTGTACCAGTCTTGTCAAATATCATTGTGTCTAGCCGACTGAAATCGCTGATCACTTCACTACCCTTCAATAGAACTCCGTGACGTGCTCCATTTCCGATTCCTGCTACGTTGGATACCGGTACCCCTATCACCAATGCTCCAGGACAACCCAGTACCAGTATTGTGATTGCCAGCTCTATGTCTCTTGAAAATATCCATACTATAAATGCTAAAACCAGGACTGCTGGTGTATACCACTTTGAAAATCTATCTATAAATCTTTCTGCCTCTGATTTCGAATCTTGAGCTTCCTCAACCAGCTCAATTATTTTTCCAAATGTTGTATCTTCACCGACTCTATCCGCTATGATTTGAACCGTACCATTATCAAGGATTGTCCCTGCAAATACATTTGACCCCTTTTCCTTGCTCACTGGAATGGATTCTCCGGTGATACTGGCTTCGTTGACACTGCCTTCTCCGGTTAACACCGTTCCATCCACTGGAACTTTTGCGCCCGTTTTAACCAGCAAAATATCGCCTACATCTACCTCTTCCACCTGGACCTCTTCAAACTCTCCATTTTCCATTTGCTTCAGTGCGCTTTCCGGCGCCATCTCTGTCAATTCCTTTATGGCAGAACGAGTTTGGTTCAATGTACGCTGCTCCAAGAAGGCACCAAATAGGAAGAGGAAGGTTACAATTGCTGATTCCTCGAAGTTTTGTATTAGAAATGCTCCACCCACTGCAATTGTTACCAGTACATCTATGCTCACTACTTTTACTCTCAATGCTTGGTATGCTTGAATCACTATTGGCGCTGCTCCCATGATTGAAGCTATCACCAATGACCAAACAAAAATATCCATATTTCCTGCTGTCCATTTACTTGTAAAGGCAATGGCTATCAAAATACCACTTAATAGTGTAATCCTGTTTTTGCTTTTCAAAATATATCTTTGCATCATTACCCCTCCTGAATCCTTGCTTTTCGATCTTATTTCTTGTAAGATCTATCTAGTTGTTCCAACATGTTGTAGACCGCTTCATAAGTTTCGCATACATCTCCAGGTACAGTGTAATTGTCCGTAATTCTTCGTAATTCTTTAAACTCTTGTTCCAGATCAGGAGTTTCTCCTCCTCCATTGTTGATCTTTGAAACCATTTCATCGAATGTACTTTTTACATCGTGGAATTCTGGGTGACTACCACCATGAACTCTTGCAACCACTGGTACATATTGTCCAAGTCTTACCAAGTTTTCTTCCACCATCTCATTGAATTTTTTCATTGTATTCTCTCCTTAAAATTTTATAATATTTCACTTAATCACTTTCCTTAACTACATGATACCGTGCCTGGCACCATAAGTCCTTGACCAAAGTCAAAATTCAAAATCCTATTTGTGTTTCTGTGTAATTTCTTGATCCTCAACCATATCCAGCTTATGTATATACCTTAACATTATATTTCCTAAAAGTATTTGATCCAGGTCAACATTGGGAAATGTTTTAATTTAAAAAGTCCTGAGTCCATCAACATGGACTCAGGACTCAAGAGCTTATCTTGGGCATTATACAGCCAAGTGTTATTAAAAGTATTCCCTTCCCCCTAATACTATCCCCTACTTTACAGTTCAATCTCAAGCAGTAGAGGTGTATGGTCCTGTCTAGGGCCAGAATCAAGCATTTCAGATCTGATTACCTTGTCTGCTATACGGTCACTAACCAGCCAATAATCAATTCTCCAGCCTGAATTGTTGATCTTACTGGTTTTAACACGTTGTGCCCACCAAGTATAGATGCCAGTCACATCACCATGGACATGTCTAAATGTATCAGTAAAGTTTTTTGCCAAAAGATTTGTGAAGCCCTGACGTTCCTCGTCTGTGAATCCGGCTGAATTTCTATTGTTATCAGGATGAGCCAGATCTATCTCCTTATGAGCTACGTTGAAGTCACCTGTAGCAATAACATACTTAACCTTATCTAAATCTGCAAGATAGTCCGCATATTTGGCATCCCAGATTTGACGTTCCTCCAAACGATTTAATCCATCCCCAGCATTTGGTGTGTAGACCTGTGTTATGAAGAAATCTTCAAACTCCAATGTTATGATTCGGCCCTCAGAATCCATGGTGCCAGGTGCTCCAATTTCCGGGTGGGTAACAGATGGTTTCAGATTCTTCTTATAAAGGAACATTGTACCTGCATATCCCTTACGGGCTGGTTCAACAGAACTGTTCCAGACAAACTCATAGTCAGAAAACATGTCCTTCAAAATCCCAACATGCTTCTTAGTGGGTCCCTTGGCTGGTAGCTTGGTTTCCTGCAGGGCTATGACATCTGGATCTTGGTCTTTGATTGTGTTCAGCACATCCCTGGATAACAAGGCGCGGGCTGAATCACTTGTGAGTGCAGCATTTAATGAATCGATATTCCATGAAATTAATTTCATTGTTCCCTCCATTTTTCATCATTATTATATTCATTATTGTTTTTCGACAAACTTACAAATATTGTACCATATTAGCATATACCTAACAAATCCTCATTTTTTACTGATTATGACCTTTAAAAAGCAATAGGAAGGGCTCCTATTGCTTTTAATAAATCATTTTGACTTCATATTTTCTTATTCCAAATCAGCGAATCCCCATCTACTTTTGGTCCTTGTATCCTTCCCTTAGTAACTTATATTCCCCGGTTTCAACATTCAGGTCATAAATGTTAAAGTTAGTCTTTATATCAAAACCTTCAAGGTGTGTTGCCAGGTTTATTGAAGCAGACCCATCATCTCCACTGGTAATCCTATGAAATACGTTTGTAGTCCAGGTTACCAGACCTCCACCTTCCAGAATCCGCTCCCCATTATGTTCAATGTAGTCAGGGGTAACAATGAACCTTTCAATTTTACCATAGTCTGGCTGGTAGAGTTCCACGTACCTTTCCCCATGTAGGACCAATAGATTGTCCTCCTGATGTGTGTGCATGTACCAGGCCTTTTCAACTGTACCAACTGTTCCTGGGGAGATGGCACCTTTTTGATGAATAACCCTATCGATAGCGTCAATTTTTGGAATCATCGATTGGACCATAATATCAAAGGTCACCCCTTCGGTCTTTCTGAACTCCTTAAGCTTAATCACCTTGTAAAAATCCTTTGCTTCCTTGATAATGTACTCCACCATATCACCCTCCTTATATTCTGGACACTCCACTATCCTTCGCAGCCTTGGCTACAGCTTTTGCAAGCTCTTTACCCACATTCCTATCCAGGACATCCGGCAAAATATTTTCCTCACTCATAAGATGCTCCGGTACCATGTTTGCAATAGTGTAAGCAGCTACAAGCTTCATCTCCTCATTTATATCACTTGCCCTTACATCTAGTGCCCCTTTGAAAATCCCAGGAAAAACAAGGACATTGTTCACCTGGTTTGGAAAGTCTGACCTTCCAGTCCCAATTATTCTTGCCCCCCCTTTCTTGGCATCCTCTGGCCATATTTCAGGAACTGGATTAGCCATAGCTAAAATAATCGAATCCTCATTCATCCTTTTAACATCCTCAGAAGCAACAACATTCCCTGCAGAAACCCCTATGAATATATCTGCATCAACCATGGCATCATGTAAATCACCTGATATTTTCCTAGGATTGGTGATCAATGCAATTTCCTTCTTGCTGCTTTCTATAAGTTCATCTTCCGGGTCCAATATGCCCTTTCTATCGCAGATTATTATATCCATGGCTCCTGCCTTTATAAGCAGCTTAGCTATTGCCAACCCAGCTGCACCAGAACCGTTTATCACTATTCTCACCTTCCCAAGTTCCTTTTTCACCACCTTCAGTGAATTAAAAATGGCGGCAAGAACAACAACAGCTGTTCCATGTTGATCATCATGGAAAACTGGTATATCCAGCTCTTCCTTTAGTCTTCCTTCAATCTCAAAGCATTTGGGAGCGGCTATATCCTCCAGGTTTATCCCTCCAAAACTTGGTGCAATCTGCTTGATGGCAAATATTATATCCTCTGTATCCTGGCTTTCCAGGCATATAGGGAAAGCATCCACACCCCCCAGCTCCTTGAACAAAACTGCCTTGCCCTCCATTACAGGCATGCCTGCTCTGGACCCTATGTTGCCTAAACCCAGTACGGCTGATCCATCTGTGACTACAGCAATCATGTTGCCTTTATTCGTATATTCATAAGCAAGGGAAGGGTCATCCATAATCTTCTTACAAGGCTCTGCAACACCTGGGCTGTAAACCAAACTGAGATCTTCCCTGCTCTTTATTGGCATTTTGCTCGAGACCTGTATCTTTCCCTTATATTCACTATGTAATTTGAGCGCTTCCTTTTGTATGTCCATAATCCACCGCCCTTAACAATATTTTTATAAAGCTTGAAAATATGTCTACAATCAAACTATACCCTATTTGACTTGACCTTACCCTGCTATTTGTTATCACCGTTCCACTTAAGGGTTTACCTCAGTAATCCACTATCAGAATATCAAAAGAAACGACAAGCAACAACAGAAACCAGCCGCATTCCTGTATCTGATCAGCCCAAGACAGAAATAGTATTTTAGCTGGACTTAAAAGGGTATAGGTATATACATAAGTATGTAAACACAAGGAGGTCAAATATGTCAGAATACGATTTATCCCATTTTGAAAGCAAGCTAATAGTTAGAAACATTGAGAGGAAGGATTTTGACGAAATAATAGGATTGCAGAAGCTATGCTTCCCTAAGATGATACCCTGGGAAAGAGATCAACTATCAAGCCATATCAGAATATTTCCCGAAGGGCAGATATGCGTTGAGTGTGATGGAGTCATCATCGGGTCAAGCTCAAGCCTGATAATCAATTTTGATGAGTACAACGAACAGCACTCCTGGGATGAGATAACAGATGAAGGCTACATAACCAATCATGATCCTGATGGTTATAACCTGTATGGAATGGAAGTAATGGTCCATCCTGATTATAGAAACATGAAGATTGGGAACAGGCTGTACGAAGCAAGAAAGGAGCTCGCTGAAAAGCTGAATCTAAAGAGCATAATCATAGGTGGAAGAATACCAAATTACCATAATCATTCCTCCGAATTAACCCCTAGGCAATATGTTAATGAGGTCATCCGACATAATATATATGATCCCATTCTGACCTTTCAACTTAAGAATGGCTTTGTACTCAAGAGGATAATTAAAAAATACCTGCCTGAGGACAAGGCTTCACTGGAATATGCAACATTGATGGAATGGAGCAACATTGAGTACCAAGGCAAGAGCAAACACCAGTTTAAAACCGCCTATCCTGTAAGGGTCAGCGTTATTCAATATATGATGAAAAAGATCAACTCATTTGAGGAGTTCGCCCATCAATGTGAGTATTATGTTGATGTCGCTTCAAACTATCATTCTGACTTTGTGGTTTTCCCTGAAATATTCACCACCCAACTGCTTTCCTTTGTTGACCAGGATACCCCCAGTCAGGCAGTCAGGGTCCTAACTACATTCACTGATAGATACCTGGAAATGTTCACACACTTTGCAGTTAGATATAACGTAAACATAATAGGCGGTTCCCATTTTGTTGAGGAAGATGGAAAAATCTATAATATTGCTTACCTGTTCAGGAGGGACGGCACCATCGAAAAGCAATATAAGCTCCACATAACCCCAAACGAGAAGCAATGGTGGGGGATTTCAACAGGAGATGGCATCAGGGTATTTGATACTGATTGTGGGAAAATTGCAATCCTGATATGCTATGATATGGAGTTTCCTGAGCTTGCCCGAATAGTTACCGAGAAGGGCGCAAACATAATTTTTACTCCTTTCTGTACTGATGAAAGACAAGGCTATCTAAGGGTCAGATACTGTGCCCAGGCAAGGGCTGTTGAAAACCAAATTTATACCGTCATCGCCGGTACTGTAGGAAACCTTACCCATGTTGAGAACATGGACATCCAGTATGCACAGTCTGCCATTTTCACACCTTCAGACTTCTCATTTGCCAGGGATGGAATCATGGCTGAATGTACACCAAACATTGAAATGGTAATTGTTGGAGATCTGGATCTGGAACTGTTGAAGCGTACCAGAAAATCAGGTACTGTTACTCTCCTCAGCAGCAGGAGGTCTGACCTGTACGAACTAAAGGAGAAATAGAAATTTCTAACATTGAATAAAAGACAAGGGGAGAATGGGACAAGGGATAGGCACCTTGTCCCATTTCTATATCATTCCTTTATTTGAAACCTTCTTATCACTCCAGCCAAGACTCTTTGCCCAAACACGATGACTGGAAGCCTCTTCCTTATCCCCTTCTTCATAGATCACACTAAGAAAATCTGCAAATCCGCTTAATCCTCCCACATCATCAAGTACGGATACCCCCTCTTTATAAATGCAAACTGGTTTGTGCTTATCAAGCACAATATCTCTAGCCATCATCAGCTCATGATCATCGACACTATTTTGCTTTAACAGGTCTTCACAATCTTTGTACTTGGTTATCTTAATTATCCAATTGTCTCCAAAGTCATAATTATATATCAACTCGTTGGTTAAGGGGAATAGGTTGTTGGAGTCAAAACTTTCACCCTGGGCAGCAAGAACCCTATCGACCTCCAACCTCTCCAATAGATTTTCCGTACCAGTCTCAATGATAATTGATGAATTCATTTCTTCAATAGTGAGGTCAACCAATGGAGCCTTTTTAATTATTTTGATTTCAGCATTCTTATCCTGTTCCACTCTTTTCTTGTAATCCCAAAAGGACTCTCTTACTTCTACCATTTTAAAGTGTTCCAAAAGCCTCTGTACATCCTGCTTCGCCACTTCCGGGTACTCCATTTCCCCTCCATATATATAGGGGCCTGTGTATTTCTTCTTAAGCCAGACTTTGAAGCTGCCAATATCATAATCATCATCCCAAAAAATATCTTCTTCGCCCTCAGATGGTGGTTGAAATAACGTCCCCACAAAATCAGCCCATCCTTTAACAGTATTGCCAGTGAATTTGTGATATATATCTTCTGGTAAACAAAACCTCCGCAGATGAGAATTTTGCCACCCGAACAATTTCTGGATTGCATAATGAAGATTATGGAGTGGCATATCTGAAGGTATAAGGATATCTCTAATTATAGAATCTCCGCTAATGGATTCACCGTATCTTTTCAGCATTCGTTTCTGATAGTCAGACAGGTCTTCGTCTTTTAACTCCAATCGAAGACGCACTGGAGTGATTTCGTACTTTCTTGAAAACGCATTATTTATCATCTTCTACTCCTCTCTAATTTTAACAAGGTTCTACCCTGTAAGTTATAGCCTTGTTGATGTTCTATTAAATGGACATAATATTAGAAGAAAGCAAAGGGATTAGGCAAATCCGGATCATTGTAGGATTCACAGTCTTCCATCCATGACTCCATATTTTCTTTTATCGTATCAGTCAACTCTGCATAGTTTGATTTCTCAATATGTCCTCTTTCACACATGCTTTTATAGAATTTTTTTATACTGGCTGCATTGCTCCTTATTGAACTTGGAGTGGACCACAAACATTTACGGATAAAGAAATATCCAAGAAAATTATTTATATAGAAATCATTTGTTCCTGAGACCATCTCCAATGGTTCCTCCCTCAGAAGATATGTGTTTATATAAAAGGCGACATTGTTCAT
>Ga0079223_10002239_pt1 | contig 11921 bp, 10 predicted proteins | sample Stecom2011_FD_75072 | JGI IMG/M metagenome (GOLD analysis project Ga0079223, IMG submission 75072) | Agricultural soil microbial communities from Utah to study Nitrogen management - Steer compost 2011 | ecosystem: Environmental > Terrestrial > Soil > Agricultural land | place: USA: Utah...
AGTATGAAGATATTTTCCTGAAAGACTATGGAGATGTCAGATCCTGTTACCGTGGATTATGTGATTTCTTTGATCGTTACAATAACAGAAGAGAACATCAATCCCTTGATTACTATTTTCCTGTACAAATATATAATGGAGAAATTATTTTAAAGAAGGCTGCATGATAGACAATAGGTATAAGACAACTTAAAATAAGATGGGAAACTGTCAAAAAAAGTCGACCATCTCAAAAACACGGAATTGTAACATGTTTTGAAATGGTTTTATATCAAACAAAACTGATGAAAAGTAGTAAATAATTAAGGATAAAAATGGCTTCGGGAATAACACAATCATGAATATTGGCATTGATGCAACTAATATAAGTAGAGGTGGTGGGATTACGCATTTAGTTGAGCTATTAAAAGTTGCAGATCCAGATGTACATAATTTTTCCCATATATATATTTGGTCTAGTAGTTCTACACTTGAAACAATAAATGATAAGCCATGGATAACAAAAATTCATTCTACTCTTCTTGATAAAAGCCTTCCATTTCGAGTTTTTTACCAAAATCATTTGTTATCTGATGAAGCAAGAAAATTAAATTGTTCAATATTATTTGTTCCAGGTGGTACATTTTTAGGTGATTTTCGACCATTTGTGGTAATGTGCCAAAATATGTTGCCATTTGAAACAAAAGAGATGAAACGTTATGGTTTATCATTAACATTTTTGAAATTTATACTTTTACGAGCTACATAAAGTAGGACTTTTGCTAGATCAAATGGACTTATATTTTTATCAAAATACGCAAAGAGAATGATTATCAATCAATTAAATAAAACTGACGATTCATATATTATTATACCACACGGAATTGATAAAAGATTTTTTTCCCCCCCTCGTGATCATATACAATTTAATAATTATACATATCAAAAACCATTTCGAATAGTATACGTTTCTATCATAGACGTTTACAAACACCAGTGGCATGTTGTTAATGCCGTAACTAGGCTAAGAAAAGAAGGTTTTCCTGTTGATCTAACTTTAATAGGACCGGCCTATGTGCCAGCTCTAAGAAAACTAAATAAAACTTTAAAGAAAATTGATAATTATAATGAGTACATTAAATACTTGGGCCCAAGGCGATATGATGATATTCAAAAATATTACGGATCATCAGACCTCTTTGTTTATGCGTCAAGTTGTGAAAATCTTCCAAATATACTCTTAGAAGGGATGGCTTCTGGATTACCGATAGCATGCTCAAATTTAGGACCAATGCCAGAAATATTAGGTGATGCTGGTTTATATTTTAACCCCGAGGACACAAACGATATCGCTAATACAATTTTAAAGTTTATCAATTCACCGAAAATGTGTTTTAAACTAGCTTTAAAAGCTTATAAAAAAGCTAAATATTACAATTGGAAACAATGTGCACAAGATACTTTTAAATTCATTCACATGATTGCTAAAGAAAATCAATGTTAACAAAAACAATTTAAGTAAATAGACATATGAAAATTAAATTTCAAATAAAAAAAGTTATTCGATATTGTAGTATTTATGGTATTGATAGGACAATGACTAAACTAATGGGAAGATTACAAATAAATTACAATTTCGGTATAAAAAAGAGAGGGAAAACAGCAATATCAATTATTGGTTGTGGTCAGTTCGCTTTTTCAACAATTTGTTTTTTTTTAAAAAAGAACAGAAATATCAATTTTTATTCTTGTTTTGATATTCATAATAAAAAAGCGGTTTGCCTTGCAAAAAAATACCATTTTAAAAAGATAGAAAGTTCCTTTTTACCAATGCTAAATAAAAAAGAATACCATATTGTATATATAGCATCAAATCATTTCACACATTCCGAATACGCAATTGAATTACTTAGAAAAAATATAGATATTTATGTTGAAAAACCAATAAGTGTCAATATTAATCAGTTAAACAATTTGATTTATACATTATCTAATTCTTGTGGAAAAATATATGCAGGTTATAACCGACCATTTTCTCAAGCAATAATAGATTTTAAAAATGAAACAAGTATAAAAGGACTTATAGATAAAGACTCTCCATTTACTATAAACTATTATATTTCCGGTCATTTTATTAACAAAGACCATTGGTATCGTGATCCAAAGGAAGGTCTCAGGATTTGCGGCAATGTTGGACACTGGTTAGATTTAACCGTCAATCTCTTTAATTGGCGTGGAAATTACCCAGATAAAATTGATATTACAGTCTCATACAGTAATATTAACGAGCCAGACGATAATATTGCTATCACAATTGTAACTGATAAAAACGATCTCATTTCTATAGTCTTAACATCACGTTCAGAACCTTTTGAAGGGATTAATGAAACTATAAATATCCAATATGGCAATGTAATAGCCAAAATTGATGATTTTAGAAAAATGGTTTTATGGATTGATGATATCCTTATAAAAAGAAAATATTGGCCAAAAGATGTAGGACATAAAAAAACTATATTGCAACCATTTAGCAAAATGCAAAGAGATTGGAACGAAGTCGAACTATCAACTTTACTCATGCTTGAAATAAAAGAAATGGTCCAATGTAGGAAAATATTTAAAGTTTTTTCAATAAACAATGCCTTTGAAATTATTGAGTCAATGCGAAAAGGCACATTCAAAATGAAAGAAAAATTGGAGAATAAAACACAAGCTTAATGACACCTTTTAAAAAATTATCTTAGTTTAATTTATTTAAACCTAACCTTTAATTATAATATAATTTGTTATAAAATAGAAAGCTCTACCATGCTACAAATTCTCCAATCCTACAAATCCGGTGAACTCTTGTTATCCGAAGTACCAGTTCCAACCTGTAAAAGCGGTGGAATAGTTATGCAAAACCGTGTCTCATTCGTGAGCGCGGGTACAGAAAAAATGCTTGTAGACTTTGCCAAAAAAAATATGGTTGGAAAAGCTATGGCAATGCCTGATCAGGTTAAAAAAGTTATCAGAAAAATGAAAACCGAAGGGTTCTTTGAAACTCTGGAAAAAGTACAGACAAAACTTGATCAACCTATTCCTTTGGGTTACTCATGTGCCGGTATTGTTGAAGAAGTTGGAAAAAATGTATCTGGAATTGTTAAAGGTGACAGAGTAGCATGTGGCGGTGCCATGTATGCTAATCATGCAGAATACAACTATATCCCCAAAAATCTTGTTGTAAAAATTCCGGAGTCCGTCTCATTCGAAGATGCATCGTGTTCAACAGTCGGCTCAATAGCTCTTCAGGGTATAAGACAATGTGATATCAGGTTAGGTGAAACTGTTTGTGTAATTGGATTAGGTTTATTAGGGATTTTAGCTGTTCAATTACTAAAAGCATCAGGTGCAAAAGTAATCGGGTTTGATCCAAACACCAACAGGTGTAAACTTGCACGTGAATTGGGAGCTGATTACACAGTTCATGAAATGCTTGAAGTTGCTGCTTTGGATTTCAGTAAAGGACGTGGTATTGATGCTGTACTTATTACTGCAGCTACAAAATCCAATGAACCTGTTACAGTTGCAGGTGAAATATGCCGCCCAAGAGGAAAAGTGATTGTTACAGGTATGGTGCGAATGGATATTCCACGTGATATGTATTATAAAAAAGAGCTGGATTTCAAACTCAGCCTCTCCTATGGGCCTGGAAGATATGATCCACAGTATGAAGAAGCTGGCCACGATTATCCATTCGGATATGTAAGATGGACTGAACAGAGAAACATTGAAGCGTTTCTGGATTGTGTTGCAGCGGGAAAAGTAACACCATCAAAAATTATTACACATAGATTCAATATTGAAAATGCAATAGACGCTTATGATCTTTTATTAGGGAAAAAAGGTGAACCCTATTTAGGTGTAGTTTTAAATTACAAAGAAAAAGAATCTAAAGATCTCAAAAGGGTTCTGAATTTATCCTCCAGGGAATTGGTTTCAGCTTCAACTGGAAAACTAGGAATCGGTTTCATTGGTGCTGGAAATTTTACTAAAGGTGTCCTCTTCCCTCAATTGAGAAAAAAAGATGGTGTAATTCTTAAAGGCCTATGTACAGCAACAGGAATGAATGCAACAGAAACCGGTAAAAAAGAGGGTTTCCAATATGCAGCAACAGATTATAAAAAGCTTCTTCAAGATGATGACATTAACGTAATATTCATAACTACACGGCATAATACCCATGCAAAATTTATTTGTGATGCTCTGGAAGCAGGAAAACATGTATTTGTAGAGAAACCGCTTGCAATTAACAATGAACAGCTTGAGTGTATGAAAAAAACAGTTTCTGCTTCAAACACTCTGCTAATGGCTGGTTTTAACAGGAGGTTTTCCCCACATGCAGTTTTAATTAAAGAATATTTCAAGAACCGAACAACACCTCTAATGATTAACTACAGAATTAATGCGGGGTTTATTCCAAAAGATCTCTGGATTCAGGACCAGGAAACCGGTGGTGGAAGAATAATCGGCGAAGTATGCCATTTCGTTGATTTTGTTTCTTCTATAACAGGTTCAGATCCGGTTTCGGTTTTTGCTTCAGCAATTACTGCTGAAAATGAAAACATAGTAAATGAAGATACTTGTAGCATAATAATACAGTACAGTGATGGATCTCTGGCTAGTATAAATTATATAGCCCTGGGATCATCAGAATTGCCAAAAGAGTATTGTGAAATATTTGGTAATGATTCTGTTGCTGTACTTAATGATTTTGTAAATACAAAATGTTTTGGGAAGTTGGGAAAAAAGGAATTAAAAAGTAAACAGGATAAAGGTTTTAAAAACGAAATTGATATCTTTTTGAATTCCGTTAAAAATGGCGGTCCATTTCCAATTTCTCTGAATTCACTTTTTACTACTACAGAAATCACTTTCTTAATTCGCCAATCCATTAAGGAAAAACAAACAAAGTATTTGGTATAGATGCAGCCTGTAAACCTATTCTTCACATTAATACATTTACGCTATACGCAGATCTTTGCAAGAATTTTATTCAGACTGTATAAGCCACTGCCCGTATTTAACTCTTTACGATTGGCACGTATCACCAAAGAATTGCGTTTTCCTGCTTTGAAAAAGCAATCCATACTTAAAACAGACACCTTCCAGTATTTAAATGAAGAACATAAAATCAGTAATTTTAAAGATTTGAATTCATCAAAAATTGAAAAACTCTGGTTATATAATCTTCACTACTTTGATGACCTGAATTCAGATCATAATGAATATAGAAATTATATTCATTATGATTTGATAACCAGGTGGATTGAAGAAAACCCTGTTGGAAAAGGTATCGGTTGGGACCCGTATCCGATTTCACTTCGAACTGTTAATTGGATCAAGTGGCATCTTAATGGTAACTTACTTACCGAAAAAGCACAGCAAAATCTTGCAATACAGATACGATACTTGAGAAAAAGACTTGAATATCACCTTCTTGCAAATCACCTTTTTGCTAATGCCAAAGCTCTCGTTTTTGGCGGTCTTTTCTTTGAAGGAAATGAGGCCCAAAAATGGCTAAAAAAAGGTTTATCAATACTTGAAAAAGAGATTCCGGAACAGATTTTAAATGATGGTGGTAATTTCGAACGGTCTCCCATGTACCACAGCATAATGGTTGAAGATATTCTGGATTTGATAAATATCGCTCAATCTTATAAAAACCCCTTAATTGATAGTTTACTTATTGGTTATTGGAAATCTGTCGTTCAAAAGATGCTTTTGTGGTTAAAAACAATGTGCCATAATGATAACAGAATAGCCCTTTTTAATGATTCAGCCTTTGGGATAGCTCCGGAATATAGTCAACTTTCAAAATATACGGAATCACTTGGAATTACGCCAATAACAGAACAAAAACAAATAACCGATCTTTCAGATACTGGTTACATTTCAGTTAAAAAGGATAAATACACTTTGATAATTGATGCCGGAGCTGTTGGACCTGACTACCAACCAGGTCATGCGCACGCGGACACATTATCTTTTGAATTGTCTTGCGATGAGCAGCGAATAATCGTAGATAGTGGAACATCCTGCTACGGAACCGGACCAGAAAGACTTCGACAGCGTGGTACTGCTGCACACAATACTGTTTCGGTTGATAACCTGAACTCATCTGAAGTATGGAGTGGTTTCAGGGTAGCCCGCCGTGCCCGTATCAAGGAAAGAACAATACAGAAAAACGGTGATTCAATAGTCATCACCGCTTCACACGATGGTTTCAAACGTATAAGAGGAGTTAAATATCATAAAAGAATCTGGAGCATAGGAAATACCAGGATAAAAATCACTGACATTATTGATGGTAGTGGAAAACATTTTATTTCATCGTTTCTACATTTTCATCCGGACATCAAAGCTTCTCTTAAAGATAATCATATTGTAGAATTAAAAAGCCCGTTAAAAAATTCATATAAATTATATTTGGATAACAGATTGGAAAATAGAATCATAGATTCAACTTATCACCCTGAATTTGGTTTATCCATTAAAAACCAAAAAATCGTCATGGCCATTAATATTTATTTACCTTTCGAATTTACCACAATAATAGAGTTATAACAATGCATATACTTTTTCTTTCCCACTATTTTCCACCAGAAGTAAATGCTCCTGCAACCCGAACATACGAACATTGTAAACGCTGGGTTGAACTTGGACATAAAGTTACAGTGGTAACATGTGCTCCTAATTGCCCAACAGGTGTTATTTATAGTGGTTATAAAAATTCATTCAGAAGTATAGATGAAATTGATGGCATTGAAATCGTAAGAATATGGACTTACCTGGCACCCAATAAAGGTTTTTTAAAAAGAATTATTAATTATCTGAGTTACATGTTTAATTCAGTCATTCAATGCATGTTTGTCAGAAATGTTGATGTTTTAATAGCTACTTCACCGCAGTTTTTTTGTGGATGGGCTGGAGTTCTTTTGCATTGGTTACGAAAATGGCCTTTCATTCTCGAAATTCGTGATATCTGGCCGGAATCGATTATAACTGTAGGAGCCATGAAAAAATCAAAGATTATTTCCTTTCTCGAAATTCTTGAAAAAAAGATGTATCTGGCGTCAGACCATATTGTAGCAGTTGGCCAGGGATATAAAGAACGTATTGCTTCAAAAGGAATTTCAAAAGACAATATTTCTGTTATTATCAATGGTGTCGATCTCGAAAAATTTAATCCATCAAAAATTCACTCAACTAATAATAGTAAATATAAAATCGACAAAAAATTTGTTTGTTCATATATAGGTACGGTTGGTATGGCCCATGGTCTTGAGGTAATACTTAAGGCTGCTCAAATATGTAAGGAAAAAGGAATTGAGGATATCGTTTTCAGGATTGTAGGTGATGGAGCCAAACGAGAAGAGCTTGAGAATTTTTCAAAAAAAGAGAACCTGGAAAATAATGTTATTTTTACCGGTCGCCTTCCGAAAGAAGAGATGCCTTTAGTTATTTCATCAAGTGACTGCTGCCTAGTTCATCTTCGTGGAACTGAGTTATTCGGTACAGTAATTCCTTCAAAAATTTTTGAGCTTATGGCCATGAATATTCCAATAGTCATGGGAGTTAAAGGTGAAGCACAGGAAATTGTACTACGTGGTAAAGCCGGAGTGGTTATGGAGCAGGATAATCCGGAGTCGCTTTTATTGGGTATAGAAAAGATAAAATCTGCTGGAAAAGAGTCGTTTAAGGGTAGAGAATATGTTTCTTTATATTATGATCGGGATAAGTTAGCCAGGGATATGGTTGAGATTGTTGAGAGGGTTTATGGTGGGGAGTTTGTTTTAGAAGAAACGTGAATTCAGGATAAGAATATTATGTTAAACTGATCTTACAAATTTAGAAATAAACTACATAAATAAAAAACCTGATGTGAACTTTTAATTGTCGTTATGTGGTAATCGCTCGGCCAACCCATGTTTTTTCCCCTCCTGCAAATACGATATTAAAGCAAAAACGTATAAGGAGGATGGATGTCACAATCACAAGTTAAATATGATTGGCCCCGCCACATATCACAACAGAAAACAAGCGGACTTTCGGTTAAAGAGTACAGTGCACAACAGGGATTCTCGACCTGGTCCTTTTATATTAATCGGAAGAAATTATCGAAGCCTACTTTTTCTAAGAAAAAAGAACCAGTTCAGAAAAAGCCATCATTTTTAAACCTGGGTACATTACAACAAAGCGACTCTGTTCTGATAAACTATCCTGACGGTACCCGGGTTGAGATTAACGGGCACCAGAGTATTGAACATTTATGTTCCATACTCAAAACACTTCAAGGGGATGTCCGGTGTTAAGCTTTCCACCAACGGTAAAAGTGTTCGCATGCAGCGTTCCAATTGATATGCGTAAATCATTTGATGGTCTTTGCGGCTGTGTAGAGCAAATATTAGGCGCAGATCCCCTTAGCGGACACCTCTTTGCATTTTTCAATAAGCGGGCAAACATGGTAAAGATTTTACTTTGGGACCGTACCGGCTTCTGTATCTGGTATAAACGTCTGGAAAAGGGACGATTCAGTATCGAATCTCTCAAAGATAACGACAGCACTCTGGAGTTGGCTCAGCTTATGTTGATACTTGAGGGAATTGATTTTGCCGGATCGCGACAACGGAAAAGGTATCGGCTTCCTGCTGCGCAAGTAAAATGATTTATTTATTAAAGTAGACTTAATAATAATTGTATAGTCAACTTTTATTATATATATTATAGATCGTGAAAACAATTGACATAAAATCAATCGATGATCTCCCTGCCGATATCAATCAACTAAAGCTGTTGATGTGGAAAATTATTCTGGACTATCGCAAAATCAATGATGAAAACATTCTGCTTCGAAAAGAAATATTTGGAAAAAAGACAGAAAAACAAACCGTTTCCGATGACTCACAATTGGAACTGAATGAACTTCTCAGTCAAATCACTCCTAATGTCGCTCCAAAACAAAAAGATGAATATATTGATTTTAAAGCAACAAAAAGAAGAAAAAGACATCCCGGTCGTAATGTTATTCCTGATAATGTCGAAACTCATGAACATATTATTGATATTCCTGATGATCAGAAAAATTGTAGTAATGGCTGCGGTCCACTCAGGCAGATTGGTCAACAAAAGCGAACAGTTATCTTTCGCATCCCTGCAAAGTACGAACGACATATCTACATTCAACCAATCTATGCCTGTAATAAGTGCAAAGACACCCCTGTTGCCGCCGAGATGCCCGTAGTATCTCCTCTTCCAAGAATCATTCCAGATATAAACCTGTTGCTCTTTGTAATACTGAGCAAATACCAGTTCCATATGCCTCTTTACCGGATACAAAGACAGATCTTTCACGAGTCCAGAATTTGGTTCACCCGATCCACTATGGTGGGCTGGATCGCTGAGATCTGCGTCCCACTTAAAAGAATCTACGATCTTCTTGTGATTGCAGTCAAAGAAAGTTTTTGTATACACTCCGATGATTCCAAAATAAAACGCAGTGGACACACAAGTTACATGTGGCCATATGTCAATGGAGAACAGACTGTTGCTGTATTTGACTATAAAGAATCTCATGGAGCTGTAGCTCCCAGAGAGTTTCTCAAAGGGGTTAAAGCAGGTACGTATCTGATGACTGATTGCTATAGCAGTTATAACGATGCTGTTAAAAAATACCGGCTTATTCAGATGGCCTGCATGATGCATGTGCGCAGGGAATTTATTAAAGCAATTGATACCGGGTACCATATCGAATACAACAGAAAAATCATTCGTTTTATCAGGCATCTTTACCGCATTGAACGGTTCGCAACCGAAAAAGGATTTTCTATAGAACAACGTTTCGCTATCCGCCAGCGCTGTAGTAAGCTTATTCTTGAACAGATCAAGGATGCACTTACCAATCCCGGCATGACCATTGTTCCGCAATCTCGTACAAGCAAGGCAATTAATTATACTCTGGGTCACTGGGATCGAATCGTACGTTTCCTGGAACGCGGTGATCTCCCTATAGATAATGGTGTTGATGAACGAGTTATTCGAGATCTGGCCATTGGTAGAAAAAACTGGATGCAGGTAATGTCTGATGAAGGGGGGAAACGAATGGCTATACTTTATTCGATTATCGCAACTTGTAAGCTCAATTGTATTAATCCGGAAGAATATCTCAAAGATATCCTGATGAGAATGGCTATTAGACCTGCTAATGCTGATGTAAGTGATCTCACTCCCGTTGAATGGCTGAAAGCTTGCAACGGTGGTAAACTCCCTGAAAAGAAACCTCTCTACCCATCTGTTCACTAAAAAATGCTCCTGGTTATTTATACACCTAAAGTATAATTACTGCCGGAACATTGTCTTGATGGTTTGGCCGAGCGATTACTTATGTGTAATTGTAGCTAACCAAACTGATGCTATTTCCAATATGCACGATAGGCGTGATGTGTCACTCTAAATTTTTCGGGAGGTGGGGCCATATAGTCACCGTATAATTGTTTAAGAATACGATTATATTGGTGAGGTGCAAAGTACTTTTTTTTCTCGAAATCAAGCTCAACTATTTTTTCAAAGTCACTTCTGAACATCACATCTTTTTTTCCATAAGGTGACGCTAGGCATATTACTTCTTCGCTTTTTGTGTAATCATTTTGCGAGGCAATTTCGTTCAATTTTCTTGCAAGCATGTTTTGCCCCAAAGGGGCACACAGCTTGTTCCCTATAGTCAAAATTAAATTTTTATAGAGTTCTCTGTTATTTTTCAATTTGACCGTTTTTAATATTGAAACAGTGTGAAGCAAGCTACGGTACAACAAAATCATTCTTTTTTTAAATTCTGTATCAGGAGCGCCATCCAATGGGAATATATCAATATTAACGCCTATCTTTTCATAGGGAACATTTGTTTCTTCTTCTAGTCTAGTCTTTTCCGATGAAAGCTTTGCCATAAAATATGGATATTGGGAATCGCTAAAACAATCATATACACGAGAATCAATGCTGGTCTTATTATAGTTTTTTATGAAAATTTTGTAATCCGGTCTTGGCATTAATATATCAATATCATCATCCCATGGAATATAACCTTGATGTCTCACAGCTCCCAAAAGGGTTCCATAAGCTAAGAAATATTTGATCTGATTTTTTCGGCAGAAGCTATCTAATTTTGAAAGTAATTCCAGCTGTATTTCTTTTATTTGCCCTATATATAGATCTTTCATACTTTGCTCTCCTTGTTTTTTGTCGTTTTTAGTTTAAAAATCGGGTTTCAATAAGTTAGTTTCCCTTAACAGGCCCGAATACAACTATCTTTTCTCCGTGTTTTATCGTGTCGCCTCTACGACTCTTAAAAGCTCACTCTCTTTAAAAGATGAGCCCGAATGCGTATTCCGGTCTACTCGATATCCAAATCCGGTCCAAACCGGCACCTGATCTGGAGCGAAGCGATTCACTTGGTTTTAAGTATACATAAGGTGCCGGTTTAGGTGATATTTTTTTTTCATTGAATCTCCTTTTAATTCTATTTTATGGCTATTATGTAATATCCTGTCACAGATGGCACCAGCAAATATGGATTCTCCAAAAACTGGGTATCATTGTTCCAGGGATAATTGACTTACTATTATTGTTGTGGAACACTTGAACACTGTATCCCAACTGAGCATCAGCTAGATAGCCCTTCGCCTTGGCCGTAGTGTCTCCTGGGTACGACTGCTGCGCATTGACATGCTTAAAAGCATGAGCGATACCATACGTGAAAAGATAATCAGCGCAACATTTCCTTCACGCAGCTATATGTACGACCTTGGGCCGGTTACGCGCGGGGGCAATGGAGAAAAAGTGGACCAGTTTGTGAAAGCGGTCAGCGGCCACAATTACTCCACCCGTGATATAGCGACTCTGTCACG
>Ga0079223_10002241_pt1 | contig 11916 bp, 9 predicted proteins | sample Stecom2011_FD_75072 | JGI IMG/M metagenome (GOLD analysis project Ga0079223, IMG submission 75072) | Agricultural soil microbial communities from Utah to study Nitrogen management - Steer compost 2011 | ecosystem: Environmental > Terrestrial > Soil > Agricultural land | place: USA: Utah...
TGAAAGGTAAGTTGCGGGAGTCCTCATCAAAGCTTTGTTGAAGATCAGTATAATAGAAACTTGGCTTGGAAGCCGGCATGTAGAAATAAGGCATCTGATACATACTTAAGGTTTCATCAAAACTCATCAAGGTAAATGGTTTATCGGAACCAAGGTATGATTCATGGGTCTGCACCACCAGATGATGAGCGGGATATGCCGTAATCGATGATTTATCCACATACTTTTGTACACTTCGGTAGAAAGGAAATTTCGAAGTGAGAACAAAAGGGAGCTCCTCTGGAAGATGAGTAAAAAATAAAACCTTATTGGCCGAGATCACGCCCTCAAAGGAAGCAAGAAGAAGGTTTTCAAAACGGCCATCATAAAACTGCCAGTATTGAATACGACTCTCCTTATAGTCTCCACCATTGATATTGAGTCGGCGCTTGAGCTGAGCGATGAGAATAAAGTCTTGCAAACGATAATGGGGAGAAAGCAATTTAAAGAAGTAGTAAGGAACCTCTTCTGGATTAATCCTTGCCTTCATCTTCTCCTCAAAAAAGATACTCATCATGTGAAGAAGTGAGTTGTATTTCAAACTTCTATCCTGAGCATACTCCTGGTTAATGAGCTCTGTGAATTTTTGATAAATACTTCTAAACCAACGAGGGACCGATCCTGAAAGTTCAAAACGGCTATCTTTTTCCCTCATAATATTTTCATATTTAAAGGCTTCAAAACGTTTTAGTTCATTGAGAAATAACTCATCAAAATGTTTTTCACCTTCGTGATAAACCAAGTCTAAATCTTCACGACTTAAGAGCTCCGGATACTTCCTAAGAAGTTCTCGAAGATTCTCAAAAGGAGTAGAACCAATTTTTAGACGAACTTTATCCGTATTCAGATCCACTTCTGCGGGCCTTAGAAACTTTCTGATATTGGCAAGCTCAGCTATTTCATACTGAGAAGCAATCCTTAAAAATGATTGAATTTCAAGTTCTGAAATAAAGTCATCAATTGTACTGGAAGCCTTAAAGGATTTATCGTCAATGAGAAGAACTGTTTTCTTATTTTTAGTTGAAACAAGCCCCCTGACTAATGAGGAGACATTCAACCCAATTAAAATCTCATCATATCTATTCTTTAACATCCAATAACTTCCTTACGGTAAATCTGATACTTTGAAGAATCAAAAATCATGCCCTCAGTTGCTTTAGTTGAAAGCCACCGGGAGAATTCATCAGCATTATGAACCTCTGTCAGAACATGATGGGATTTAGCAACATCGACTTCAGTTGAACGATGATTGACTGGCCCACAACTAATAGCTCCTACCCCATTCACTAATGGCTCAAGGATGGAATGCACACTCACTCCGAATCCTCCTCCCACATAAGCGTGAGAAAAATCAGCATAGAGTTCGCACAGAACGCCCTTCTTATTTAAAATCAGAACCTGGGATTCAAAATGAGCAGTCTCATCGTCAACCAGCTGGGCCTCTAATCCCATTTTATCCAGTTCTAACTGAAGTTCTATAAGATTCTTCTGATCAAGTTTATGAGGAACAATGAGGATAGAGGTCTTTTCTGTCACCTGATCTAATAAATGGAGATCTGACTTCCAGGCATTACCAAAAATAAGTTGCTGCGGAAATCTTTTTAAATGTGACATTAAAGAATCATAGTTTTTAAAAATGGCACGGAATTTATCGTCCCTCTTTAATTTTCGGCGATAAATCTGCTCCATCCTAAAATCATAAACAATTCCTTCCACTCCTAAAGGCTTCACATGATCAAGATCCTCTTGAGTTGCAAACACATTAAAACGAGAGGCTTTTAAAAAAGCTTTTTTAAGGAATGAAAGGTCTCTGTTTTTTAAACGGTCTTTTTTAAAAGAAAGCCATAGAAGTTTAAGAGTATTGCCAGGCTTCTTGGACCATACAAGAAATTCTGGAAAGAAGTCATATCTGACCAGAAAAAGGGTGTGACTGCTTACCCAACGGGAGAAATTAAAAGCGGGAGACCAGAAACGATAGGAAAGAATAGGATAACGAAGGTATCGAATCTGTTCTGGGTATTTTTTATAAAGACTCAAAACTTGTTTTTCTACACTTGGAGAAAACAACACCAGTTCTACTCTTTTACCCATTTCCAGCAAGTCTTCAATAAGGGAACTCACCTGTGCAAACTCTCCTTCACTGGAGAATTCAAAACAAAAATCTGCCGTCACACCTATTTGTTTAAAGCTTTGAGACCCCTCATCCTTCTTATTTTTTAATTCAAACTTCTTACGCTCTACGACTTCTGGTATCCAGAAAATAAAAAGAGAGAGAACTTGAGAAAGAAGGGTGTGGAGCCATTGATAAATCATGCAAGCTGCTCCAAAGAGACATTGAATACTTCATCAACACTGATCGCTTCCATACAATAAAGTTTTTTTCTGAAGCAAGGACTGGAACCTGTTGTTGAACAGGGTTTACACCATAAAGATTTTGAAAGAAACCTTGAATGCTCCCCATGGGGAGAAAAACCAAAGCGAGGGTCAGTAGGACCAAAAATCGTTAAACACTTCACCCCATAGGCCTCTGCGATGTGATTCATACCGGAATCATTTCCAATGCAAAGTTTAGCATTAGAAATAATACTCATGGATTCACTCAGACTGGTTTTCCCTTGAAGATTCACAAGCTCTGGATGATCAATGGAATTAAAAACTTCGCAGAAGTTATCGTCCGGGCCTCCTAGGATCACGACCTTTTCACCGTGTTCAAGAAGCTTTCGAGCAAGTTCTACAAAACGATCCACTGGCCAGCGTTTAGGAGTAAAAGAAGCTGATGGGGCCAGCACAATATAATTTGAAAAATCCTTATAAGGAGGAAGGGAATTTAGAGAAGTAAGCTCCCCTTGTTTAGAATGAATAAAATTCTTGGTACGCTCAATTCCTCGCTGATCTCCAAAGATATCCTGAATATCAATGATCAGACGATGAACCTGATTTTCAAGGCCAAAGACTTGAGGAGAAATAAGGTTTTTAAAAAAAGTTCCTTTAAACTTTGTCAGAAGCCATCTTTCCCAACGGCGCTTATCAATACTTAAAGAAGGCACACGCCAGAACATCCAGCGCAGACGATAAGATCTCATGGTGCCATGAAGATCCAAAATAAGATCGAAGGGATGATCCTGATGGGCTTTTTTAATTTTTTTATAAAAAGAATTCCAACCACCATCCTGGCGTCGATCTAAGCAGATCACCTCATCCAGATAAGGGTGCTCTTCCACTAATGAAGAAAACTCCCTCGATGTGGCAAAACTCAAACGAAGACCCTTTCCATAAAGGGACTTTAACCAATTAATTGTGGCGGTTTGTAGTACCACATCCCCCATACTGGAGAAGCGGATGAGTAGAATATGCATTTTAAAATTATGTCTCAGTAGATAAGAATTAAAAAGTAATAAAAGGCCAAAAAGTACGCCGTACCTTTTGGCCTTTGGCTTTTGGGCTTATTTCGTTAAAATTTGGGCCGCTTCTTTGGCAAAATATGTGAGAATAATATCTGCTCCCGCTCTTCTAAAAGAAATTAGAGTTTCAATAATCACCTTATCGTTTTCTAACCAACCTTTTTCTACAGCTGCTTTCACCATGGCATATTCACCACTCACGTTATAAGCAGCAATCGGCAGCGTAAAATTCTGTTTTAAACGATAAATAACATCAAGGTATGGAAGTCCTGGCTTAACCATCAGAATATCGGCTCCCTCTGCTTCATCAAGAGCAGCTTCACGAAGAGCTTCATTCGCATTGGCATAATCCATCTGATAAGTCTTTTTATCACCTTTTTTAGGAGCCGAATCGAGAGCATCTCTAAAAGGGCCATAATAAGCAGAAGCATACTTAGCTGAATAGCTCATAATAAGTGTGCGAGAAAAACCTTCCGCATCTAAAGCCTGACGAATATGGGCCACGCGACCATCCATCATATCCGATGGTCCAATGATATCGACACCTGCTTGGGCTTCACAAAGTGCCTGACGAGTCAGGACCTCAAGAGTTTCATCATTGAGAATTTCACCGGTCTTCGGATCAACTAAACCATCATGACCTTCACTAGAATAAGGATCAAGGGCCACATCACCCATGATCATCATTTCAGGAAGGGCATTTTTAAGTTCTTTAATGGCACGAGCATTTAACCCATCTGGATTGTATGCTTCTTTTGCCTCAGGAGTTTTCAAGTTTTCATTGATGGCCGGAAAGAGGGCCACCGTGCGAACTCCTAGATCATAGAGTTCTTTAGCCTCTTGAATAAGAAGATCAATTGAAAGTCGATTTTGACCAGGCATCGATGCCACAGGAACTTTCTGATTATTCCCCTCGATCACAAACAAGGGTGCGATTAAATGATCTGCACTCAAGTGCGTTTCGCGCACTAAAGAACGGATCACTTCATTAACACGATTTCTTCTAGGTCGAATTAACATAATATTAGCCTTTCATTGTTGACTGGAGAACCAGAGCATACATTTGAATTTGTTTCATCATGGAAGCAAGTCCATTAGAACGGTTCATGGAAAGATGTTCAGTGATACCTACTTCTTTAAGAAAGTCTGGTTTGGTGGCAAGAATTTCAGCCGGAGTAGCATCAGAGTAAACACTTAAAAGTAACCCCACAATCCCCTTCACTAACACCGCGTCGGAATCCCCGTAAAAGTAAACTCGACCATCACGAAATTCTGGGTATAGCCAAACTTGGGACTGGCAGCCTTTCACCTTATATTTATCTTCTCTTTTATCTTCTGGATATGAATCCAAGGACTTACCTAGTTGGATCAGCTCTTTGTAGCGGTCTTCCCAATCAGAGAACTGCAGGAAGCGCTCTTTAATTTTATTTATTCTTTCTTGCATAAGGCCTCTATTTTTTAGGTCCCTAGTATGCCCCTGCTAACGGTATTAGTCAAAAACTTGAGTAACTTAAGAAGGTATATTTATTTCAAGAATTTCCTCTCTTTATCCGAATAGAAAGATGAGGAATAACTATGAACGGTAAACTTCAAACACTTACACAAGAGGAAATCAAGCAGAGAGAACTCTCCCATGAAGACCTGTGGATCATCAAGATCGGTGATGAAGTACGTGGTCCCTATGAACTAGAGAATCTCAAGCTCTATGCTCAAGAGAATGAAGCTTTCTTTGAAGAAGCTCTTGCTAGTCGTATGGAGCCACAAGAATGGAATCCCTTCTTTCAGTATCCTCAGTTTCAACGTCGAAGCCCTCAGATTATTAATTCCCATCAAAATGATTTTGAAGGGCCTTTCTGGCTCTTTGAAAATGGACTTAAAACTGGTCCTTTTGAGAAGTTTCACATTCTTAAAAGATTGGAAATGAACTCTCTTATTGTCACTGATCGAATATCAACGGATGACGGTAAGACTTGGATTAATATTTACGAAATCCCGGAGTTTGACCGCAGGGACCTGACTAATCAAGAGCTTCCTATTGCTCCACCTGAGCAAACCCTTGCTCAACTTTATGGAAAAGATGAAGAGAACGAAGAACTCCCTCAAGAAGAATCTGATTCAGAAATTCTTGCTAGTTCAGCTCATCGAGGACTCTATAAAAATAAAGTTCTCCAATTTAAGGCGGAGAATTTTACTCTTCCTAAACCTCATTACTCTTTTTGGAGTCACTTCTCCCTACCTGAATGGGCCTTACCAACAGGAGTGGCCTTAGGAGTTATGATCCTTGGAGGAGTTATTTTTAATCTGGTTTCTCATGAGGAAACGGCTCCCTTATCAGTGGCCGATATTACACAGCAATCAAAACCTTTGGGTGAAAAAAGAGGAGTCAATCCTAGTGCGCAACTCGATCGCAGAAGGGCTCCGGCAAGTGTTAGCAATACACCAAAGCCTCGCCCTACTCCTCCGGCCATCAGACGAATACAAACGCAGGATAATATTCCTACGACAATCCAAAACCATCATTTGGATCGATACCCTAGTAATGATCCTGACCATGATCCGGATTATGGCCATTATGAAGAGCCTTACACCGATCCTTATGATAGCCCCTTTGAACACGAGGGCATGATCATTCATGAAGCACCTCCTGCTGCGAATCTCGTTCCAGATATCAGAAGAAGGACTCCAAGACGGCCTGCTTCAGGCTCAGTTGGAGATATCATGGGATATGAGGAAAATGTGGTGGATGAGGCCAGTGACTTCTAACTTAACTTCAGGTTATAGTTAGTTTAATGGACAAAATTAAACAAATTATCTCGCATTTTACTCAACCTCAAAAAACCAAGGGTCTTTTTCTTTCCTTAGAAGGAATTGAAGGCAGTGGTAAATCCACCCAAATTAATTTCATTAAAAATTATTTTGAGGATCAAGGTTATGAGGTCCTGTGCTTAAGGGAGCCAGGAGGAACAAGTTTTGGAGAGAAATTAAGAGAGGCCATCTTAGAATCCACCTCTCCTCTTCATCCTCTGGCAGAAGCTCATCTTTTTGTATCCTCTCGGGTGCAACTCCTTCACGAAAAGATTCTCCCATTCCTGGATAATCCTAAGTCTGTGGTCATTCTGGATCGCTATATTGACTCATCTCTGGCCTACCAGGGCAGTGCTCGAGGTTTAGGTTATGAAACGATTCTCTCTCTTCATTTTCCTACTCCTTTAAATATTCTTCCTCACCGTACTTATTTTCTCGACATTAGTCTTGAAACCTCTATGAAGAGACAAGAACAAAGAGGTAATGCCAAGGATTACTTTGAGTCGGAAAAGCAGGCCTTTTACCTCTCTTTAATTAAAGGTTATCGAGAAGTGGCCAGTCTCTTTGATAAAAGAATTAAAACCATTGATGCCAGTCAGGAAGCTCAAGTGGTTTCAAGCATTATTCAAAAAGATCTTGAGGAGCTTTTATGAAACTCGAGCAGAGACTTTTGGAGCTGGCCCTTCAAAAAAAGCTTGCCCATTTTTATATTTTAGAGCCGACGAAGAGTTCTCCAGAAGCTCAAGTGGAATGTGAAGATTTTTGTGAAACCTTTTTAAAGGAGTATTTCAAGGCCAGTGGTGTTCACTGCCCTGAAAGTGTCTGGAACCATCCAGATGTTCTCACCTTTGGTAACCGAGTAGATCAAGAAGAAGTCAGCAGCAATTTTACGGTGGAGGAAGCGCTCTCCTTCATCCGCTATTTTGAATTTGCTCCGGTTAATGCTCCTCATAAATTTGCCATCATCACTCAGGCCAGTCGGATTAACACCATTGTGGCCAATAAGTGGTTAAAGCTTTTAGAAGAGCCTAATAAGGAAAGCACCATTATTCTTATTAATTCTCAGAGGATTAAGCTTCTTGAAACCATTGAGTCACGAGGTATTCTCCTTAGACTACATAATGATTCTCCGATCAATGACCTTAAAGAGTTTGAGGAATTTTTAAAGGAATCCCAAGGGCTCAAGCTGAGTGAATTTATTGAAAAGAACCAGAAATCCTCAAAAGACCTTTCCTATTGGACCAACAAGCTCATTCTCTGGGAAGCCCAACGAGATGAAGGGGCCCAAGAGAAGACAGAACTTGGACAATGGCTCCTTAAGCTCAAAGAGATGGAGACCTTTCATCAACCAAGTGCAACAAAATGGGCCCTCTTCTATCAATACCTCCAAACCAACGTATTTAGCCGGCTAATTCGTTGACATAAAACGAAATTAACTCAATGATAGAGGGATGACCCAAGAGACAAATACAGGCAGCTCTGCTGAAGAGAATTCAGAAACAGAAGTTGCCGAATCTATATATTCTGGAGAGACTCCAGAGCTATCAGAGGAAGAGCAAGCCTCCTTAGAAGAAAAAGAAGCAAAGGATGAAAGCCGATTTAAAGAAGGCCAGATTCTTCGTTTCGTTCGAGTACGCTTTCCTGGTAACGCTAAATCTTTCCCCTTCTTAGTTGGTAAGAGACAAATTGAATACGGCCAAAAAGTTGTGGCCATGAGTGACCGCGGTATGGCCGTGGGTTACGTGAACTCATTTCCCTATGAAGTTCCTTTCAATAAGAGCATGCTTCCCATTCGCTCCATTGCTAAAATCGCTACAGAAGAAGACATTCAAAAAGATAAAGAAGCTTATCATCAGCAAAAAAATGCTGAGAATATTTGTAACGATCTTATCGAAGCCCATCAGCTGGATATGTATCTTACTCACGTTGAATTCACCTCTTTTGGAAAAAAAGCGATCTTCTATTTCATCGCTCCATCCCGAGTTGACTTCCGTGATCTTGTAAAAGACCTGGTGGCCAAACTTAAAACTCGTATTGAATTACGACAAATCTCTGTACGAGACCGCTCAGCTTCCATCGGAGGTATCGGTCCTTGCGGTAGAGAGCTATGCTGTTCTTCGTTTCTTACTAAGTATGGGAACGTGGGCATTAAAATGGCCAAGAACCAGGACTTAACTCTCAACTTCTCAAAGCTCAATGGGGTCTGCGGACAACTCAAATGCTGTCTTCAATATGAAGACGAAGTTTATAAAGAGAAGAGAAGTCGCCTTCCGAAGGAAGGAGATATTATCTCGACTCACACCAATGAAATCGGAAAAGTTCTCCGCCTTCACCTTCTCAGTGAACAGTTTGATGTGATCACCAACAAAGGGGTGAAGAAAAGATACGTCGTTGATCTTTATAAAGAGTCCCTTGATAAAGAAACGGCAAACTTTCCTAAAGAGTTTGATTCCGTCAGTGATGAAACCCATAAGACCATTGGATTAGAAGAATCAGAAAACCGTAAGATTAAAAAATTTGAAGCAGAAGTTAAAGAATATAAATCAGCGTCTAAAGACTTCGCTCAAAATGTTTTCGAGAATCTTTTCGGAGTTAAGACTCTTGATTACTCTCTTCCGGAAATTATAGATCCTGATAGTCAAAGAAGTGCTCACATCGCCTCCCCTGATGACGAGGAAGAAGTTGTATACACTCCTAGTGAAGATGAGGTTCTTCCTGAAGATGAAGATACGCCAATCCTTTATGATGAGCCGGTGATCACCACCACTTCTCGCATGAATCAGGAATCACAAAGACCACAACGTGGACAGCGCGATCAACGTAATGATAATCGCCAAAGTCGCGGGAACAGAAATAACAGGCCTTCTCGAGGCCCTCAAAACCCTCAGCGTGCTCGTTCTTCAGAAGAGCAATCTGGTGGCGGAGAACCTAGAAAGAATAACAGGCCATTTAAGAGAAGATCGCAAAATAGGGATAATAGGAACCGTCCTCCTAAATAACCATGAGAATTCTCCATACATCTGACTGGCATCTAGGTAAAAGGCTCTTTAAGCTAGATCGCCGTCAGGAACATGAACTTTTTTTAGATTGGTTAATAACGACCATTCAAAATGAGAAGATTGATGTATTGCTCATGAGTGGAGACGTCTTTGATACACCCACTCCACCACATCAATCTCTGGAGCTCTACTATCAATTTCTCTACAAGTTATCCTCCTATACTCAAGTTCAAAGCTACTTCATTGCCGGCAATCATGATTCTGGGCAACTCATCGAAGCTCCAAGTGCCTTGTTAAAACAGCACCGGGTAAAAGTATGGGGTAAAATTTCACAGAATATTGAAGATCACTGGGAAACGATAACTGTCGGAGATGAAACTCTTTCCCTTTGCGCGATCCCTTTCTTCAGATCTTATGAACTTCTCGGTCCCGATAATGATGTTTTATTATCTTTAAAAAAATACTTTGATTATAAAAGTAATACCAACAAGATTTTAATGCTCCACCATCTGGCCGGAATGTATGAAGCTGGAGGTAGTGAGCAGGTTATCAGTTTGACAGGAATTGATTCTATCCCCACAGAGTGTTTTTCTGATTTTAAATATGTGGCCCTGGGACATATTCATAAACCTCAAAAAATCAAAGATCATATTCATTACTCCGGCTCACCTCTTGCCATGAGGTTTAGTGAAAAAGAAAAGAAAAGTGTGATTATTATCGACACTCAAAAAGATTTTGAAATCACCAAGCTTCCTATTCCTCTTTTTAGAAAGATTGTCAGTATCAAAACCGATGAAGAAAAACTGAGAACTCATCTGGAAAAGCTTGAACCCAATGAAGGGCCAACAGGAATGGTTGAAGTGGAAATTCTTCTTCCCTCCCCGCGTATTGGCCTTGTTGATGAAATAAAGAAAACACTTGAAGAAAAAAACTATGAACTCTTAAGCTTTAAACCAGTCTTTATTTCAGAAGAGGCACCGGTAAAAGATAAAAACAAGATTTTTGAACTCTCTACCCAGGACTTATTTAAAGAATTTTACCTCACAAAATTTAGTGAAGAAAAAGAAGTTCCTGAAGATATTTTAAGCGACTTTAATCAATTACTAGAGAAGGCCCGCAGTGAGATTAATTAAGCTTAAACTTAAAAATATCGCAAGCCTTAAGGGAGAGCACTTAATAGAGTTTGATGCTATTACCAAAGCAACTTCCCTTTTTGCTATCACTGGTGAAACGGGTTCCGGTAAATCCAGTATTCTCAATGCCATTGCTATGGCCCTTTATGGAAAGGTTTACAAAACGAGTGTCACACAGGCCGATATTGTCACACTTGGAGAACGGGAAGGTCATATTCAACTTATTTTCTCGTTAAAAAATGAGTATTATCTCGCCGATTGGCGTGGTCGAATCAGAAAACCCAATGGCGAGCTCCTTCGCCAACCTAAACTTGAAAGAGTCATTCACAAAATTGAAACACCCGATTTTGAAGGTAAAAAATCAACGGACACCTATGTGGCCGATGATTTGTTAAACCTCAATTTTGATCAATTTTGTAAATGTATCATTCTTAATCAGGGTGAGTTTGCTAAGTTTCTCACCAGTTCATTTACCGACAGAAAGGCCATCTTAGAAAAGCTCTATCCTGGTAGTGAAATAGAAAATCTCTCCAAGATCCTAAAACTTGAAGTGGATCAGGCCACCTCAAAAATAAATATGATCTCCACTCAACTGGAAACTCTCCACGTGTCACCGGAAGAAGGAGAAATTCTTAAACTTAAAAAAAATGAACTCAATTCAAAAGTTCTCATTAAAACTAGATGGCATAAACGCTATTCAAGTTTAAGTAAATTATTTGAAGAGCTAAGAATCTATTTTAGTGCTTATCAAGAGAATAAAGATCGAAAAGAGAGGCTCTCAAATGAAATCAAATCGATCACCCAGGAGTTTAATCATTCCCTCATAGAATTAGAGAAAAAATCAAAAATTCTAGAGGAGATCAACCTCTTAAGTGAGAAACGCACGCCGCTTCTTCAAGAACTCATTAAAAAAGAAGAACAGCTTAAGCTTATTAAAGAACAAACCTCTTCCTTTGAAGAGAAACTAGAAACTCTTCATAAACAAAAGGCCCAAGCTAAACTTCAACTAGAAGAAACTGAGTCGCAAAAAACCAAGTGGCACTCTCTTTATCAAGAAACCCTGAAGAAATTTAATTTCTCCCCAGAGCTTCTTCTTACTCACAAGAATACACTTGAAGCGTTTGTCGACAATTTAGAAAAACTTGAAAAGATCAAAATTGAAAAGAATGTTCTTCAAGATAAAATAAATGAAGTGGAACAAAAAGGTAAAGACCTCAAGTCTAGCATTACCGAGCTGGAAGAGCTGATGCCTAAAGATCCACAGTCCCTAAAGGATCAAATCTCCAAGCTAAAACTTCAAAGAGGCACAGTTCAGGAGCAATTGAATCAGAAACAGGTTCAGGAAAAAACAAAAGAACAGACTCATGCCAAAGCTCAAGATATTCAAAATGAGTTAAATGAGATTGAGCAACAAGTAAAGAAAGTTCAAGAAGAGCAAAAGGCCAATACCCCCCTTCTTCAGTCCTTAGAAGTTAGTCTCTCTCTTTATGAATATCAGCTCAATTTAAAAAACTGTATTGAACATGCGAAGGACCAAAA
>Ga0079223_10002243_pt1 | contig 11915 bp, 10 predicted proteins | sample Stecom2011_FD_75072 | JGI IMG/M metagenome (GOLD analysis project Ga0079223, IMG submission 75072) | Agricultural soil microbial communities from Utah to study Nitrogen management - Steer compost 2011 | ecosystem: Environmental > Terrestrial > Soil > Agricultural land | place: USA: Utah...
AAACGCAGCGATACCGCAAGCAAAAACAGGGCGAAAACCTTTTTCAGCTTCGCCTGCGGCAGGCTGTGCGCCAACCGCGCCCCGACAGGCGCCGTTAATGAGCTGGCCAGCACGATGCCGGCAAACGCCGGAAGATAGACATAACCCAGACTCCATGGCGGCAGCTCGGACGCCCCCCAGCCCAGAGCCATATTGGTCGCTGCACCCATCAGCGCAATCGGCAGGCCACAGGCGGCCGAAGTTGCCACGGCCTGCTGCATGGCGACCCGACGCCAGTTCAGATAGGGCACGGTCAGCGTACCACCGCCAATGCCGAAAATGGCCGATGCCCAGCCTATTCCCACACCGGCGGTTCCCAGTTCGGGCGTTGTGGGGCGTGCTTCACCGGCCGAAGGTTTCAGATTAAGCGCCATCTGCAACGCCACCAACAGCACGAAAACACCGATGGTCAGCTGCAGCACAGGCCCCGACAATTGCACTGCCGTAGTCACTCCCAGCACGGCTCCCAACAGGATACCCACACCCAGCGGGCGGAACAGCTCCCAGCGCACGGCGTCACGTTGATGATGCGCCCGCACCGAGCTGATCGACGTGATCACGATGGTCGCCAGCGAGGTCGCAACAGCCATATGGGTCAGAACCGAGTCTGAAATGCCCTGCAACTCGAAGCTGAAAATCAACACCGGCACAATCAGCAAGCCGCCGCCGATGCCGAACAGGCCCGCGACCACTCCGGCCAGCGCTCCCAGTACCAGATACAACACCAAAGTTGTTAACATGCCATAAGCCTTAGGTCTGAACAGGACAAAGAGCGTTATATTAGTGACACTTGGGTCGAGATGAAACCGGAGGAGCTGTGTGTCTGCTGAGTATTGCCGTGAATCAGGACCCGGAATGGCCGCTGATACTGGTCGCCAACCGGGATGAATTCCATGCCCGCCCCAGTGCACCGCTGGCGCCCTGGCCCGACCAGCCGATACTGGGTGGACGTGATCTGACGGCGGGCGGCAGCTGGATGGCGCTGGGGAACAACAACCGCTTTGCACTGGTCACCAACTACCGGAACGCACGCCAGAGCCCACCGCCGGACGCACCCAGCCGGGGCGAACTGGTGACCTCGTTTATCAACAGCTCCCTTTCGGCGCCGGCGTTCTGCCGACAGCTCGACACCCCGCGCGCCGGCTTCAACCTGCTGCTGATGGATGGAGCGGGGCTTTGGCACTACAGCAACATCGATGCCCGGTGCCGGCCAATCGGTAGCGGCGTGCACGCCTTGAGCAATGCGCTGCTGAACACGCCCTGGCCGAAAACATTACGTGCTCGACATGCGCTCGGCCAGGCACTTGCCGAGCGTGAGTTGACGCCGCACAGGCTGCTGCAACTGCTGCATGATGAGCACAGGCCCGCCGATCACGCGCTGCCTGACACCGGCATCACTTTATCGCGTGAGCGGCTGCTGTCGGCCTGCTTCATTCGTTCCGCCGACTATGGCACCCGCGCCAGCAGCCTGCTGCTGCAGCATCGCAGTGGCCGCCTGCTGTTTATGGAGGAAGGATATGACCCCGATGGCAAGGCTGTCAGCCTGCGTCGCTACAGTCTGGATCGACCTCGGCTGATTCCTGCTGATTGGGCAGGCGCGGCCTCGTCAGCTGACCAAGCCCCAGATGCTTGAGCGTACGACGCAGATAGCGATGGATCTCTTCGGCGTCATCCATGCGCAGTACCTGGGTCAGCAGTGACTGCGCCCGTGCCAGACTCACGCCGCGAATGGCCGATTTGACGCGCGGTATGTTGTTGGAGTTCATGGACAGCACTTCATATCCCATCGCCATCAGCAGCAGTGCGCCCCCCGGGTCGGCTGCCATTTCACCACAGATGGAGACCGGTTTGCCCTCCTTGCGTGTTTCACGGGCAATAAACTGCAGCGCCCTCAGTACGGCCGGATGATAGGGCGCATAGAGTCCCGCCACTCGCGGGTTGTTGCGATCTACGGCCAGCAGATACTGGGTCAGGTCGTTGGAACCCACGGAAATGAAATCCACGATACGGGCAAAGCGGCGTACCTGATATACCGCTGCCGGCACCTCGACCATCACCCCCACCATCGGCCGCTCGACGGCATAACCTTCGTCCTGCAGCTCGGCCAGTGCGCGATCGATCTGGCGCATCGCTTCCTCGACCTCATGCACACTGGTCACCATCGGCAGCATGATGCGCAGATTGTTGAGCCCCTCGGAGGCCCGCAGCATGGCTCTTACCTGGACCAGAAATATTTCGGGATGGTCCAGCGTGACGCGGATACCGCGCCAGCCCAGAAACGGGTTGTCTTCTTCGATCGGGAAATAGGGCAACGCCTTGTCGCCGCCGATATCCAGTGTGCGCATGGTTACGGGCCGCGGTGCAAAAGCCTCCATCTGGGTGCGATAGCTCTGCAGCTGCTCCTGCTCACTGGGGAAGAAATCACGGATCATGAACGGAATTTCCGTACGGTAGAGGCCGATGCCCTCGGCGCCGCGCTCCAGTGAACGGCTTACATCCGCCACCAGGCCGGTATTGACCCACAGCGGCATGCGATAGCCATCGGTGGTTTCAGCCGGAAGATCCTTCAGGCCTTCCAGCTCTGCGGCTACCAGACGCTCTTCGCGCATCACCTCTCGGAAGGCCTCCAGCAGCTGCTCGGAGGGGTTGACGTACACCCGACCGGAATAGCCATCCACAATCACCTTGCGCCCTTCCAGACGGGTAAACGGCAGATCGACCACGCCCATCACCGTAGGAATTCCGATGGAGCGCGCCATGATGGCGGCATGGGAGTTGCCCGAGCCGGTAACCGAGACCAACCCCACCAGTTTGTTCTCCGGCACCATGCCCAGCATCGCCGGCGAGAGCTCATCCGCAATCAGGATACTGTCATCCGGATAGTCCACTTCCATGGGACCGGCACTTTCCTGCAGATAGCTGAGGATGCGCCGGCCCAGATCGCGCACATCGGTGGCACGCTCGCGCAGGTAGGCATCTTCCATGGCGTTGAACTGTTTTACATGACTCAGAATGACCTCACGCAAGGCACCCTGTACCCAGTTGCCGGCACGGATACGCGCCTCGATCTCACTCTTGAGCGACGGATCATCCAGCATGCGCAGATAGACATCGAACAGGGCCTGCTCTTCGGACTTGAGACGCTGCGCCAGACTTTGCCCTGCCGTACGCATGTCGTCGCGTACGGCGTCCATTGCCGCCTCAAGACTTTCCAGCTCCTGCTCCGGATCACGGGCGGGCTTGTCCGGTACGGTTTCCAGCTCGGCATCGATGGTGGTCACGACGACCGTACCGATCGCCACACCCGAGGCAGCAGACACGCCGTCAAACCGGCGGTCACGTCCGGCCTTGGGGTTTGCCTGAGGGTGCAGTTCGGGGTTTACCGAGCCGGTCGCTTCGGCATGGGCGATAACGCCCGCCAGTTGCGCAGACACGGTGACCAGGAAGGCCTCTTCACTCTCATCAAAACGGCGCAGGTCGTGCTGCTGTACCACCAGCACCCCCAGCACACTGCGATGATGGATGATCGGCACACCCAGAAAGGCGTGAAAACGCTCCTCTCCCGTCGCCTGCAGGTAGTGGAAGGCCGGATGTCGCGAGGCGTCCTCGAGGTTGATCGGCTCGGCTCTTTGGCCAACCTGGCCGACGATCCCCTCCGACAGCGACAGACTGACCTGGCCGACCGCCTCCTGATTCAGCCCCTGAGTGGCACGCAGCACATAGCGCTGCTGCTGCGGGTCCAACAGAAAGATGGAGCAGACTTCGGTTCGCATGGCACGCTGAATGCGACGCACGATCAAGTCGAGCACGGACTCCAGATCAGGTGCCGTACTGACTTCCTGTACGATTTTGCGCAGTACACTCAACATGCTCATGGAGCACTCCTGTTTTTAAGTCATGTCCCGGACACCAAGCGCGCCAACCGGGGCGACAGTTCCTTCATCGCCTTGCGGTACACCTCCCGCTTGAAGGACACAACCTGTCCCAGAGGGTACCAGTAGCTGACCCACTCCCAGCCGTCAAATTCGGGCGAATCGGTATGGTCGATCCGCACGGCACTGTCCTCACTGAGCATTCGCAGCAGGAACCATTTCTGTTTCTGGCCTACACACACAGGGTGTGAATGACGCCTGATCATGCGCTTGGGCAAACGGTAGCGAAGCCAGCCGCGTGTCACGGCCATGATTTCAACATCCCGCGGTGACAAACCGATCTCTTCACGCAGCTCACGATACATTGCCTGTTCGGGTGTTTCGTTCGACTGTATGCCACCTTGCGGGAACTGCCAGGCGTTCTGCCCGATACGCCTTGCCCAAAGAACCTGACCCTGCGAGTTAACCAGAATGATTCCGACGTTGGGTCTGAATCCATCTGCATCAATCACAATTCTGATCCCGATCAATATACGTTATTGGTTTTATTGTTCCACAGATCCATGATTCGGCAAATAGCTGCGCTGTTTGCCATCCTCGCTCGTGGCGGCGAATGGATCACGGGTTTAACGGAACAGAGAGAAACAGCCTTGCAGCCGCGCCGGCACTGCTCGGCACCGGCGCGGTCGGGATCAGAGGCGGGTACGGCAGCCTTTCATGCTGGCATTCAGTGCACGCATGATGGCACGGCGGCTGATGACACCAACCAGGCGGCCATCCTTGTTCACCACCGGCCAGGTCTTGGGCTTGTCGCCCCCCATCTGCTGCACCTGATCGATGATATTTTCGCCCGGTTTGGCACAGAGCGGCTGCTTGAACATGATGTCACGCACCTGAATGCGGCTGTCGCAGTGATAGCTGTCACTGATGAGATAGCCGACACAGTCATGCTCGGAGACGAAACCACAGACCTGACGCTCATCGTCCACCACCGGCAGGCCGCTGAGTCCCGATTGCAGAATCAGATCCACGGCCTCCGCCAGCGACATTTCCACGTGCAGTGGATGAGGCACGGGCTGCATCAAATCCTCAACTTTCTGTTGATGTATCATCTTGTCTCTCCTTGTATAGCCAATAATATCGCTCAAAATCTGTGCCGCGATTACCCCGAGCGCACCTGGCTGCAGCCAATCGCCAGCCTTTGTGTTGATTATAGTCAGGGGCAGGGATTGGGGTAGCGCTGATGGATCGATTCGATTTCGGCCAGCACATCGGCGCTCAGCGTCAACTGCAACGACGCCAGGTTTGAACCCAACTGTGCCATAGACGTGGCGCCGATGATATTGCTGCCCAGAAACGGACGGCTGTTGACGTAGGCCAGGGCCATCTGCGCCGGATCCAGCCCCTGTTCGGCCGCCAGTGTCAGGTAGGCGTCGGTGGCCGCCATCCCCTGTTGGGTCAGGTAGCGTTTGTATTCCGGGAACAGCGCCAGACGCGAGCCGTCAGGCCGAACACCACCGGCATATTTGCCGCTGAGCACACCAAAGCCCAGCGGGGAGTAGGCCAACAGGCCGACCTGCTCCCGCAGCAGCACTTCGGCAAGCCCCACTTCAGTGGTGCGGTTGAGCAGACTGTAGGGATTCTGTACCGAGATGATCCGTGGCAGCCCAAGCTGCTCGGCCAGCTGCAGACATTTCATCGTACCCCAGGGCGTTTCATTGGAAAGACCGATGTAGCGGATCTTGCCCTCCCTGACCAGCGCCCCCAGCACGCGCAGTGTTTCCGCCAAGGGTGTGCCATCGGCTGAAGGGTCGTGCTGATAGCCCAGCTGGCCAAAGAAATTGGTCTTGCGATCGGGCCAGTGCAGCTGATACAGGTCGATATAATCCGTCTGCAGACGGGTCAGACTGCCCTCGACTGCCGCACGCAGGTTGGCTTCGTCGTGATGCAGGTCGGGGCGCAGGTAGCTGACCATCTCGCCGGGACCTGCTGCCTTGGTCGCCAGTATGACCTGCTCCCGGCAACCGCGCTGACGCATCCAGTTGCCGATATACTGTTCCGTCCGGCCCTGAAACTCGGCGGCGGTCGGTACCGGATACATCTCGGCGGCATCGATCAGGTTGACACCCTGCACCAGCGCATAGTCAAGCTGTTCATGGGCCTCGGCTTCCGTGTTCTGGCGGCCGAAGGTCATGGTGCCCAGTGCGATACGACTGACGTTAAGGTCAGATTGTCCCAGCGTCTGATACTGCATTCGAGTCTCCCTGTCTGCGTCCGTGCTCAGCCTGCCGGCAGCACGCGCATGAAGTAGGCTTTCAGGTATTCGGTTTCGGGAATGGCCGGATGGATCGGGTGGTCCGAGCCCTGGCTGCCCTGCGCGAAGATCTGGCCGTTGCGATCCAGCTCGCGGCTGTTGGCGCGCAGAATATCCACCAGGCGGCTCTTTTCAAGGTGCATGGAGCAGGAGGCCGAAATCAGGGTGCCGTCCTTTTCCAGCAACCGCATCGCCAGATTGTTGATGCGGGCATAGGCGCGCTCACCGTTGCGGATGTCCTTGCGCCGGGCAATGAAGGCCGGCGGGTCCACAATCACCACATCAAAGCGTTCCTTGTCCGCGACCAGCGCCTTGCACAGTTCAAAGGCGTCGCCCTGTAGACCACGGAAGCGGGTTTCGCCCTCATTGATGCGGGCATTTTCGGCCGCCACTTCCAGCGCGGTGACCGAGGCATCCACGCAGACCACTTCAGAGGCACCTGCGGCCAGCGCCTGCGCACCCCAGCCACCGACGTAGCTGAACAGATCCAGCACCCGCTTGCCCTTCACCAGCGTTTGCATCCGCGCGCGGTTTTCACGATGGTCGTAGAACCAGCCGGTCTTCTGCCCGGTCAGGATCGGAGCCAGCAGACTGACTCCATTCTCGACCAGGGGCGCCAGCTCCGGCACCTCTCCCTGCACCACTTCGATATAGGTTTCCAGTCCTTCCGTGGCGCGCATCTTGCCGTCATTGCGGAACACGATCGCCTGTGGCTGGAACACCTTGTTGAGGGCGTCCACGATCTCCTGCTGCAGCCGCTCCATGCCGGCACTGGAGATCTGCACCACAAAGATGTCGTGGAAGCGGTCTACCACCAGCCCAGGCAACAGATCGGCGTCACCAAAGATCAGTCGATAACAGGGCTGATCAAAGCACATTTCGCGCAGTGACTGTGCCACCTTGAACCTGTGTACCAGCAGCGAACGATCCAGCGGATAACGCAGATCCCGACTCAGGATACGACCGCAAATCAGCGTATTGGGGTTCACCGAGGCGATCCCCAGCGCCTTGCCACGCGCATCCTGCACCACAACTTGTTCACCGGGTTCGAAGTCCTTCAACGGCGTCGCCTTGTTATCCACCTCGTTGCTGTAGATCCAGAGATGGCCTGCACGCAGGCGACGGTCGGCATTGGTCTGAAGCTGGAGCGGTCTGAGATTCATCGTATTCACTTGCTCTGAAATGACTGTCCCGGCATGAGCCGGGACAGTGGGATTATACTGGCCTGCCGGCCGGGATCAGCTTTCGGATTCGCAGTGAGCTGCGTAACCATCGGCATCGAGCAGGTCATCCAGCTCTGCCGGATCACTGAGCTTCAGTTTGAAGAACCAGCCATCCCCATAGGGATCGGAGTTGACCAGCTCGGGGGCATCTTCCAGTGCTTCGTTGATGGCCACCACTTCGCCACTGAGCGGTGCATACACGTCGGAAGCGGCCTTAACGGATTCGACAACACCGGCATCATCCCCTGCGGAAACCGTATCACCCGGTTCCGGCAGTTCAACAAACACCACATCACCCAGCAGGTCCTGGGCATGCTCGGTGATACCGATGGTTACGACACCTTCACCCTCTGCGCGAATCCACTCGTGGCTGGCGACATATTTCAGTTCATTGGGGATGTTGCTCATCTGGGCTTCCTATCGGTCTTGTTCAAGGTTCAGGAATAAACTTGTTCACCGTAGCGCACGAACGGCGGCTTCACCACCTGCACGCGCACACGCTTGCCACGCATTTCAACTTCGGCTTCACTGCCGGTAGCCACCGGCACCCGTGCCAGCGCAATGGAGTACCCGAGGGTTGGCGAGAAGCTGCCGCTGGTGATCTCTCCTTCCCCCAGGCCATCAACCACCACTTTCTGGTACGCACGCAGCACGCCGCGCTCGGTCAATACCAGACCGACCTGACGCTCGGCCACGCCCTCCGCCTTCTGCTGCTCCAGTGCAGCGCGACCGACAAAATCCCGCTCAGCCGGTTCCCAGGCGATAGTCCAGCCCATGCCCGCCACCAGCGGCGATACACTTTCGTCCATGTCGGAGCCATACAGGTTCATGCCGGCTTCCAGTCGCAGGGTATCGCGGGCGCCAAGACCACAGGGAGCAACACCGGCTTCCAGCAGTTTCTGCCACAGCTCCGCTGCCTCTTCATCGGGCAGCATGATTTCGAGACCATCTTCACCCGTATAGCCGGTGCGTGCAATAAACCAGCCTTCCGATTCCTGGCCCACAAAGGGCTTCAGTTCGGAGATCAGGCGGGCGCGGGACTCGCTGACAACCTGTTCGACGCGCTGACGGGCCTTGGGCCCCTGCACCGCAATCATCGCAAGATCGGGCTGCTCGGTGAGGGTGACATCAAACCGTACCGCCTGATCCGCCATCCAGAGCAGATCCTTGTCACGCGTACCGCAGTTGACCACTACCCGATACCATTCACCGGATGCGTCCGGCTCGGTCATCAGGTAGACGATAAGATCGTCGATAACACCGCCTTTCTCGTTCAGCATGCCGCTGTAAAGCGCCTTGCCTTTCTGCCGCAACAGCGCCACATCGTTTGCCAGCAGATGGCGCAGATAACTGCGTGCTTGCGCACCGGATACATCCACCACCGTCATGTGGGACACATCGAACATGCCCGCGCTCTGACGTACCTTATGATGTTCTTCAACCTGGGATCCGTAGTGCAGTGGCATTTCCCAGCCACTGAAATCAACCAGTTTGGCGCCCAGCGCATGATGTTGTTCGTAGAGTGCGGTCTTATGTCCCATCGGCAAACTCATCTGCAGCAGTGTTTGGAGCGCGGGGCTTCAACAGCCGCGTCGCAACCGGTTAACACAAAAAAAGGGAAGACAATGTATCGGCATTTACGCTGCAGTTCAATCTTTAACCGCCCGTCAAATGGTCGGACGCCGCGCCAGTGCAGGTCGCTCGCCCGAGAGTCCCATGGCCTGCAGCACCAGGTGCTGTTTCAGCGGCTCCAGCCGATCCGTCAGGTTCATGCCACAGCTGCGCAGCAGACGCACCAGCGGCGGCTGAGGGGCAAACAGGCGCCGAAAACCTTCCATCCCGGCAGCCATGGTCAGGTTGGCACTGCGGCGCTGACGCTGGAAGCGGCGCAACACCGCTTCCGATGGCCAGTTTTCACCACGACCGGTCGCAGCCAGCAGCACATCGGCCAGCGCAGCCGCATCCATGAAGCCCAGATTGACCCCCTGCCCCGCCAGCGGATGAATGGTATGTGCTGCATCGCCGATCAGCGCCAGCCCGGACTCCACATACCGATGCGCATGGCGCTGACGCAGCGGGATCGAATGGCGCTCGTCACTGTGAGTAATGGCCCCCAAACGATGCTCGAACGCACGCCCAAGGGCAGCGCGGAACCCGGGTTCATCCAGTGCCATCAATTCGGCCGCATGGGCGGGTGAGGTCGACCAGACAATCGACAGGCTGCGTTCATCCGCACAGGCCAGCGGCAACAGTGCCAGCGGGCCATCTTCGGTAAACCGCTGCCAACAGGTGTGCGCGTGGGGCTGCTCGGTGCGCACGCTGGTCACGATGGCGTGATGGTTGTAGTCCCACTCGGTCGATGCAATGCCGGCCAGCCGGCGCGTACGGGACTCGGCGCCATCGGCCCCCACCAACAGACGGGCATGGATACGGCGGCCGTCACTGAGCAGCAGCTCTCGACTGCCATCGCCTGCCGGTGCCGACAGCTGCTGCAGGCTGACGCCACTGACCAGCTCCACATTCGGATGCCGCGCCAGCTGCTCATGCAGCGCAGCCAAAATCACGCGGTTTTCGATGATGTAGCCAAGACAGTCTTCATGCAGGGCATCGGCGCTGAAATGGATCCGCCCGCTGCCTTCACCATCCCACACTTCCATATCGGTGTAGGGCTCGGCCCGTCGCGCTTGCACCCCGTCCCAGGCGGACAGCGAACACAGCAGTTGTACCGAGGCCAGATTCAATGCACTGACCCTTGGATCATATCGGTCGGAGTGGATCCCGGCATCAGCCTCGCTCAGCCACTGTTGCAGATCACCGCTGCGCTGTTCCAGCAGCTGGATGCTCAGCCCCGATGGGGCCAGGGCACAGGCAAGAGCCGTACCGACCATCCCGGCTCCACTGATCACGATATCGGTCTTAACGGCTTGGTTCATGCTCGACTCCAGTCGGAAGGGGATCAACGCAGGCGCGCAGCGGGCTGATCCAGCCCCATGGCGGCACGGGCAAACAGGGTTTTGGCCGGTGGGCAGCTGTCCAGCAGTTGCAGCCCGCTGCCACGCAGAGCTTTCAATAGCGGGTTATGACTGGTAAACAGCTTCATGGTGCGATCACTGAACTGAATGGTACGATACTGATCGCGCTGCCGCTGCTCGACAAATCCACGCAGCGCCGCCAACTCACCCAGAGACTGCCCGGCCTGCTTGCGCTCGATGATCAGGTCAGCCAGCGCCACAGCGCCGCGCAGCGCAAGGTTATAGCCCTGGCCCGCAATCGGGTGCAGCGCGTGAGCCGCATTGCCCAGCACTACCAGCCCTGCGCGCACCTGCTCCTGCGCCAGGGCAAGCTTCAACGGATAGTGATAACGCTCGCCCACGGCAATAAAACGACCGGCACGGTAGCCGAAGCGCTCCTGCAGGCGTGCCAGAAACGCCGCGTCATCCAGCGCCAGCACACTGTCCAGTTCGTCATCACCCAGCGTCCAGACCAGACCACAACGGCTGTGGCCGTTGATCGATTCGCCGGGCAGCAGCGCCAGCGGGCCATCCTGAGTGAAACGCTCATAGGCTATGTTACGGTGCGGCCGATCCAGTGACACATTGGCGACCAGCGCATGCTGATCATAGGACTGTACGCTGTAGCCGATTCCCAGCTGTTCACGCAGGGAGGAACGCCCCCCGTCGGCCATCACCACCAGATCCGCCTGCAGCATCTGCTGCTCGCCGTTGACCCGCAGCTGCAACCGGTTGCCATCGGCACACTGTTCCAGCGCAGTCACTTCGGCCGGTGCCATCAGTCTCAGATTGGGACCGACACTGCGCTGCAACTGACTGTTGAGCACCTGCCCCAGCCAGTGGTTTTCCACCACATAGCCCAGCGCCGGAACAGCTTCATCCTCGGCCTGCAGCCGGGTGGCTCCGAAACGCCCGCGCTCGGACACATGGATGGTATTGATCGGGGTCAGATGCGTCTGCAGCGCCTGCCATAGCCCCATACGCTCATACAGGGTGCGCACACCCTGAGCCAGCGCGGTGGAGCGGTTATCATAACTGGGGGTAAAAATCGGTTCGCCCGCACCCGGCAGGGACTGGGCCTCGACCAGCACCATGCGCAGATTGAGCGCTTTTGCCGTCGGCAGCAGGGCACAGGCCAAGCTTGCCCCGACCATGCCGCCACCGATTATGACCAGATCATACTGCTGCATGTGCATTCCTCGCCGTGTCAGCGGTGAGCCATCAGCTCTTCGATGGCGGCAATGGTTTTGGGCACGCCGGAAGTGAGCACCTCGCAGCCCGCCGCCGTGACCAGCACATCATCTTCTATACGGATCCCGATGCCGCGCCAACGCGGCTCAACACTGTCATCATCAGGCGCGATATACAGCCCCGGCTCCACGGTCATGACCATGCCCGGCTCCAGCGGCCGCCACTCGCCCTTGAGTTTGTACTGGCCCACATCGTGCACATCCAT
>Ga0079223_10002245_pt1 | contig 11913 bp, 21 predicted proteins | sample Stecom2011_FD_75072 | JGI IMG/M metagenome (GOLD analysis project Ga0079223, IMG submission 75072) | Agricultural soil microbial communities from Utah to study Nitrogen management - Steer compost 2011 | ecosystem: Environmental > Terrestrial > Soil > Agricultural land | place: USA: Utah...
AATAAAGTGATTGTTGATAAGCAAACACGTTATGATGAGCAAAGAAGACTTGCGCAAAATATTATTAATTATATAAGCAATCAGCGTTATTCATTAGGCTCATCGGGACAATATTATAAGGCCTCATTGACGATTGGAGTAAGCTCAAGAGGCCTTATTCATAAAGAAAAAGATATTGCATCTTTAATTCGTTTAGCCCATTTTTCGATGATTAAAGCAAAAGAGAAGGGAAAAACCATTTGTGTTGCTAACGACGAAATTAGAATTATCAAGCAAGATCTAGATGACTTCAATGCCCAAATGGAAAATGGCTTTGAATTAGATGAATTTTCGCCCTTTTTTATGCCTGTGGTCTGTCCACACACTATGGTTATAGTTGGCTGTGAAAGTTTAGTTAGATGGACAAAAGACAAGTATCGGGTAATTGAAGCGGCAAAATTTAGAGACATAGCTATTGAAAAAAACCTTTTGGAAAAAATAGATGAGAGGGTAATTGAGAAGACTTTTCAAGCATATACTGAGTGGGAACGTGCAGGTTTAATCAACGATAATTTCCGCATAACAATCAACTTAAGTAAGAATTATTTACTGAAATTTAAGTATAAAGATGTCTTAAAAAACTTAGAAAAGTATAATATAAAGCCGGAAAATATTGAGTTTGATATTAACTTAGATGCTGAGTTATCAACAGAGGAACAAAATGCTGTTGCTAGGCTAAGTAAATATGGCTTTCATGTTGCCTGTGATGTATTGGAATCCGATAGATTAACATTACCAATGTTTGCAAACCTAGATGTAGATACAATAAAATTTGGTATGGTATCAAGGAGTCTTGAAGATTATAAAGATCGCGCTGTAAATTTATATGAAGCATTGGTAAATGTGGCAAAAAAATCAAACTATAAAACAATGATTAAAGGTGTAGAAAATAAAGAAACACTAGAGTTTGCAAAAAAATTAGATATTGAATTAGTTCAGGGCTATTATTTTACAAAGCCATTGGATGAAAAAAATTTCAAAATATTTTTAAACAAATTTAAAGATGGTATCAATTAATTTTATCACTTTCGAAATTATGGCTGCTTTTAATATAGAAGTAAAAAAATACTGACAATTGCTTGTCAGTTTTTTTCTGCTTATTTTTCTGAAACGCTTTCTTTTTGCAGCGTTTTGCGGTATAATAAAGATATAAAGTCAGGAAAAGCAAGGAGAAGTGAATATGAAGATTAAGAAATTGTTAATGGCTTTTGTTTTAGTTGTTGTGGGATTTCTTGCTGCTTGTGGAGATAATACTGAAGAAATAATGGGCAAGTTATCTGAAATTGAACAATGGGTATTAGCGGAAGTACCAGAAACTATTTATGAAGATGTTAATCTACCTACATCTCATCCCGAATTAGGTGGAGAGATTGTTTGGGCTTCTACTGATGAGACTGTTTTAACGTCTGAAGGTGTTGTTGTTTTAGAAAAAGATGTGCAAGAAGCGTTGCTAACTTATGATATAAAATATCAAGATAAATTCGTAAATGGTATTGTTACGATTAACGTTATTAGCTTTACTGCTAGCGATATTGCTGAAGAATTTGAAGATCAATTTTCCTTTTCAATAGCTAGAGATTATGACATCAAAGTTGAGTTTAATGGAATAGTTGTTGAATGGGAGTCTAGTAATCCAGAAATATTTTCAAATGATGGTATCTATAATAAGCCTTTCAATAATGAGGAAATTACAATCACATATGATGTAGTATTATTAGACGGTACTAGAGAATCATTTTCTTTCAATATTAATGTTATTGGCATGTTGTTTTCTGAAAAAACTGCTTTCTTTGAGAGTTTATTAGCTAAGGAAATATTTGATAACAAATTAATTACTGAAGATATAGCTCTACCTGCTCATTTGGAAGAGTTCGGTGTTGATTTTACTTGGGAAAGCTCTAATCCTGATGTTATTAGTAATACAGGTAAAGTTACGCGTTATCCATTTGATCGATATGTACAATTAACTGCTAAAACAATTGTTGATGATATTGATATTGCTATTAATACATCAGTAATTGTTAAAGCTGCTGATAAAGAATATACTCAAGAAGAAAAAATTAATGCATTTTTAGATGCGATAAGTATTAGTGAATTAAACCGTCTTACATTTGGCGGATATGGTGGCATAACGCAAAGCTATAATTTTATTCCTTTTTATGAAAATGTGAAGGCGCCATTAGTAGAGCAAATAATTCCTTTAAATTCTGATAGGCCTGAAGGGGTTTCCGGAAGTAGACCAGGAACTAAATTAGCTAGTCTTGAGTTTATTACAATTCATGATACAGCTAATACAAATGCAACTGCAGATGCAGAAATGCATGCGAGATTATTAACTAATGGATATGGTGCGGCATCTTGGCATTTATCGATAGATGAAAATGGTGCATATCAAAGTATTCCGTTTGATGAGGTTGCATGGCATGCTGGTGATGGCTCTAGACTATTTGGATTAAGTGATACAGGCATTAAAGCAAATGGCCCATATCCAACAATAACAATTTCTAAAGATGGATATTATGAGTTGAATGGTGAAAAATCATTAATTAAAGCACCTACAAATGAAGGACGTATTTTAGAAACACGTCATATAACTGATTCAGGCATTTATACAACGATAGGTGAAAATGGTAATTACTATATAAACCGCACTTATTTTAATACAAGCTATAGTAAAATCTCTAATCATGGAGGTAATAGAAATTCAATAGGTATTGAAACAGCTGTTAACCGCGGAAGCGATTATGGGTGGACTGTTAGACATACTGCGAAGTTAGTTGCGGAATTATTGATTGAATATGATTTAGGCATTGATCGCATATTACAACATAATAACTTTAGCGGGAAACCTTGTCCAAACTCAATTCGTCATACTGGTTATTGGGATAACTTCCTAGATTTAACTTCCTTAGAGAAATTTGCTAAAGAAGAACTAAGCGACGTTGAATTTGCTTGGGAATCATTAACTGATGTACTTGATGATAAAGGCACAATTAGTTTTGACATTGGTGAAACTGAGGAGATTGAATATAAAGTTACGGTAAATTATGGTGAAGAAGTAATCGAAAAAACATTCAAAACGACATTAAATTAAATAAATCAAGCAAGTATTAAAAAATATATAAATAATACTTGCTTTTTTTATTCTATTATGATAATATATATAAGGCTTTTTAAATAGCGTTGAATTGCGAGGTTGCTGGCACGCACGGTTGAGTTGCCTATATAAGTGTGTCAGGTAATTTGCAAGGAGCTTAAGCACATAGATGCGAAAGGAGGACCGTAAAATGGCAAGAAAATCGTTAAGGATTAAATTAGTTTCTTATGATCATGGATTAATCGATGAATCAGCAAGAAAGATTGTTGAAGCGGCTAAGAAGACAGGTGCTACTGTATCTGGTCCGATTCCGTTACCAACACAAAAAGAGGTCTTTACTGTAATTCGTTCACCACATAAACATAAAGATAGTCGTGAACAATTTGAAAGAAGAACTCACAAGAGACTTATTGACATTGTGGAAACAACTCCAAAAACTATGGATATATTAGTTCATTTGGAAATTCCTGCTGGTGTTGATATTATATTAAAATAATGAGTATTAATTGGAGGTGAAACTCATGGCCAAAGGAATCTTAGGTAAAAAAATCGGAATGACACAGATTTTCAATGCAGATGGCAAATTAATTCCAGTAACAGTTGTTGAAGTTACTCCCAACATCGTTATGCAAAAGAAAACTGTTGAAACAGACGGGTATCAAGCAGTCCAATTAGGATGCGTTGATAAGATAAAGAATTTGAAGAAACCGGAAACTGGACATGCTAAAAAGGCAAATTCTGCTCCTAAGCGCTTCGTTAAAGAAATCGCTGGAGAAGAAATGATGGCGTTTGAAGTAGGTCAAGAGGTTAAAGCCAATATATTCGCAGAAGGCGAAATGGTAGATGTTTCAGGTATTTCTAAGGGTAAAGGATTTCAAGGTGCAATTAAGCGCCATAACTTTAGTAAGGGACCTATGTCTCATGGTTCTAGATACCATCGTGGTGTTGGTTCTTTAGGGGCTGTTGATGCTGCACGTGTTAAAAAAGGTAGGAAATTACCTGGTAGAATGGGCGGCGGATTAAAGACAGTTCAAAATTTAGAATTAGTTAAGATTGACTTAGAAAAAAATGTAGTCTTAGTAAAAGGTAATGTACCTGGTGCTAGGGGTGCTTTCGTTGTGATTACAAATGCAGTAAAACATGGAAATGCTGCAATAAATCCGGAAGCGCTAGCTTAACAGAAAGGAGAAACTATAGATGCCTAGAATTGAAGTATTTAACCAATTGGGTGCTGAAGTTGGTAGAATGAATATTAAAAAAGAAGTTTTCGAAGTAGAACCCAATATGCAAGCTGTTTACGATGTTGTTAATGCTGAACGTGCGGGAATGCGCCAAGGTACACATAAAACAAAAACGCGTACTGAAGTACGTGGTGGCGGAAGAAAGCCGTGGCGTCAAAAGGGTACTGGACGTGCTCGTCATGGTTCAATTAGATCTCCACAATGGCGTGGAGGTGGAGTTGTATTTGGACCAACGCCAAGAAGCTATAACCTTAAAGTAAATAGAAAACTTGTAAAGACGGCAATTAAATCTTTATTGACTGATCGTTTTCAATCAAAGGATTTAATCATTGTTGATAAATTTGAACTTGAAGAGCCGAAAACAAGAAATCTTGTAGATATTTTGAAAAACTTAAACATAAATGAAAAGAAAATTGTTATCGTTACTGACGAGTTTGATAATAATTTAACAATTGCTGGTAGAAACATTCATAATGTTGATATCAAAACACAAACTCATCTTAGTGCATATAACTTAATTAATGCAAATACTTATGTATTTACTAAAGATGCAGTTAAAGCAATTGAGAGGTGGCTTTTAAAATGAAAAATGCTTATGAAATAATTATACGCCCGATAATCACTGAAAAAACTTCAATGTTAATCGAAGAAAGAAAATATACATTTGAAGTTGCTAAAGGGGCAAATAAGATTGATGTTAAAAGAGCTGTAGAAGAAGTATTCGAAGTTGATGTAACTAAAGTTAATATTATTAATGTTCGTAAGAAAGCTCATAAAGTCGGAAAATATGAAGGAATGCGTCCTGCTGTTCGCAAGGCAATTGTTACTCTTGCTGAAGGGCAAAAATTAGACGTGTTTGAAGTATAGGAGGTTGCAAGTGGCTATTAAGAAATATAAACCAACCACCAATGCTCGTCGTAATATGTCTACTTTGGTTAATGAGGAAATTACAACTGATAAACCAGAAAAATCATTATTAGCTCCGCTTAAGAAAAAAGCAGGTCGTAATAATCAAGGACGTATTACTGTACGCCATCATGGTGGTGGAAGTAAAAGAAATTATCGTATCATTGACTTTAAAAGAAATAAAGACGATATTGTTGGTACGATAAAAACAATTGAATATGATCCTAATCGTTCTGCAAATATAGCATTAGTAGCTTATCAGGATGGAGAAAAGCGTTATATTATTGCTCCTGAAGGCATTAAAGTTGGACAAAAAATTGTTTCAGGTGAGAATGCTGATGTTAAGTTAGGTAATGCTCTACCATTGGCGAAAATTCCTGTTGGTACTATTATTCATAATGTAGAATTATATCCGGGTGCTGGTGGGCAATTAGTTAGAAGCGCTGGTGCTAGTGCTCAAGTATTAGGTCGTGAAGATAAATATGTATTGATCCGCTTAACGAGTGGTGAAGTTAGAAAAATATTAAATGTATGTCGTGCTACGATAGGTGAAGTTGGAAACGCTGATCACATGAATGTTACTATTGGTAATGCTGGTAGAAAACGTCATATGGGTTATAGGCCGACAGTTAGAGGTTCTGCAATGAACCCTGTTGACCATCCACATGGTGGTGGTGAAGGTAAGGCTCCTGTTGGACGTAAAGCTCCGCTTTCTCCATGGGGTAAAATCGCTGTAGGCTTAAAAACTCGTCGTGATAAGAAAAAATCATCTGAACATATCGTTCATCGCCGTAAACGATAATAGGAGGTAATTATGGCTCGTTCATTAAAAAAAGGACCTTTTTGTGATGATCATCTTATGAAAAAGGTAGTTGCTCAAAATGAAGCAAATACTAAAAAGGTTATCCAAACATGGTCTAGAAGATCTACTGTATTCCCTGAATTTGTAGGACATACAATTGCTGTACATAACGGAAAGGAACATGTTCCTGTATATATAACAGAAGATATGGTTGGACATAAATTAGGCGAATTTGCACCAACAAGAACTTTCCGTGGTCATGGAAAAGGCAGAAGTAAAGACAATGATAAGAAAGCGTCAATCAAATAGGAGGAGATAAGTTATGGAAGCAAAAGCAATCGCAAAAACAGTTCGCATGTCTCCTCGTAAAGTTAGACTAGTAGTCGACTTAATAAGGGGAAAATCAGTTGGTGAAGCTTTTTCAATCCTTCGTTTCGCTCCTGGCAAAGCTGGAGGAATAGTGGAAAAGGTAATTAAGTCAGCAGTTGCGAATGCTGTTAATAATAATGAAATGGATAAGGATCTTTTATATGTTAAAGAAGCTTATGTTAATGAAGGCATAAGATTAAAGAGACTTTTACCACGCGCTCATGGTAGCGGTAATTTAATTCAAAAAAGAACAAGTAATATAACAATTGTTCTAGAAGAAAGACAATAAGGAGGATCTCATGGGACAGAAAACAAACCCGAATGGGTTACGTATTGGAATCATCCGTGATTGGGATTCTATATGGTATGCAAATAAATTAGAAGTACCCGCTCTATTACATGAAGATATTAGAATTCGTGAAATCGTTGAAGATTTTTATAAGAGAGCGCAAGTATCTAAAATTAAAATTGAGAGAGTTAAAACTAAAGTTGTGCTAACTATTTATACGGCTAAACCTGGAGTAGTTATTGGTCGTGAAGGATCAGTGAAAGCACAAGTTGTAGATAAATTACAAAAAGAAACAGGTAAGACTGTCTTCTTAAATGTTGTAGAAATTAAACGTCCGGAAATGGATGCGACTTTAGTAGCTAAGAAAATTGCTGAAGATTTAGAAAATCGTATTTCATTTAGACGTGTACAAAAAAGAGCAATCCAACAAGCTATGAGAGCTGGAGCTAAAGGAATTAAAACTTTAGTATCTGGCAGATTAGGCGGAGCTGAAATGGCTCGTAGTGAAGGATATTCTGAAGGAACAGTTCCTTTACATACGCTTAGAGCAGATATTGATTTTGCTGTAGCTGAAGCAAACACAACTTATGGTAAGTTAGGTGTTAAGGTTTGGATTTGCAAAGGAGAAGTATTACCTTCAAAGAAGGAGGCTAAATAATTATGTTGATGCCTAAAAGAACAAAATATCGTAAGCCGCATCGTGTGAGTTATGAAGGTAAGGCAAAAGGTGCAACAACAATTGAACATGGAGAGTTTGGACTAAAATCATTAGATGGTGCATGGATTACTTCAAATCAAATTGAAGCTTGTCGTGTTGCAATAACTCGTTATATGAGGCGTACAGGTAAAGTATGGATTAGAATTTTCCCGCATATGGCTAAAACTAAAAAACCTTTAGAAATGCGTATGGGTGGAGGAAAAGGTGCTCCAGAAGAATATGTCGCTGTTGTAAAACGCGGAACAATCATGTTTGAAATAGGTGGTGTACCTGAAAAGGTAGCTCGCGAAGCATTTCGTTTAGCGTCATCAAAACTACCTGTTAGGACTAAGATTGTAAAAAAGGAAGATAGTGGTGAATAATTATGGCGAAGAAGAAAAGCAAAAAAGAAGTAAGATCTTTTGTAGTAGAATCTGAAGCTGATAAAATTAGAAAAATGGATGTTGCCACCATCGAGCAAAACATTGCTGAATTAAGGCAAGAATTGTTTAACTTACGTTTCCAAGCAGCAGTTGGGAAATTAGAGAATACGGCGCAAATTAAAAAGAACAGGAAGCAAATCGCTCGGATGAAAACTGTTTTAACCGAACGTGCTGATGCTCTCAATAAGTAGAGGTGGATGTAAAAATGGATAAAAAACGTAAAACATATATTGGTGAAGTATCTTCTAATAAGGGAGATAAGACTATTCAAGTTACGATAACAAGATATCGTAAACATTCTAAGTATGGTAAAAATGTTAAGTATACAAGAAATTTTGCTGCACATGATGAGAATAATGAAGCTAATATAGGTGATGTGGTTAGGATCGAGGAAACAAGACCTTTATCAAAAACCAAACATTTCCGCTTAGTGAAAGTTATTCAAAAAGCAGTTAGCATCTAAGGAGGAATTATTATGATACAACAAGAGTCAAGATTAGCTATTGCTGATAATTCAGGTGCTAAGGAAATCCTTACTATTAAGGTTCTGGGCGGCACTAGACGTAGGTATGCTAATATTGGTGATATAATTGTAGGTACTGTTAAACATGCTAACCCTGGAAGTCAAGTTAAAAAGGGTGAAATTGTTAGAGCAGTAATAGTTAGAACAAAAACAGGATTGAGAAGAAAAGACGGATCATATATAAAATTTGATGATAATGCGGCAGTTATTCTGCGTGAAGATTTATCGCCAAGAGGTACAAGAATTTTTGGACCTGTGGCTCGTGAACTTCGTGAAAAAGATTTCATGAAAATTGTTTCTTTAGCTCCTGAGGTTCTATAGAAGGAGGAACAATCATGTTTGTAAAAAAAGGAGACAATGTTATCGTAATTAGCGGTAATGATAAAGGAAAAATTGGGAAGGTATTAGAAGTATTAGTAAAACAAAACCGCGTGGTGGTTGAAGGTGTTAATATAACTACACGTCATTTGAAACCTTCGAATGAGAATCCCGATGGTGGGATCGAAAAGATTGAAGCTCCAATCCATGCATCTAACGTACAAATTCTTGATCCAAAAACTGAAGATAGAACTAGAATTGGTAAAAAAATCGTTGATGGTAAAAAAGTACGTTATGCAAAAAAATCTGGGGAAATCTTAGATAAGTAGGAGGAAAGTATATGAATCGAGTAAAAGAAAACTATAAAAACAATGTAATACCTAGTTTAATGAAAACAATGAATTATTCTTCTGTTATGGAAGTTCCCAAATTAGACAAAATTGTTGTCAATATGGGAGTTGGCGATGCAATTCAAAACTCAAAATTAATTGATGCTGCAGTTGAAGAATTAACACAAATTGTTGGCCAAAAGCCAGTCATTACTAAGGCTAAGAAATCAATCGCTGCTTTCAAACTTCGTGAAGATGTACCAATCGGTTGTAAAGCAACTTTACGTGGAGAAAGAATGTATGATTTTTTTGACAAGCTTATTTCTATAGCTTTGCCTCGTGTTCGTGATTTTCGAGGTTTATCTAAAGATTCTTTTGATGGACGCGGTAATTATACAATAGGTGTAAAAGAACAATTAATCTTCCCAGAAATCAATTATGATAAGGTGCTTAAGATTAGGGGTATGGACATCGTTATTGTAACGACTGCAAAAACTGACAAAGAAGGTTTTGAATTATTAAAACTTCTCGGAGTCCCATTTAAGAAGTAATCTAAGGAGGAAAACATGGCAAAAAAATCATTAAGAGTTAGAGCAAAACGTAAACCGAAGTTCAAGGTAAGACAATATACACGTTGCGAACGTTGTGGTCGTCCACATTCTGTTTATCGCAAATTTAAATTATGTCGTATATGTTTTAGAGAACTAGCGCTCAAAGGAGAAATTCCTGGCGTTACTAAATCAAGTTGGTAAATATTATTTTGGAAGGAGGCCATCTGAATGGTAATGACTGATCCAATTGCTGATATGCTCACAAGAATTCGTAATGCAAATCATATGAAACATGAATTTGTTGAGATACCAGCATCTAAAATAAAGTTGGAAATTTTAAACGTTATGAAAAATGAAGGTTACATTAACGATCTTGAATTTATAGAAGATGGAAAACAAGGTAAGGTTAAGGTAACATTAAAATATACAAATAATAAAGAAAGAGTTATTAAGGGAATTACACGTATCTCTAAACCAGGATTACGCGTATATGCTAAGTCAACTGAAATACCTAAAGTCCTTAATGGTCTAGGTATTGCAGTTATATCAACTTCAAATGGTGTAATGACAGATCGTGAAGCTCGTCAACAACATATTGGTGGCGAAGTTGTTGCATACATTTGGTAATAATAGGAGGAAATAGAAATGTCACGAATCGGAAATAAAGTAATTAACTTACAAGAAGGTGTGACTGTAAATGTAGATCAAAATAATCATGTAGTTGTTAAAGGTCCAAAAGGTGAGCTTTCTTATACTTTTCGACCAGAAATGAAAATTGAAGTAAAAGATTCTACAGTTTCAGTTTCAAGACCTAATGATTCAAATGGATTAACAGCTCTTCACGGGACAACTAGATCAATCCTATTTAATATGGTTGAAGGAGTTGTTAACGGTTTTTCCCGTGGTTTAACAATCGAAGGTGTAGGTTATCGTGCTCAATTACAAGGGAATACATTAGTAATTAATGCTGGATATTCTCATCCAGTAGAATTAGAGATTCCGGAAGGATTAGAGGCAACACTAAAAAGCCCAACTGATATTTTAATATCTGGAGCTGATAAACAACTAGTTGGAGAATTTGCTGCAAAAGTTAGAGCTGTACGTCCGCCAGAGCCATATAAAGGCAAAGGAATACGTTATTATAATGAAGTTATTATTCGTAAAGAAGGAAAGAAAGCTACGTAGAAAGGAGACGAAATTCAGTGGTTACAAAAAAATCGCGTAACAAAGCACGCAAAACACGTCATTTACGCATACGTAAAAACATTGCTGGAACTAAAGCAATTCCACGTTTAAATGTTTTTCGTTCAAGTGCTAATATTTATGCGCAATTAATTGATGATGAAAAAGGTGTTACTTTAACAAGTGCATCTAGTCTTGATAAAGAGTTAAACATTGAAAATGGTTCTAATGTTGAAGCAGCAAAACAAGTAGGTGCTTTACTCGGCAAAAGAGCCAAAGAATTAAAAATAAAAACTGTTGTTTTTGATCGTGGTGGTTATTTATATCATGGTCGTGTAAAAGCATTAGCAGAAGCTGCTCGCGAAGCAGGATTGAAGTTTTAAGGAGGTAAGTCATACGTCAAAGTAGAAGAACAAGAAAAAACACTCAAGCTGTTAAGGAATTTGAAGAACGCGTTGTTAGTATTAACCATGTAGCTAAGGTTGTTAAAGGTGGTAGAAGATATCGCTTTAATGCTGTAGTTGTGGTTGGTGATGGTAAAGGACGTGTTGGCGTTGGTACTGGAAAAGCTATCGAAATTCCTGATGCAATTAAAAAAGGTGTTGAAGATGCTAAAAAGAACTTAATTAAAGTTCCGATTGTCAACACGACGATTCCTCATGAAATTGTTGGCCGTTATGGTGGTGGGAAAATATTATTAAAACCTGCTCCAGAAGGTACAGGAGTTATCGCTGGTGGTCAAGTACGTGCGGTAGTTGAATTATCAGGAATTCAAAATATTGTTTCTAAATCATTAGGATCAAAATCACCGATAAATATTGTTAGAGCAACAATTGAAGGGCTAAAAAATCTTCGCACTGTTGAAGAAGTAGCGGAAATCCGCGGAAAAACGCCTGAGGAAATAGTGGGGTAGGATTATGGCTAAGAAGAAAGAAATTACAATTAAGTTAGTTAAAAGTCATATTGGTACTAAACCCCACCAAGCTAAGACTCTAAAGGCTTTAGGATTATATAATATTAATCAAGAAGTTGTTAAGACTGATAATGAAGCAATTAGAGGAATGATTGAAACTTGTAAACATTTATTAGAAGTAAAGGAATAGGAGGTGCAACATGAAATTACATGA
>Ga0079223_10002246_pt1 | contig 11909 bp, 7 predicted proteins | sample Stecom2011_FD_75072 | JGI IMG/M metagenome (GOLD analysis project Ga0079223, IMG submission 75072) | Agricultural soil microbial communities from Utah to study Nitrogen management - Steer compost 2011 | ecosystem: Environmental > Terrestrial > Soil > Agricultural land | place: USA: Utah...
CTCCAATTAGAAACGAAATCAAATCAGAAAGGAGATTTATAGTTAAGTCTTTAAGCAATTCCATTATTTCTAAGAGTCTTAGTTTAATCCCCTTTCTTATGCTTATGTGGCTTTAGTGATGGCGTGTTTTTTGGAGTTTCCTTATTATCTCGTTGGCGTCTGTCTGGTTTTCCTGTGGAATCAGCAATTCTTTTTGGTCCTGGTTTAATTCCCATAATATATTTCTTTTATTATTGTTAAATTTTACTACTACAATTTATGCTTTTTTTTAATAGTTTACTAAAAGGATGTAAAATTTCTCGACTCTTTAATGTTTAAGAAATAACATACCTAAATATTTATTTGCTTTTGAAAAAGTGTTGATGAAAAATTAAAAGGACAACAACACCTCAACACCGGACCGAGCGTTAAAAAATGTTTAGTAGACATTTTTAGTGACGGAGCGAGATGGCGTGTTGGCCAATAGATCCATAAACCACATGGAAATGCTTGCCAAAAATAGACAACGGTAAAATTCACCCACGAATTTTAAACAAAGGCGAAAATTAATAAAAAACGACCTCGTTAGTTATGTGTTATTTGCTAACAACTACTCTTTCTGTAGCCAATAACAAACCAAATTATACTTTGGCAAAAAAAAGAGAATTTGCCAAAATTTAATCGATACTGTCAGTATGTAACGAACCTTTTAAAAGCTTAATAATTTAAAGCAAATCACATTCAATATAGTAGAAATAACTCTATTATGATGTTTTGTAGCTGTATTGTCAGGTTTATCCTGACAATAACACTATAAAGTATAATTTTTAAACAGGTGATACAACCTATAATTATATTTTGTATCATTGTAGTCAGGTTTATCCTGACAATATTACTATGAAGCATAAATACATCTCAACACAATCAAACGAACTATTATCATACTTCAATGATAAAGGAAAAGTGTGTTTTGATTCAAAAACAGCTTTAAAAGCATTACCAGAAACTAAAGGCAGTACTGTCCGAGAATTATTAAGCGACATGACCAAAAGAGGATTGTTAATGCGTATTAAAGATGGCGTGTATTATATAATTCCATATGAAGAAAATCCAGAAACCTTTATGCCCGATTGGCATGTTATGGTTAAGTATTTAGTAAAAGATGCTAAACATTATATAGGCTATTATTCAGCACTACAAATTCACAATCTAATAACACAACCGTCATTAAAAGAACAAATTGTAGTGGCAAAACAAATAAGACCATCAGAGATAAAAATCAAAGACATTACGTTTCAATTCATATACCATAACGAAAGTCATTTTTTTGGAGAAAAGAAAACATGGATTGACAATTTCAACAAAGTAAACTGTTCCGATATTGAAAAAACAATAATCGACTGCCTTTTTAAACCAGATTATGCAGGTGGAATTGTTGAGATAGCTAGAGCAATATATAGCACAAAAGAGAAGTTAGACTATGACAAAATTTTAGAATATGCTAAAAAATTCAATTCTCAAGCCGTGATTAAAAGACTAGGATATATTTTAGAGCTTTTTGAAATACAAACAAACATTATCGAAGAATTGCAAAAAATAAAAACAGCATCTTATGTAGTACTCGATACTGAGCTTCCTAAAATTGGCAAAAGAAACAGCCGTTGGAGCATACAACAAAACATAGATACTGAAACAATTAAATCAGCCATGTTCACATGATTAAACCAGGTGAAATTCAAAAGAAAGCAACCCAAGTAGGAGTTCGCGACCAGCAAATCGAAAAAGATTATATTCTATCTTGGATTCTTTGGGGTGTAGCCAATCACGAACAACTTTCAAAGATATTAGTTTTCAAAGGAGGTACAGTCTTAAAAAAAGTCTATTTTGAAGACTATCGTTTCTCTGAAGATTTAGATTTCACATTACTAGAAAACGAAGTATCAAACGAACAAATCTTTGATTGGTTCAAAGAAAGTTTTGAAGAAATTAAAGAAGAAGCCAACATACCATTAGAGATAATTGATAACAACGAACATGAAGATGGAGGAATAAACTTCTACATAGGTTTTGTTGGTCCACTAGGAGGATTTGGTAATAACAAACGTGTAAAAGTAGATATCTCAAGAAGTGAAACTTTAGAGTTTGAACCAGTTCTAAAAGATACCATAATAGAATATTCCGATTTAGAAGATCATAAATTACTATGTTATCCATTAGAAGAATTATTAGTCGAAAAATTAAGGTGTACTATGCAACGTATGCAACCAAGAGACTATTATGATATTTGGTATTTAGTAGAAATTGAAGGAATGGATGTTGAATACTACACAAATGAGTTCCGGAACAAATGCACAAGTAAAGAATTAAAGCCAGAAGACTTTCATGCCAAACTTGAACAAAAGATTCCACTTTACAAAGCCCGTTGGGCAAACTCGATGAGCGACCAAATAAAAGACCTACCAGACTTTGACCAGGTTCAAAGAGAAGTGAGTAGGAAGATTAAAAACTTTATGGTTTAGTAGAATATTAGATGCCATAACAAATAATAGTACAACCCAGAAAAGTTTTACTACTTGTATAAATATATTACTATTCAATGATAGAAAGATCTTTAGATATAATAATTTCAAAAATTACAGTAAGACTAAAAACTGCAAATAATAATTATATAGGAAGTGGAGTTATTTACTACCAGGACAACTTTAAAGACAAAGTTTACGTTCTAACTGCTTCACATTGTCTATTTAAAGATGGGGACAAATTCCAAGATCAAAGCGATGAAATATTTATTGATATTTCGAAATCAAATTCAATTGAATATGAAACTATTAGAGTTCTTGTAAATTCTGATTTATTATTTACAGATATTACTAAAGATGTTGCTGTTTTAATTTTGGATAAAAAAGAAGTTGAAAATACAATCGGAGAAATTCCAAAAATATCTTGTGTTAAAGAAAAAAGCACTTATAATAGTTTCATAACTAAGGGCTTTCCTAAAGCTACGATGGGAGAGGAAATAGTAGTATTGTTTCCTACTTGGCTACAACATTTTGAAAATAGTAGATTTCAAATCCAATTACATGAAGCCTATTCAGCCTACTCAACTCAAGGATTTTCTGGTAGTCCCGTTTTTTTAATTGCAAAAAATGAGATTTATCTATTTGGTATTTTTACAAGATTCAGACCTGAAGAAAAAGGAAAAGTAATCTATTGTCAATATATAGAAACTATTAATGAAATATTGGATAACAAATATTTGCCAAAAATTTCATTTAACTATTTTGGAAATCATGGGTTAACAAAAGACTTTTTTATAAAACATATAGATAGGTCTATTGTTGGACTTGGACCACGATTTACAGAAGAGCTTAATTTCAAACTTCCCATAGCTAAGTATTTTAATGACATTGCAAAAGATGCTTTGTTTTTTAAAAGATTTTTAAAAGTGGTAGATGACTGGATTTTAAATCAAGGATATAAAAAAACTCACGATAATAATCATCTAGCACAAATTGAAAAGGACAATGAGGTTTTAAAATCGAAAGTTATCAAATGGATAAAAGAATTAAATAATATTGTTACGGAAAAAATAGATGTTGAATGGATATATAATTCAATTGAGCAATTAGAAGCTTTAATAGATTCTAAATCAGATGAGTTATATAAATTACGTTGGGCTGAAGAGAAGTTAATCAAAGACATTAAAAAAGATTATAGTTATAGACCTCCATATGAAACCGAAATAAGCAGACTTCGTGAGATTAGTAGAAAGAACAATGATTTCATTCATGATTTAACTAAAAAAATAAATATAAATCTGGCAAACAATCCTTGTTTGATTATTAAAGGAGATGCCGGAAATGGTAAGTCACATTTACTCGGAGATATTGCAAAAACTAGAATAGATGGTAATTTGCCTACTTTGCTTTTATTAGGCCAAAATTTAATTAGCACAAAAAATATTTGGGAAAATATTAATTCTGAATTAGGTATAGAGTGTTCTAAAAAAGAGCTATTGGCAGAATTAAACAGTATTGGCAAACAAATTGGCTCTCGAGTCTTATTTTTGATTGACGCAATAAATGAAGGAGGTGGCAAAGATTTGTGGTATTCAAAAATAGCTGAATTTGTAAATGATTTTCAGGAATATCCCTACATTAGTATTGTCCTTTCTATCAGAACAACTTATCTGAATCACGTAATTCCTGTTGACGTTTTAAAAAATCCTAATTTAACAATAATCGACCATGAGGGATTTAAAGGAAATGAATATGCTGCACTTAAATTATTTTGTGAACATCATGGGCTTAAACAACCTCATTTTCCCATACTCGCACCAGAATTCACTAAACCTTTATTTCTGAAATTAATCTGTGAAGCGGTAAAAGATACTCCAGAAAAAACATTCCCACAGGGGTTTCAAGGAATTAGTAATATTTTTAAAAGTTATATACAATCACTTAACAAAAAATTTGAAGAAAAAAGACCTGAATATAAAAATAGAAAGATAGTTGAAAAAGCAATACATTTATTAGCATATGAATGCTTTGGTAAAGATAGAAGAATGTTGCTTCTTGATGATGCGTTTGAATTATTTGGTGGAAAGTTTCCTCTATTTATCAATTTAATTAATGATTTAATTGAAGAAAATGTATTTATAAAAAGAATTGATTATAACTACGAAACGCGTCAGAATGAGGATGTGATATATTTTGCTTATGAACGATTAGGAGACTTTTTTATTGCAGAAGAATTGTTAACTAAGTTCAAGACTATAGAAGAAATAAAAACCGCTTTTCAAAAGGAAAATGAATTTGGCAAATTAATCGATTATAAATATTGGCAATATGATGGTCTTTTTGAAGCTTTTGCTGTTTTATTACCTGAAAAATATAACATTGAGATTTTTGAAGCTTTTGAGTGGGTTTTTAATGATGAATCTGGAGATGAATTTCATAGAGATCAATATAAAGATTCTATTAATAAATTCTTGTTTGACAGCTTGAATTGGAGAAAGATAGAGGGCATTGATGATGAAAAAATAACGGATTGGTTAAGAAGCAAAAGCTTTAGAATAAGCGATGATGAACTTTTTTTAAAATTGATAGAGCTTTCTCCTATAGTTAACCATCCTTTTAATAGTGATCGACTATTTAGAATTCTAAAAAGATACAAAATGCCTAAAAGAGATGGTTTTTGGCAACAACACATTCGATATTACAATGGATATGATGATAATGATATTGCTTTTCCAATACGACGACTAATTGACTGGTCTTGGACACCTGGAATATCTTATAATATAGATACTGAAACTGCAAGATTGACCGGACAAACCTTGACTTGGTTTTTAGCATCTACACACAGAAAGTTTAGAGACCAAACAACAAAAGCTTTAGTCAATCTATTAGAACAACAACCAGATGCATTATTAGCTATTTTAAAAGCATTTAAAAAGACTGACGATTTATATATTGTAGAAAGGCTTTATGCTGTAGTATATGGTTGTATTTTAAGGACTGAAAAAAATGAGAACATCATAAAGATTTCTAAAGCTGTCTATAATTATGTTTTTAAAAGAGGAAACCCTGCAAACCATATTCTTTTAAGGGATTATGCAAGAAATACAATTGAATATGCTGTTTATAAAAACCCTAAACTAAAATTTAATTTGGACTTAGCAAGACCACCTTATAAATCTAAAATGCCAGATTATTTTCCAACAGAAGAAGATGTAAATAAATTTGAGTTAGAAGATGAAAATCCAGAAATTAAGAATAATAATGGGAGAATGAATAATATGATTAGTTATTCAGTTTTACATTGGGATTTTGGAAGATATGAAGTTGATAGTAATTTAAGTCATTTTTATTCTGTTCCATTTACTTTCGACGAAGAGTTTAAAATATATTTGAAAACATTAAATAAAAAGCAACGTAGTATTTTAAAAACATATAATTCTATATTACAAATACAATCTAAATATTTAAAAAACAAATATAGAGTTAGCGATAAATTATTAGAAAATATTGAAGATTTTATTAATAGAATTATCGAGCAAATAAAAATTGAATTTTCTGAATTAGAAATCAAAAATTTAGAAAAAAACATACTACCATTTATTGAAAAGAAATATAGTAGAGAAAATGGGTGCTATATAAATTCTATCGAAAAAAACCCTGTTAAAAGATGGATTGTGAAACGAGTTTTTGAATTAGGTTATGACTATAAAATACATGGTTCTTATGATAATAGTGTTGAAATTTTTAATGATAGAAGTGAAAATAAAATTGAAAGAATTGGAAAAAAGTATCAGTGGATTGCTTTATTCGAAATATTAGCATCTATTACAGATAATTATAAAATATATGATGATTGGTCAGAGAAACAAAGCTTTTATAAAGGACCTTGGCAATTGTATTCAAGAGATATAGATCCAGCATTCACAAGAAGAATAATAGATGAAAATGAAGAAGAAAATGAAATAAATAACGAATTAAGAATAAAAGATTGGTCAGATATACCACCTTATAATAATTGGGTTCAAAATGATATAGACTGGGTTGAAAACTTAATTGATTTACCATCAATCAATAGTATTATAAATATTATTGACAATCAATCAATAGAATGGTTAGTGCTAGAAAGAAGTATAAAATGGAGGCAACCAAAACCTATTGGAGAAGAAAAATACTTTGGAAGAAGGAAAGAGGTTTCATTTTTTCTTCAGGCATACTTAATTAAAAAACAAGACAAGAATAAAGCAATACGTTTATTAACTAATCAGAATTTAAATGACTTTAATTTTCCCGAATCTTCAAATCCTTTACAATTAATTAATCGAGAAAAATTCTGGTCACCAGCATATAATGATTTAGAAAGTGAGAAAAAATGGTACAATATTGAAGTCATAAATTTAAAAGTTGATAAAGCAACAACCTACGCAGTAGGTGAAATGGCAGACGACAAATCAGATGCTCATTCGTATTATGATATGCCATGTAAAACACTATTTGAAGGAATGGGGTTGAATTATGCTTCCTTAGATGGTGAATTCAGAAATAGTAATGGTGAAATTATAGTTAAAAACATAGACTTTAAAAATTTGATAATTAATAAAAAAGAATTAATATCCTTTTTAGAAAAAAATAATCTTGATGTTTTTTGGACTTTAAGAGGAGAAAAACTCTCTTATAAATCAAATGATTATGACAACAATTATTGGAAATATTTAAGTGGTATATATTATTTAGTTGGAGAAGAAGTAAAAGGAGAGATTTGTTCTTTTAATAGAGATTAAATATAAAATTTATGGAAATTAAATTTTTTCAGGCAGAATGTGGAGATGCAGCGAGCATAAGATTTCTTGGTAACGATAATAAATATCATAATATATTTATTGACTCAGGTTATGAAAGAACCTTTCGTCATACATTAGATTCAGAAATTCAAGAAAATATAAATAAAGGAGAACAAATTGACCTTTGGATAATTTCACATATTCATGATGATCATATTGGGGGTATAATAAAATATATAGATACAATTAATGATGGGGAGTTTAAAGATATCGTAAATCAATATTTATATAACCCTCCTAGAATTTATGATTTCAAAAAATCAATTAATAATCCTAGCAAAATTGTTAGTATTGACCAAGGGGATGTTTTATACGAATATTTAAAATCAGCTAATAAATTACAAAATCATGAAATTACAAATTCGATTAAGCCTCTAGATTTGGCAGGCTTAAAATTGACAATCTTATCACCTAGTCAACAAAAATTAAATAAATTAAGAGATAAATATCCTTTAGATAAGTTTAAACCTTTAGAAAGACAAGAAGATGAGGGTATAAGTGATGCCGTTGCTCAAAGGCAGAATGATTATAAAACTCTGATAAGTGATTTTGATTTAGAAAAATGGAAAGAAGATAATTCAATTGAAAATGGCAGCAGTATTTCAATTCTTATGGAATACAATAATAAAAAAATACTTTGGCTAGCAGATTCACATCCTTCTGACGTAGTGAACTCATTAATTAAAATGGGATTTAATAAAAAAAATAAAATAATTTGTGATTGGGTTAAAGTGACACACCACGGCAGTAAAGGAAATAACAGCGATGCACTTTATGCCTTAATTAAATCTGAGAACTATTTATTTAGTGTTAATGGTGAAAACAAACACAATTTACCTTCCAAAGAATGTATAGCAAGAATTTTAAGAAATAAAACGCGTCCGCCAAATTTTAAATATAAATTTTATTTCACTTATGATAATGAAGCTTTAAGAAGTATTTTCAAAACTGAGAACGATAGTATTTTTGCAGAGTATAATTTTGAAGTTATTTTTAATAATAATAAATATTTAGCTTTTAATCTATAGGTAAATTGTCGATTTAAGGTTCCAATTGCCACTCCTTTCCCAACGCTCCAAAAAAAATTACTGTCATGGTTTTTGTCCCACCGCACATCAAGCACATTGCCTGTTGGTTAGAACGTTTTGTTTAAAATAGAATAATACGATAAGCCATCAGTCAAAGAGCTTGCCCAAAGCTCAAAACAAATGCGAAGCTTTCATGAACACCATTGTTTAAAATAATATGACGTGAATAAAAACACGTACGCTTCCCAACTCATGCAGTAATTTTCATGATAATTTATGGAAGAAAAGACTTTTATATAACTTCTATAAATAAAGATGGTATTCAAACAGACCAAAATTTAAGTTTTGAAATATTAAATTAGGCTATTTAATTTGAAAATAGTCGTCCTTAAAAAGAAAGATTAAACTTCCCCACAAACCAAAACCCAGTTTTCTCGCTTGCCCTGGCTTGAGCCTGTCGAAAGCTCAAAACCCTCTGTCTTTTGGTTTGTTCCCCTCACCAGCCACCTAGTTGTTTTTTATGTCATAGTATTTGTACCCAACGCTCATGCAGCACATTCCTTTTTTATTTTCAGCAAGTTTTGGTATAAACTAATGCAAAGTATTCATGAACACCATAGTTAAAAATAATTTGGCGTGAATAAAAAAGCAAAGAGCTGCTCCCATGCTTTCACAAATACTTCGCCATAAAAAACAACCCCAAGCTATGTTACATAACGGTCTGTTATAGGGCAGAGCGTAAGAAAAGGTATAGCATACCTTTTTAGCGAATGAGCCAGATGGCGCGATGGAATGTAGAATATCAAACTCTGCCCTATAACGCCTTTATGTAAAATAGCCGCCTGCCCAACGCTCAAATCCTGCTCCAAATTATAACGAGGCTATTCATGAGCACCTCTAAAACAATAATAATCTATGCGAACTAAATAGCCCCTTTGCCAACGCTCAAATCGTGCTCCAAATTATAACGAGGCTATTCATGAGCACCTCTAAAACAATAATAATCTACGCGAACTAAATCGCCCCTTTGCCAACGCTCAAATCGTGCTCCAAATCATAATGAGGCTATTCATGAGCACCTCTAAAACAATAATAATCTATGCGAACTAAATAGCCCCTTTGCCAACGCTCAAATCGTGCTCCAAATCATAATGAGGCTATTCATGAGCACCTCTAAAACAATAATAATTCATGCGAACTAAATAGCCACAATGCCAACGCTCAATTTTTGCTTCTATTTGAAGTTTTGGTAATATTAAAACTCTTCCTTTTTCCACTTTTCCCCGGGCCGAGCGTTAAGAAAACATCTGGCAGATGTTTTTAGCGTAGGAGCCAGTTGGCGCAACGGCACAAAGGTGTAGGTTCCGGCAATTATAAATGTGCCCATGTGTCTGCGGTAGGTAAACTACATGTGCTCAACCCCTCTGGGGAATCGCTCCTTCCGTTTACCCACCTCAACACGCGCATAATCAAAGCGCATTATTATCATAATGCACTTTCATTATATTTTCCGAGCTCACATTAACAATTACCTCCACCTACGTCACTTTGCCCCAAAAATTGGATTAAAAATTGTAATTTTATATTATGCCAACAATATTCGATATACCACCGAAAGAAGTTCAACAAAATTTAGAACTTCTGAAATCAGATTTAGATCTTAAATTACCATTTAAAAAACTCGATAAGAATTTAATAATTGGTAGTTGGAACATTAGAGCATTTGGTAATATGACACGCAAATGGGATAGTGATGAAACCGATAGTCCAAAACGAGATTTACATTCGGTATTATGTATCGCAGAGATTATTAAACGATTTGATGTGATTGCGCTACAAGAAGTAAAAGCCAATATTCGTGCACTAAGAGACACTCTAAAAGTACTTGGTGAAAACTGGTCTATGATACTTACGGATGTTTCAAAAGGCGATTCTGGTAATGGTGAACGTATGGCATACCTTTTTGACACGCGTCGCGTAAAATTATCTGGATTGGCTGGAGAACTCGTTGTTCCCAATGAATGGACAGATACAGCTTCTCAAGAAGCCTTAACCGAGCAGTTTGTTCGTACACCTTATGCAGTAAGTTTTAAGTCCAATGAACAGACATTTATTTTAGTGACACTTCATATTTTATATGGTAAAAAATCGGCAGACCGTATTAAAGAATTAAAGGGAATTGCCAAATGGTTGTCAGATTGGGCAAAAGACATCAATGCATATCATCAGAACCTAATAGCATTGGGCGATTTTAATATTGATGAAAGAGGGGATTTATTGGATGAGACATTTTTATCGGAAGGTTTATTTGTACCTCCAGAATTACAAAATGAAAAGGTAACACGTTCCATTTTTGATGAAACAAAATACTATGACCAAATTGCATGGTTCAACGGTTCTGGAAACCGACCACGCTTATCAATGGATTTTATAAATGGTGGCAATTATGATTTTGTAGGCAAGGCTTTGTCAAACAGAACACTTTCCAAACTAAGTCTATCATATCTTATATCAGACCATTATCCATTATGGGCAGAATTTAAGCTGTAAAAAAATAAAAAAGAAAACGAAGATAGCTGGCTCCTCTGCCCAACGCTACATGCTATAAAGGTCAAGCCCTTCGGGTTTTGAAAAAAATCTCCACCCGGACGGAACGTTAAGAAAATGTCTAGCAGATATTTTTAGTGAACGTGCCAGCTGGTGCGCAGGCATAAATAATATTATTTAGTCAACTAACTGCCAGCTGCCACTGTATAATATTCACTAAATTTCGGGTAGTATTTTTCTCAAAAACCTTGACAGCATGTTCCACGCCATCTAAAAAGAAGCTTTCTTTTTTCTTTTTTTCTTTGTTTAAAAATTTATTAGGAAGGGATTAGGATGAAAAAAGAAAACCCGGAAAATATCCGGGCAATCTATCATTTAAACTTTTTGAAGCGATTTACTAAATATTTGAATAGCATGGAGGCAATAAAACTGACAAGAGCACCAGTAAAAGCCATAATAACAGTTACAACAAGGTCATCCGGTGGGATATGTGGTAAAATACTAAATAAAGTACCACCAAGAATGCTTATTTTTTCATTGAAATTAAAATGCATAGTTAATCCTTTTCAATAGTTCTCTGTGAATCTTCATCAGTTACTACAGCTTGACTGATAGCAGTAACCACAGTGCCTGCAACAGTTAAATAAGTAGCTGTGGTCACTATAATTGCTGGTAAGCTAATAGGAGCAGCAATAATAGCACCTCCTGCTGTAGCTAAAGTAATTCCAATATTTCTTAAAGTTTTGAAAAACTTCGGAGTTGGTTTTTTATAACGTTCTACAATGTTCATAATAAAAAAGTTTTTTTTAAAAGCCTTTTTTTCCCTCTCCTTTAGGGAGGGGTAGGGAGGGGCCTTTAATAGTTAATAAAATTGGTTCTTTTCGGTCTTGAGATTGATGCACCAAAGACAATAATTTTTGCATCATAGGTCTTGAATGAGTGCCTTTCCCAATACCACTTAAATAGGTGACAGGAGCAATACAGCCTTCTAATTC
>Ga0079223_10002252_pt1 | contig 11887 bp, 5 predicted proteins | sample Stecom2011_FD_75072 | JGI IMG/M metagenome (GOLD analysis project Ga0079223, IMG submission 75072) | Agricultural soil microbial communities from Utah to study Nitrogen management - Steer compost 2011 | ecosystem: Environmental > Terrestrial > Soil > Agricultural land | place: USA: Utah...
AATGCGGTTTGAATATTGAAAATTTCAACGATATAAAAGTAGGAGACCATGTTGAAGCCTTCCAGGAGATAGAAGTTGCTAAGCATTTATAATCAAGTTTATAATTTAGAAATTATTAATAGTACGGGTTCTGCTTATAATCTTTTATAGTAGAATCCGTTTTTTTTATGCCTTATTGTTTTGATGATTTTATAGATTAGCAGGATATTTTTTATTGTATATAAAATTAAGTTGTTAACAACCATATATTAATTTCTCCTGCCTTAAAATAAAACCTGATGAATGGCATTTTTGTAGTTTTGAAGAAAAATCAGGGAGAGAAATGAAGAAAATCCTGGTATTTGTTTTTATTGTGGTAATTGCCGCAGGTGCAACCTTTTATTATTTTTCGGAAAATCAAACTAACTTTTCGAAGGATTCATCTGCCTATAAAGCAATTCCGGTTTCTGCACCATTGTTTCTCGAAATTAGTTCAGCAAAGGAATTAGCAGTCAGGAATGGAGTAATGGAAGGATTGGCTGATGTTGGCCTTGGAAGAAATTGGATTGAATTTGTAAATAAAGCAGACTCATTAATTAGCTCAACTGACAAACTATCAAAAAGATTGCTGGATACACCTTTTGTACTTACATGGGGAATATCGGGCAGAAGCGATTTGGTACCCCTGGTTATAATGAAAGCTGATTCAGAAAACGGACAGGAAAATCTTAATGAGTTGATTCATGTTCTATTCCCTTCTCAAAAGAACTTTTATACTAAGAGAGAATATGGGAAGTTCAGTATTACAGAAGTAAACCGTGGGAGAAACAAAGATGCAATTTTCTTTTCTTTTACAGATGATTTATTCTTAATAAGCAGTAAGTCAATTATTATTGAACAGGTAATTCTACAGTTAACAACTCAGGGAATATTAAAAAATCAATATTTCAATGAAGTTCTCCATGCAGCTGGTTCGGAGGGAATTCAACTTTTTATAAACCACAACCGGTTTGATGGCTTTTTGAATAACATCCTCAACAGGAAAATAACGGAAAAGAGGGATGAATTTGGAATGACATTGCGATTTCAACCTGTTGAAAGTGCCAAGAAGTTTATTGATTTTGCCGGTTGGAGTGAATATGATTTTAAATTCGATAACGATCATCTTCTTTTATCAGGTACTACATCAGCCGATGATTCATTAAACCATTTCCTTTCAGTTTTTGATGTTCAACAACCTGTTCGCTTTAGTGCTGCAGACGCTCTTCCTGTAAATACATCTTTTTTTTGCACATATGCATTTTCGGATAAGAACGCATTCTTTGAACGTCTTGAGAATTTCTTTCTGCATACTACTAATTATTATCACCGGGAAGAAAGGATGAAAAGATTCGACAGAGGAATCAGGGGAAATATACGTAAGTCATTTATGGATATTGTGAAAAATGAAGTAACGGTTAGTGCAGGGACAATTCCTGTTGATCCATCCGGAAAAACTGTCTATTTTTTGGTGCCTGTTACAAGTCAATCGACTGCAGAAGAAAATTTAAACAAGTTAATTTCTATGCATGCTTCAACTTCCGGTAAAAGTGTTTCGGATTATTTATCTGAATTTTCTGTCGATAGTGAAGTACAATACAATATTTATCAATTTCCATTCCCATCTTTCCCGGGTTTATGGTTAGGCAGCCCTTTCACAATGGCTGAAGCAGGTTATGTAACCATCCATAATAACAACATGGTATTTGCAAATACTGAATCAGGCTTACATGACTATTTACGACAAATGATGACCGGATCAACATTGGGAAAAGACATTAAATATCAAAAATACAGACAGCAAACTCAGAATCGGGCAAATATTAATGTATACGTGGATATTAATAAGATTTTTAGTTATCGTAATCATTTGTTGGCAGAATCGATTTTGTTTTCTATAAATGAAGCGGAAGAGCATGTTCGAAAGTTCGATAGGATTAACTGGCAATTTCAGAGAGGTAAGACAAATTACCTCTCAAATATGTCAATTTCATATCAGGCTGAACAGAGCGAAGACGCAAAAACAACCTGGCAAAGCGTTGTTGGAAGCAACATTTCTATAAAACCTCAATTGATGGTTAATCATACAATTCCAAATGAAAAGGATATTCTTATTCAGGATACACAAAATAACCTTCACCAGGTTACTTCTGCCGGAAGAGTGAGATGGAGTGTACCTTTGACTGGGGAAATATTGTCAGAAATTCATCAGATAGATTACTACAGGAATGGTCGGTTACAATATTTATTTAATACTAAAGACAAGGTTTACCTCTTAGACAGAAATGGTAATAATGTGGCAGATTTCCCGATTACACTGCCAGCACAGGCAACTAATGGAGTTACAGTATTTGATTATGACAAAAACCGGAACTATCGTTATTTTGTTGCCGGAGCAGATTATAAAATCTATGCCTTTAATCATGAAGGAAAATCATTACAGGGGTGGGAATTTGATAAAACAGAAAGTGAAGTATCAACACCAATTCAACATTTTAAGGTAGGTAGTAAGGATTATATTGTCTTTAAAGATAAGACCGGAATTTATATTCAAAACCGGCAGGGACAAGAACGTATTTCAGTTTCTTCTTACTTTAAAAACTCCCGGAATCCGGTTTATTTAAATCTTGACGGACAGCCTAAATTTGTTTTTACCGACAAGAACGGAAAAGTGTTTTATATTTTCCTAAATGGCAATATAGAAGAGAAGAAAACAGCAAGTTTTAGTGAGAAACATTTTTTCATTGTTGATGATCTTGATGGTAATTCAATTCCGGATTTTATTTTTGTTGATGGTAATGAACTTACTGTTATGAATGAACAGGGGAAAAGATTATTTAACAGGAAGTTTAATCGTTCCTTATTAAATCACCCTGCAATTTATACTTTTTCAAACCAATTGAAAAAGATTGGTGTGACTGATGCGATGAATAATCAAATATATTTGATTGATCCGGATGGCAAAATTCAAGAAGGATTTCCCCTTCAGGGGAATAGTGAATTTACTATTGGGAAATTGACTGGTAATACATCAGGATTAAATCTCATTGTTGGAGGTGAAGGAGGCATGCTATTTAATTATACATTAAGCGAGTAATTAACATTCAACGATTCCCTTTGACTTTCTTGTGCTTATTGCCTATTTGTTTATTCAAAGATGTAGAAGCTATATCAAAACATACTATTCAGGCAGTTTATAAAGATGAATTATTTTATTTTTCCAGATATTAATTTATTGCCCCTTATCATTGTTTAATTCAAGTTCTAATTCAGTCAATTAAGTAAAATGTTTTTAAGTATTATAAGATACTGATTTTCATCTCAAAACAGTTGGTCTCTTCACATAAATATTGTATATTCCTTATATAAACCATAGAACATATTGTGTTCTTAAATGGTTATGTAATAAGAGATAACCCCATACACATGAGAATGAGACTACCACTTATTTTTGATTTTCAGTTTTATAAGGATTTTCTGCAAAAAAGTAAATCTGATGCAATGCTTTTTTTCGTGTGCAAGGGAATTATATATGAATGTATATAAATTTTGAATGAAAAGTGTAACTGATTTAAATATGCAATTATGAAAAAAGTTTTAATTTTTTCAATTCTGGTTTTATTTGTTACCTCCGTTGCAGCACAACAAAAAATAACAGTTTCCGGTGTTGTAACAGATGAAACAAATTTAGGACTACCTGGTGTGACTATTGTAGAAGAAGGCACACAAAACGGAACGATTACCAATTTTGATGGAGAATATACAATCGAAGTAGCTGAACAGGGAACTCTTGTCTTCAGCTTCATTGGATATCAACCCCAGGAAGTAGAGGTGCAAGGCAGAACTTCTATAAATGTGCGCATGACCGAAGACATGGTGGATATTGAAGAAGTAGTTGTTGTAGGATATGGTACATTGGTAGTAAAAGACCTTACATCAGCAATTGCGACAGTTAAAGCTGACGAATTAGAACGTACTCCATCAGGACAAACTATGCAGGCACTACAAGGTAAAGTAGCCGGCCTACAGGTGGTGAGTAGTGGAGCTCCGGGTGATGCACCTACAATTCGTGTAAGAGGGGTTGGATCCTATCCGGGTCAGAATAATGAAGCTCCATTGTATGTAGTAGATGGTATGTTTTTTAATAGCATTGATTTTCTGAATCCTGCTGATATTGCAACTGTTTCTGTTTTAAAAGATGCATCGGCTGCTGCGATTTATGGAGTACGGGCCGCTAACGGTGTCGTATTGATTGAAACAAAATCAGGAAGTTTTAACCGACCTGCAGAAATTTCATATGATGGATATTACGGGATTCAGGTTCCACAAAATGTTTTAAAAATGGCCAATGCTGAACAGTTTACCACGATGGCAATTGAATCGGGTGCTGCTGCCGATATTGGCAATATTGCCAGAGCTATGCAACGTTATGGCAGAAGCCGGATTAATCCGAATGTTCCGGATGTTAATACTGACTGGTATAAAGAAATTATGCGCATAGCACCCATACAGAATCATAGCTTGAATGTTACAGGTGGGAGTGAAGATGCAACATATTCGGTAGGAGCAAGTTATTTTGGTCAGGACGGTATACTTGATATGAAAAATGACTATCAGAGATTCAACCTGCGTGCGAAAATAGACTTCCAGGCTTCTGACTGGTTTACGATCGGGGGAAATGTTATATTTAGTAATTCCCAACGGTATATACAAGACGATGCAGCCTGGAGCCAGGCCTATTGGGCTACTCCGATTCTCCCAATTTATGATGAACAAAATACTTCAGCCTGGCCAATTAATTTTGCCAGTGCACAACATATAGGGTTCAGAGGAGGCCAGAATCCGATGCCTACGCTTGAATATAACAATAATCTTCAGAAGGGAAGGCAAACTTTAGCTAACTTTTATGGACAGTTTGACATTATTCCAAACAAGTTGGACTTTAAAATAACTTATAACCACAGTTTGAATTCAATTAATCAACGGGATATTGATTTACCTTATTTTATTAGCGATGCTTTCCAAAATCCTAATGCTGCAGTTACCAAAAGAGCAGAAACATTTTCCAATCAGATTCTGGATAATATTCTTACTTATACAGATGTTTTTGGGGATCACAACCTGACTGTGATGCTGGGGCATTCATACAGGGATGAATCATGGCAGCTATTGACTGCTCGGGGACTTGATTTTCCATATGAGCATGAAGAATCGTGGTATATTGATCAGGCAGAAAATATTCCTGTAGATAATGTAGAAGATGATGGTTTAAGACAATATGGAATCTCATATTTTGGAAGGTTATCATATAATTTCAGGGATAGGTACCTATTATATGGAACAATGAGAGCAGACGGCATTTTCAAGTATCAGGAGAAATGGGGGTATTTTCCAACAATAGGTATCGGTTGGGTTTTAACTGAAGAACCTTTCATGACTAATACTCCTAATCTGGACTTTCTTAAACTTCGCGCCAGCTGGGGTCAATTAGGAAATGATAAAATCCAGGCTAGTGAAGGAGCACGAACTACAGGTACTCTTGAGACTGCAATAGACGACCAATTAACACCAGGTACTACAACTTCCAGTACATTCCCATTTCTGGAATGGGAGCTTACTGAAGAAACAAATGTCGGGCTGACCGCCAGGATGTTGAACAGTCGTTTGTCGATTGAAGCAGATTATTATATACGTGACACAAAGAACGCTGCAATTAATGTAAATATTCCTGCTATTGGTGGTTCCGTGCTTCGGAATGTCGGGGTTATACGAAATTCAGGGTTAGAACTTGTTTTTAACTGGAATGATAACGTAACCAATGACTTTACTTATAGTCTGGGGTTGAATCTATCAACACTCAAAAATGAAGTACGTGACCTTTACGGGCAAAATTATATTGACGGAGGTACGGCAGAATTCAGGCAGAGGTCTATAGTCGGACATCCATTACTTGCTTTTTTTGGGTATGAAGTTGAAGGAGTATATCAAAATATGGAAGAAATAATGGCTGATCCTATTGCAGTTGATAATAACCTGCAGCCAGGTGATTTTAAATATAAGAACCAAAATGGAGATGATGCAATTAACGATGACGATCGGGTGGTTTTAGGCTCTTACTTTCCTTCATTTATGTATGGTGGAAATTTAGGTATAAATTATAGGAATCTTAGCCTTAATGCTTATGTGATGGGGCAGGCAGGGAATAAGATCTTAAACAGGAAAAGGGGAGAAGTAATTTGGACCTCAGATTTAAATATGGATGCCGATTTAGCAAATAATCGATGGCATGGAGAAGGTACATCTAACAAGTATCCTTCTTCGGCGGGATTAAGGAAAGGATGGAATCAACGGATGAGTGATTATTTAGTTGAAGAAGGAAATTTTTTCCGTGTACAAAATGTTCAGTTATCTTATCATTTAAGAGATCAGGAATGGTTCGGATCTGCAATATCAGATGCACGAATTTCATTAACTGCTGAACGGCCTCTTACACTATTTAAGTATAATGGTTTTAATCCTGAAGTTCAGGATGGGGTTGACCGCCAAACATATCCGATTCCGGCGGTATATACTTTAGGGTTAAGTATCAATTTTTAAACTCGTTAATACTTATAGATTATGAAAAGGATATTTCGAATTTCAAAAATAGTAGTGATAATAGCCATGACTGTGGCTTTAGTGTCTTGTCATGATTTGCTTGATGAACCCACCGAAAATACAATATTCACTGAAGCAACGGATTATACAATCTCAGAGAACATTATTTTACCCTTGGTAGGTGTTTATGGCGAACTATATGACAGGGGATGGGAGAACCATCTGCTTATTGCTGTAAGAGGTGATGATGTTAACCATGGCGGATTAGGTGATCAACAGGATTATGCTGAAACGGATTTTTACAGGTACAATAAGGATTTTTGGATGTATAATGCGGTTTGGCAGGGTTTATATAGTGATATTTTTATTGCACTATCTGCAATGGATGAATTTGAACTATATAGGGAGAATGGAGCCAGTCCTGCTATTGCTGATCAATATGTTGCAGAAGCAAAGGTTGTTGAAAGCTGGTTGCTCTTTCAGGTTTCGCGAGTTTGGGGAGATGTATTAATACCTGTCTCAACCGATCCTTCTGAATTGCTGTTATCAACTATCTCTTCTAAACAAGAAGTAATGGAATACATTTCAAGCCGTATGGATGAGGCTATTCCATCTCTTCCAGCTGTTCATCCCAATGAACGAACAGATTTGAAAGGGGGTGTGACGAGGTTTACTGCGCTGGCAGTTAAAGCTCTGGCAAATCTTGAGTTGGAGAACTATCAAGCTGTGGCAGATGCTACCTCCCAAATAATTAGCTCTGGTCATTTTAGTTTGTTTCCTGATTTTTATAACTTGTTTAAAATACCGGGTAAGCTGGCTGATGAAAACCTCCTGGAATTTCAATATTCTGATTTCGGACAGGGATCAGGTACAAGCCGTAACCATAATTGGAGCCCGTATGGCCCTCAAAGCTGGACTCCCTTAGTAGAAGGCGTTACAGCCGGGTGGGGGTTCTTTGAACCCAGTCTGAAATGGATCAAGTTTATGCTCGACAGAGGTGAACGTATACGCTTAGAAACCAGTGTTCTTTTTACAAATAGTGGAATAGAAGAATTGAAATCTGATCCCAATTATTCACAATTACCCGGATGGATCAGCAATGTTACACCTTCAGGAGATATTATAAATGACTTTGACAGAGCCATCTTTTCAAGTGGAAAACATTACTTGCCTTCTAATCAATTAACACCCGGCCGTACAACTTATGGTTCTAATAAAAACTGGCCTATTATACGATATGCGGAAATTCTCTTGATGCATGCCGAAGCATTAACCCGGGGAGCTACAAGTACTGTAATGACTGCCGACGATGCCGTTAACCTGGTTCGTGAACGGGCAGGGTTAACTCCTCTAACTGGTGTTACTGCAGATCAGGTGATGGAGGAAAAGTTTGCCGAACTTGCAATGGAATGGGGAATACGCTATTATGACATGATTCGTCTGGAAACTTATAATGAACTGAGTTATGATGGACGTACTTTTAATCCTTCCGAAGATATTTATCTGCCTTATCCGCAAAATCAAGTAGATCTATTACCAATTCTGGGTGAAGAATAGTATTGGAACTTTAAAAAGAAATACAATGAAAATATTTAGGCTTTTATCAACATCTTTCATGGCAGTTTCTATAATGATTGCCTGTAATGAAGGAATTGATCCGATAAGCAGAGTAGATCCCGGTCCGGATGAAGAGGCTCCGCAAGTAATAATACAGGCACCTGCAGAAGGATACCAGCTTCAATTGCCTGATGCAGTAGCACCTGTTACCATTCAGTTTGAAGCAACTGATGATATTGAACTTGTATCAGTAACTGTAGCATTAAATGGTACCCAAATTGCCTCCTTCGATGAGTTTATCGATTACAGAAGATTTCTTCATGAATTTGTTTATGATAGTGTTCATACAGGAGCACATGTTTTGGAAATCACAGCCACAGACATCGAAGGCAAAAGCACGACTACAGCCCGAAATTTCGAAAAGGTCCCTCCATATGTTCCTAAATATGAAGGTGAGATTTTTTATATGCCATTCGATGGAGATTATCTTGAAATGATTTCTTTTCAAACTGCTGATGAGGTAGGTAATCCCGGATTTGTCGGAACCGGAGTTAAAGGAGGGAATGCTTATTCAGGTGCTTCAGGTGCTTATCTGACATTCCCCGCAGAAGAATTGCAGTCAGATGAATTTTCAGCAGTATTCTGGATGAATATATCCGCACCACTTACCCGTGCCGGTATTCTTGTTATGAGTCCGGTTGATGCAGCCAATCCTAATGCGCAGAATGACCGTACTGCCGGATTCCGTTTCTTTAGAGAAGGAAGTGCTACCAGTCAAACCTTTAAATTGAATATTGGAACTGGTGATGGAGAAGCTTGGTTTGATGGTGGAGCTACTGCCTTAATAAATCCGGCAGAAACTGAATGGGTGCATTTTGCATTCTCGATTTCAGCCAATCAGGCAACAGTTTATATTAATGGTAATGTAGTTAATCAGGGTGAATTTGATGGAATCGATTGGACAGGTGCAGATTTGTTATCTATTATGTCAGGAGCTCCCCGTTTTAATGGGTGGGATCATCTCTCAGATGAAAGTATGATGGATGAATTGCGCCTTTTTAACAGAGCCATTTCTCAGGAAGAAATACAAGCTATTATTGCAGAAGAATCGGGTGGGATTCCTGACTTTGAAGGGCAGTATGATGAAATATTTTATATGCCTTTCGATGGTGATTATGTAGATATGGCAACCGGTACAGAAGCTACTGTTGTGGGTTCTCCGGGATTTGAAGAAGGAATAGCAGGACAAGCTTATGTAGGTGCAGAAGATGCTTATCTTACTGTTCCTGCTACACGGTTTCATAATAATGAGTTTAGCGCTGCTTTCTGGATGAATGTATCTGGTGTATCCGGTAACGCCGGAATACTGGTATTAAGTCCGGAAGATACTGAAAATGCCGAATATCCCAATGTTCAAAACTTGCGAAATTCAGGCTTCCGCTTTTTTAGGGAATCACATGCAAATGGATTAATTTATAAGTTGAATCTGGGTACAGGTGAAAGTGATTCATGGTTTGATGGTGGTGCAAATGCAACTGTTGATCCAGAAACGGCCGAATGGGTGCACTTTGCATTCTCGGTTTCGGATAATCATGCAGCTGTTTATATAAATGGAGAGGTTGTAAGTGAAGGTGATTTCGACGGAATTGATTGGACGGGTGCTGATGTACTTTCCATTATGTCAGGAGTACCCCGGTTTACTGAATGGAATCATCTCTCCGATGTGGGCTTAATGGATGAATTGCGTATTTTTAACAGAGCACTTACTCAGGAAGAAATTCAACAGATGATTAATGATATGGAATGAAATATTTAAATCTATTTTGAATTATTTGTTTGGTAATTTAATGATAATGAATAAAAGTAGTGACTGTCAGTACTTAAATTGACAGTCTCTACTTTAACAGAATTTACTATTTAGCTGGATGCAATGATAAAACATGCATGATTCAGTAATATCTAAGGAGTTTAAAAATGCAGTCATACAAGTTCTATAGAGCAATTTAAAACAATTAACACGTATGAAATATTTGATGATACTTACATTGATAGGTCTTTATTCAGCATGTGCTCCTTCTAAAAAAAGCGCTGAACCTGTAAGTAATACTATAACGGTTTCTGATGATCAGCTTCTTGACACCATTCAGTATCGTTATTTCCAATATTTCTGGGATGGAGCGGAACCTAATTCGGGTTTGGCCCCTGAACGTTTTCATGAAGATAACATATATCCCCAAAATGATAAACATGTTGTCACGACAGGCGGTACCGGCTTCGGTTTAATGTCAATTCTTGTAGGTATAGAAAGAGATTTTATTAGTAGGGAGGAAGGAGTAGATCGTTTACTGAAGATGGTGAATTTTTTAGAAGTGGCTGATCGATTTCATGGGGTCTGGCCACATTGGCTCAATGGGGAAACTGGAAAAGTGAAACCTTTTAGTAGATATGATGACGGTGGTGATTTGGTGGAAACTGCTTTTCTGGTAGCGGGTTTACTAACTGTAAAGGAATATTTTCGTGATGGAAATATTCGTGAAAAAGAACTGGCTGCTAAAATTGACAGGCTATGGAAAGAAGTTGAATGGAACTGGCATACACGGAATGGTGAAAGTGTTTTATATTGGCATTGGTCGCCAAACCATGGCTGGCAAATGAATCATAAGATTCTTGGTTATGATGAGTGCCTGATTACCTATATTTTGGCAGCTTCCTCACCAACCTATCCCATTTTGCCTGAAGTGTATCATCAGGGGTGGGCTCAGGGAGGTGCTATCGTTGAAAAATCTGAGGCTTATGGATATACTCTCGAACTGAAGCATCGAACAAATACCAATACCGGAGGCCCATTATTTTGGGCACATTATTCCTATCTGGGCCTTGATCCTCGTGGATTATCTGATCGGTATGCAAATTATTGGGAGATGAATGTGGCACATACCATGATTAATCGACAACATTGCATTGAAAATCCTAATGAATATGAAGGTTATGGAGATAATTGCTGGGGGTTGACTGCCAGTTATTCAGTGCCTGGAGCCGTACAATATTTTGAAGGCCGATCAGATGAGAAACCAGCACAAGGTAATTCTGAACAGACAGGATACGCAGGACATCATCCGGGAATGGATGTCGGAGTTATTACTCCTACTGCTGCTCTATCTTCATATCCATATGCTCCCGATGAAGTTATGAAAGTTATCCGCCATTTCTACGATAACCTTGGAGATAGAATTTGGGGAATGTATGGTTTCTATGATGCTTTTAGCGGAGAATATGATTGGTATCCTAAACGATACCTTGCTATTGATCAGGGACCGGTTCCGGTGATGATTGAAAACCACCGTACCGGATTATTATGGAATTTATTTATGCAAAATGAAGATGTTCAGCGTGGACTTAAAATATTGGGCTTTGAAAGTCCTCATTTAAATTAAATAATGATAAAAATGATGCTGTTGTGGGTTGGGGCTGTTGTATTATGGCAATCAGCCGGAGCGCAGGAAGTTTATTTCTTTTCTGAAGCTACCGACAGTACTTATTATGATCAGGGAGTTGTAAATATCTCAAATTTAGGTGAGAGTACTTTTGAACATGCTTATCCACCTTCAGCTCCACAGTTCAACGATAAAGTTCCTGCATCAACAACAGCGTATAAAGGGGCTACTGCTTTAAAATTTAATTATACTTCGGATGAAAACGGTAATTGGCAGGTTGT
>Ga0079223_10002253_pt1 | contig 11882 bp, 9 predicted proteins | sample Stecom2011_FD_75072 | JGI IMG/M metagenome (GOLD analysis project Ga0079223, IMG submission 75072) | Agricultural soil microbial communities from Utah to study Nitrogen management - Steer compost 2011 | ecosystem: Environmental > Terrestrial > Soil > Agricultural land | place: USA: Utah...
ACATCAATTACACTTCCAGCTATATTAAATGAGCAAGCGGATTTAAGATTTGCCTTAAGATGGAGAAACGACAACAATGGTATAGGAACAGACCCTTCGTTTGCTGTTGACAATATTCGTTTATTTGGTAATGCTACTCCAGACCCAGACCCAGTTGGACCAGTTGCTAACTTTACTCCGCAAAACACAAGTATTTGTATAGATGACTGTATATTCTTTACAGATGCATCTACAGGAACAAATATCACCGCTTGGGATTGGACTTTTAACGGAGCTAATACAGTAAGTTCAACAGACCAAAACCCAACAAACATTTGCTACCCTACAGCAGGTACTTATGCGGTAACTTTAACCGTTACCGATGACAATGGAACAGATACACAAACTTTACAAATAACGGTTCTAGACTGTAATAATCCAGACCCAACAGATGCTCCGGTAGCTATCTTTGTTGCTGATACCAATAAAATCTGTGCGGGTGACTGTATATCTTTCACTGATTTGTCAACAGGAGATCCAACTTTTTGGGAATGGACCTTCCAAGGAGGAAATCCTAGCGTTTCAAATAAGCAAAATCCTTCAAAAATCTGTTTTGACGAACCTGGAACATACGACATTACTTTAACAGTAGCGAATGCTTATGGAACGGACCAAATTATTTCAACAATTGAAGTCTTAGAGCTTCCTGAAATTATCGGAACAGGAGATACACTGATTGAAATGACAGGAACGGCTGTTCTTACTGCTGAACCAATTGATAATGGTTTTATTTTCTGGGCACCAGAAGACGAAATTACTTGTGATGGATGTGTAACCGTTAGCGTTTCTCCTTTAGTAACAACGGAATACTACCCTTCTATCATCGGTGTAAACGGATGTATAGGACGTGATACAATTACGGTATCTGTTATCTTTGACGATGTTATTGATGTGCCTTCAGCATTCTCTCCAAACGGAGACGGAATGAATGACGTACTTCGCGTATTAGGACCTGGAATTACTGAACTAGACTTTAGAATCTACAACAGATACGGTCAACTAGTATTCCAAACAGACGACCAAACAGAAGGATGGGATGGAACTTTTGAGGGCGAGCCTGTAAATCAAGGAGTTTTTGTTTATACAATAACCTACCAACTAGTCGATCAATCATCAGGAAAAAAATCTGGTAACGTAACACTTATAAAATAATTGAAAATGAGAAATTTTATAATATTCATATTCGTTTTAACAAGTTTAAGCATAGCAGCTCAACAAGAGTCAAACTTCGCTATGCCTTATCTTAACAACATGCAGCACAACCCTGCTGCTGTAGGTACAAATAATTTTGACTTAAGAGCATTTGCTAACTTTAGATATCAATACTTTACGGTTACCAAAAAACCTTATAGAACGATTTCCGCTGCGGTAGAAGCGAAAATCCTAAAGTCTAAAACCAATAAACACTATATGGGAATTGGTTTGGATTTCCTTAACGACGGAAGTGGTGACGGTAAGTACAACGTTAACCAAATCATGGTTCCTATTGCATACCATTAATTTTTCGACAACAACAATTCGTTGGCATTGGGAGTTTCCGCGGGAATGTACCAGCGTTCTTTGAATCCTGAAGCCTTCACTTGGGAAAGTCAATGGACAGGAATTGGGTTCAACGATGGAATTCCAGGAGAATTGATGGGTGGAAGTAGAAATGCCTTCAATTTTGATTTAGGTGCTGGTTTGTTTTACAAACACCAAACGTCGATTACCAACAAAGTATACGTAGGACTTTCTGCTGGGCACCTTTTGGCACAAGAAATTGGTTTTAATGTAGGTGATAAACTAGAACGAAGATACACCGCACAGTTTGGAATGAGCCACCGTTTTGATTTAACAAACTTCGGTATTTCTCCAAACATTTATGCGATGCTTCAAGGCAATAACATGAACATCATCTTCGGGTCTAACTTTGAGTTCTACCTACAAGATCGTTCACAAAGAACGCTTTTCGTGAATCCTAAATACATTTCTGTTGGAATCTACCACAGATATTTAGAAGGAATCATCGTTAACTTCCAGTTTGTATATGAAGGACTTGGGATTGGATTTGCTTATGATTCAAACATCAACAAACTAAGAACACATTCTAAAACACTTGGAGGTCTTGAAATAGCACTTTCTTATGATTTAATCATCAATAAAAAAGAGAAGTTTATTTACTAAAATAGAATTTGAATTATTTAGGACATTTATATCTATCTGGGAATAATCCTCAATTAATGCTTGCCAATCTCTTTGGAGACTTTGTAAAAGGCAGGGATTATTCCCATTTACCGCTATTCATTAAAGAAGGCGTTTCGCTACATAGAAGTATAGATGATTTTACAGATACCCATCCTATCGTAACGGAATTGCGATTGGAGTTGTACCAAGAATTACCAAAGATTGCTGGAATTGCTATCGACTTGTATTTCGACCATTTGCTGGCAGACAACTGGCATCATTTCCATCCTAAACCTTTACACGAATACGTTGATGATTTCTTTAATGCAGCAACGCTTGAAATCTCCAATGTTTACGAAAAGGAAGGCTTTAAATTCCCAGACAGGTTCATACATCTAATTACGATTATGAATGAGCAAAACTGGATTAAACGCTATAAAAACATGGAAGGTCTAACCATGGCATCTACAGGTTTGTCCAAAAGAATTTCCTTTCCGAACAACTTAGACGAAGCGTCAGAAGTTTTCTTGCAATATCAAAATGATATTAAAAGCACTTTTGAGCTTTTTATGAATGATGCACAAATTAGATTCAATATATAATACTGCTTTTATACTTATGAAGAAGATCCATAGAATGTCTTTAAAAGCATTCAATAGCAAGACTTCTTACAATTTACACACGATAACATGTTGATTACTTTAACCTTTCTAATTAGAAAACCTCGCGGTTTTTATCTACTTTAGACTTAAAATTATTAGTTTGCCTATTAAATTCAAGACAAATATCATCTCTTTGGGACTAATTCTAGTTTTAGTCTTTATCGTTGGATGTAAGGATCATTCCGCCAAAGGTAAGACAGTAGTAGAGACATCCACTTCAGCTGATAAGCGGGACCTTGGCGAAATTTTAAAGTCGAACAAGCTGACTGTTATTGCTGAAAATAGTGCGCTCAGTTACTTCATTTACAAAGGCCAAAAAATGGGCTTAGAATATGAAATATTGAATGCTTTTGCAAAAGAGATAGGTGTTAAACTAGAAGTTAAAATCATCGACAATCTCGACAACATTGTCGGCCAACTGAATCAATTAGAAGGAGATATTATTGCTTGCAACTACACTGTTACAAAGAAAAGAAGAAAGAAAGTTGACTTCACTATTCCCTATTTATCCAGCTCACAAGTTCTTATTCAACGAAAACCAGAGAATTGGCAAACATTAAAAGCTGCTGAACTTGAAAAGGAGTTAATTAGAAGTCCAGAACAACTTTCTCGAAAATCTGTTCATGTTTGGAAAGAATCTAGCTATTACGACAGATTGGTCAATCTCCAAGGAGAATTAGGAGATACGATTGTTATCCTTCCCTTAGGAGGAAATGTCATTCCAGAGAAAGCAATTGAAATGGTTTCAAAAGGATTTATCGATTACACTATTCTTGATGAGAATGCAGCTAAAATAAACAAGCGATTTTATCCAAACATCGATGCTGAACTAGCGATAAGTATCAAACAAAAAATCGCATTTGCTGTTAGAAAAAAGAGTCCACTACTTAGAAAAAAGCTAGATGAATGGCTGGAAGAATACATGGAATCCAGAGCTTACAAGTATATCATTCACAAGTATTTAAACTTAACTGATTATGCTGCTAAGTCAAAAAGTGAATTCTCTTCTATCAAAGGTAAAAGCATCTCCCCTTTTGACAATACGATTAAAACAATTGCCAATAAGCACAATTGGGACTGGAGATTAATTGCAGCGGTGATTTACCAAGAATCTAAATTTATCGACAATCTTGAATCATGGGCTGGAGCTTACGGCTTAATGCAGTTTATGCCGAGTGTAGGACCTGTTTACGGCGTTTATCCCGACTCTCCTATCGATGTTCAAATAGATGGAGGTGTTCGAAAAATCAATAGAAACTTTAATGATTGGAAAAAAGTAAAAGATTCCGTTCAAAGATTGAAATTTACTTTAGCAACCTACAATGCTGGACTTGGCCATATCTACGATGCACAACGTTTAGCAGAAAAGTATGGTAAAGACCCATTGATTTGGGATGACAACGTAGAAATCTATATTAGAAAACTATCCGACCCTGAATACTACAGGTCTCCTGAAGCTAGAAACGGCTTTATGCATGGTGAACAAACTTACAACTACGTAAGAGAAACTATGGCTCGATTCAACGAATACAAAAGCGCCTTCCCAAAATAAAAACTATTCCAAGCAGCAAACTTCTGACAGTCAGTTCTTTTTATTTTTAACTGATTATATTTTAATCTTTTTATTGATTATTTAATAACCATTCCTATTTTTGTATTTCTAAACCAATGTGCTCATTCTGTTTTTAATCAAGGTTAAATTATACAGCAAAGCACAACGATATGCAGTTTTTAATATTCATTTTAAAAAACTGTCAAAATGCAAAAACGTACAATTGTCCATATGGATATGGACTCCTTTTTCGTCTCTTGTGAACGGCTTATCGACAGTCGTTTAGAAGGAAAGCCCATCATTGTTGGCGGGAAATCTGGTAGAAGTGTAGTTTCTTCTTGCAGTTATGAAGCTAGAAAGTTTGGCGTTCATTCTGCCATGCCTATGAAAGTAGCTCTCATGCACTGTCCTCAAGCGATAGTTGTGGAAGGAAACTATGAAACTTACTCCAAATATTCTCAGATGATAACAGAAATTATTCATGAGTCGGCTCCTATTTATGAGAAAAGTTCCATCGATGAGTTCTACTTAGACTTTACAGGTATGGAACAGTTTTTTGGTACACAGAAATATGCAAAAGAATTGAGAGAAAAAATCATTCGAGAAACAGGATTGCCTATTTCCTTTGGTTTATCTGAAAACAAAACGGTTTCCAAAATCGCTACAGGGGAAGCAAAGCCAAATAATTCAATGAACATCGACTACGGACGAGAACGTGTGTTTTTATCTCCTCTTTCCATTCGGAAAATTCCTTATGTAGGCGAAAAAACATACCAAACCTTCACTGATTTGGGCATAAAGAAAATTCATACTTTACAAGAAATGCCAGTAGAACTATTGGAACAAATCTTCGGGAAGAATGGACGAACTATCTGGGAAAAAGCCAATGGGATCGACCTCTCCCCTGTTGTTCAATTCAACGAGAAGAAGTCCATTTCTGCTGAACATACCTTTGAAGTTGATTCCATAGACATCAACCTTATTTTGGCTTACTTGAGTACAATGACGCAAAAGCTAATCTATCAATTGCGAGAAAGTCAAAAAGTAACAGCCAATATTTCTGTAAAAATCAGATATGCAGACTTTCAAACGCAGACAATGCAAAGGAAAATACATTACACAGCTTCCGACCATGTGATTTTACCGCTCGTTATGGAACTTTTCAAGCAATTGTACCAGCGAAGGGTACGCATAAGACTGATAGGCGTAAAACTGAGTCACCTCGTACAGGGCGGGTTCCAATTTAGTTTATTCGAAGACGATGGAAAACATGCTGAAATATACAAGGCAATGGATAGAATTAGAGGGAAATACGGATCAGGAAGCATACGTTTTAGTTAAACGTAAAAACAAGGAAAAAACATGTTTATACACACCAAATACAGCATCAATTACGGCATGAAGTCGCCCGAGGAAATTATCGATTGGGCGATCAATGCTGAGCTTCCCTTCCTTGTGGTTGCCGACATTAATTCTACCACCGCCTTAATCAGTAGTTTAAAATATGCCCAAGAGAAAAAGGTAAATGTTATTATCGGCGTGGATATTCGAAACACTATTCAGCCTTGTTACCATATCATCGCCGAAAATAACAGAGGTTTTCATGAAATAAATGAGTTTTTAACGCCCTTTCTACACAGTGGAGAAGCTTTTCCAGACCGAGCACCGTATTTTGCAAATTGTAAAGTTGTTTATCCATTAAGCAATAAACAAAGCGACTTACTAAGTCATGAACTAATTGGCATTCAGCCTCATGAGGTAAATAAAATTGCATTTCTAAGAGGAATTCCCAAAGAGAAACTCCTTGCCTTTCCTGTAATGACCTTTCAAACTAAAAGAGAATACAACAGCCATAGACTTTTACGTGCCATTCATTTAAACATCTTACTTTCTCAACTAAAAGAAGAAGAGCAAGCACCACAAACAGAAGTTTTCAGAACGTTTAGCCAACTAAAATCAGCATACGAAACCGCTCCTTTCTTGTTAGATAGGCTACAGACTATTTTAGCGAGCTGTCACATTCATTTTAGCTTCGGAGATCAAGTAGAACCTAAGAACTTAAGCACCTATACAGGCAGTGTGAAGGAAGACAGGGCACTCGTAGAAAGTCTTTGCGAAAAAGGGAAAGCAATTCGATTTCCCCATGTCAATTTCGAGGTTCCCTCTCCAGAATCGCTTAAAGTAACACAGCGAATAAACCACGAAATCAATACGATAGAACAAAAAGGCTACCTTTCGTATTTTTTAATCACCTGGGACATTATCCATTTCGCCAAGTCCAAAGGTTACTTTCACGTTGGTCGAGGAAGTGGCGCCAATAGCGTCGTTGCTTATTTACTAGGGATAACAGATGTTGATCCGCTGGATTTGGACCTTTATTTCGAACGTTTCATCAATCTTCACAGAAAGAATCCACCTGATTTTGACATTGATTTTTCATGGACAGAAAGAGATGATGTTTTACAATATATTTTTCGCCGTTTCCCCAACACTGCTTTGATTTGCACTTATAACACCTATCAATACAGGAGTTGTATCAGAGAATTAGGAAAGGTTTTGGGCGTTCCAAAAGGAGAGATAGACAAGTTGACCCGCATGAAAGGAATTAGCGAAGAATTAGATGAAGTTAGTCGCTTAGTTTTAAAGTACAGTCAATACATTGCTGGACTTCCCTCCCATTTGAGTATTCACGCTGGCGGTGTTATCATCAGTGAGAAACCGATTACTTGGTACAGTCCAACTTTTCTACCTCCTAAGGGCTTTCCGACGGTTCAGTTCGCCATGTTTGAAGCGGAAGACATTGGTTTTTATAAGTTCGATATCTTGAGTCAGCGCGGATTGGGAAAAATCAAAGATTGCCTCAATGTTATTGCCTACAATCAACCCAACGCAGAGGTTCATGACATTCATGATATAGAACATTTCAAAAAAGACCTAAAGATTCAAAATTTACTGCAAACTGGCGAGGCAATGGGCTGTTTTTACGTGGAATCGCCCGCGATGCGTATGTTGATGAAAAAATTAAAGACAAAGACTTATTTAGACTTAGTTGCAGCGAGTTCCATCATTCGTCCTGGCGTTGCTAGTTCAGGAATGATGCATGAATACATTCTACGCCACAAAGTACCTGAAAAGCGCAAAGAAGCCAACCCATTACTGCTTGAGTTAATGCCGGAAACCTACGGAATCATGGTTTACCAAGAAGATGTGATCAAAGTAGCGCATCATTTCGCTGGTTTAAGTCTCGATGAAGCTGATATTCTCCGCAGAGGAATGTCGGGAAAGTACCGTTCTCTCAACGGACTGACGAGTGTTGAAGCAAAATTCTTCGACAACTGTAGAGAGAAAGGTCATGATGAAACGCTTATACAATCCATTTGGCATCAAATTAAAAGTTTTGCTGGTTACGCTTTCTCTAAAGGACATTCGGCTTCCTATGCGGTAGAAAGTTTTCAGAGTCTGTACTTAAAAGCCTATTTTCCACTGGAATATATGGTAGCAACGATCAATAACTTTGGCGGATATTACGAGACAGAATTTTACATCAATGAAGCTAGAAGGTTAGGTGCAACAATAGAAGCACCGTGTATTATTAATAGTCACTGGCAAACAATTATCAAAGGAAAGACGATTTACTTAGGCTTTCAGCATGTACTAGGACTCGATTACAAAGAAACAAAGCGAATTTTAGACTATAGAAATGAAAATAAAGGTATTTCTTCATTTCAGGAAGTTTTAAAAAAGCTATATCCAACTTTAGAAAACTTGCTTTCACTTATCAAGGTAGAAGCTTTTAGAAACTTGGAAGCCAACAAGTTAAACTTAAAATGGGAAGCACATCTTTTTTATAAGAAAGCTAGTAAAACGAAGCAACAGCATGCACTTTTTGAAATTGAATCAAAAGAATATGAGTTGCCAGAATTTGAAGAAACAATCACAGAATTGGCAAACGAAGAGCTAGAATTATTGGGTTTTAGTTTACGCAATCCATTCAGCTTACTGCAGCAACCTATCTTAGAAGACAAACTAATTCCCATTCACGACTTGCATAAATACGAAAAGCAATTTGTTACGCTCTACGGCTATTTGGTTAGTGTTAAATATGTAAGAACCAAGAACGGCAAGCGGATGAATTTTGGTACTTTTCAAGATTATTGGGGAGAAACTTTTGACACGGTACATTTTCCACAAAGCATTCAGCAATTTCCTTTTTATGGAAGAGGCGTATATCAACTTTTCGGGAAAGTCGTCAATGACTTTGACTATTACAGCTTGGAAGTTATAAGAATGGAGATTTTAATTTAAGAAATTAGGATCTAGCAAAGTGCAATAAGGAAAAAAAAATCCCCTAGTAGCAATTGTTGGAATCAATATTCCATCCTTCTCATCTTCATCTAAGGGAGTTTGTCCATTGGAATATTCGAAATCTAGTCCCATAATGCCTTAGGAAACTCTTGTTTTATAATAGCTTATAGCCTGATTAAGATAAATACAAGTCAGATTGCAAACTGACGAAAATAAAAAAAAGACAGCCCATACACTTACAACAAGAAAGGGAGAATTTGATTATTCTCTATAAAAAACCTGCTCTAAACTTCCGCTTGACACAGTGAAAGATAATACTTGATAACAATCTACAGCTTCTCCGTCTTTCAAAGCAGGCTTCCAGTTTTGCGGCATATCATTCACTATTCCAAGTACTTGATTAGCCAGGGTTTCTGCTACACCTTTACCTTTGGTAATAATCATGAAATTACCAGCATTTCCATTACAGTCAACTGTAAAAGCCAATCCTACTCTAAAAATGGCGTTTTCAGCCCTTGTATCCGTTAAAGGATGTTTAGAAAAATACTCTTTCAATGCGGGAAGTCCACCTTCAAAACTAGGATTTACATCCGGCACTGTGTGCGGTCCGACAGCGTCTATTAACAAGGCTTCTTTCTCAACGGCATATTGAATAGCTGCGTTACAAAAATCAACTTTTACAATACTATCTGCTGGAAAAATGACTGGTTTCTTGATTTCATTGGCAGTTACAAAAGTAAAGCCAACCGGCGCCATTGGTTCTTCGTAATCATAACCGTTTAAGTATAAAGTTATCGGCTTTTCCAAACCACTGTGATAAACATCATACACATCTAAAAGTCCAACGCCCATCATAGCCGAAGCACTTTTGAAGGAACAGCAACTTGCTACCCTTCTAAACTGAACTTCTTCACCATTCGGACCACGTAAAGCACGCATATAAGCACTTTGATTGGATATTTTACCAACCTTGATTGAGAACTTATGATTGGGTTCAAAACCATATTTTTTCTTGGTAGAAATTTTGTTTAATATCATGCTCCCGTCCAAATAGAACTCTTGTCCATTCACCTGAAAGGAAACACATAAAAAAGTTAGAAAAAAGGCTGTGAATTTTAAGATTGAGTTCATACTGGTTTTATTTCAAATGGTTTATACCTGAATTTTATACGCAATTTATAAATTAATGTTCTCCTAAGCTAACTTTTACAAGTACTAAAACCAATATTTATTCATTTCTCTAAGAAATTCTTTATCAGTAACGGGGAATTCTGAACCTAAAATAGCGTCGATTTCACATTTGGGGCAAAGGGCTGTTTCCTTTCCACTACGTTCCATTATCCAATCTATTATTTCAGTTGCCAAAAATGTCTCTTCGCAGTAAAAACAACCACAAATTTCGGAGTCTACAAGTTCAGCCTTATGAGATTTGCTTTTTGTATGCGCTGCTAATAAAAAGTCAGTGCCATATTTAGAGGAAGATGCATTCATAAGTTGAAGAAAAAATGTTTGTTTGACAAAGGTAGTAATTCATTTTCTAAAAATGTTCAGAAGATAAAGAAAGCGTCTCAATTCGAAACGCTTTCTAGTTTTATCAATAGCATAAGGAACTATGAAATCAAGTTCAAGTTCTCATCAAATTCATATTCTATAGGCTGTCCTGTTCCTAACTCTCGTTTTAGAATTTCTTCAGAAGAAAGTCCTTCAATGTACATAATCAATGAACGCAAGCTATTTCCATGAGCAACAACCAAGACAGTTTTCCCTGACTTTAATTCTGGTTGAATATTCTCTTGGAAATAAGGAATAACACGCTCATAAGTATCTTTTAAACTTTCTCCATTTGGCGGTTTTACATCATACGATCTTCTCCAAATGTGTACTTGGTCTGCTCCGTGCTTCTCAGCTGTTTCCGCCTTGTTTAAACCAGCTAAATCTCCATAATCACGTTCGTTTAGTGCTAGATTTTTAGTTACTGGAATATCCGTTTGACCAGTTACCTCTAAAATAAGGTCTAACGTCTTTTGCGCTCTCATCAATCCTGAAGTAAATGCAGCGTCAAACTTATACTTACTTAATCTTTCACCTGCTTCACGCGCTTCTTTTACTCCTTGTTCTGTCAAGTCAACATCTACCCAGCCTGTAAAACGATTCTCAAGATTCCACTGAGATTGACCATGTCTTACTAATACTAATTTCATACTTCTATGTTTTTAAAAATCACTTATTATTAATGTCCTTTTTTCTTTAATCGCTGACCTTTCACCTCTTCGTTAAAAGCTCCATTGTCGTAAACTAAATTTCCGTTTACGAAGGTTTGCATTACTTTTCCGTGAAATTCTTGACCTTCCATTGGAGACCATCCACATTTGTAATGTAAACTTTCTTTGGTAACCGTCCAAACTTGATCTAAGTCCACAATTACTAAATCCGCTGCATATCCTTCACGAATAAAACCTCTGTTTTCGATTTCATATAGTTGAGCTGGATTGTGACACATTTTTTCTACAATCTTTTCTAAGGAAATCTTTCCTTGCTTGTAGAATTCTAACATCACGTTTAGCGAATGTTGAATCATCGGTGCTCCAGACATAGCATGAAAATAATTCCCGCTTTTCTCCTCTACCGTATGTGGCGCGTGGTCTGTCGTAATCAAATCAATTCTATCATCCACCAAAGCAGCTAATAATCCTTCCTTATCCTCTTTAAATTTAATCGCTGGATTCCACTTAATTTTAGAACCTAATCTTTCATAATCCTCTTGACTAAACCATAAGTGTTGCACACAAACTTCAGTTGTTATTTTCTTTTCTGCTAAAGGAATATCATTTCTAAAGAATTTGGTTTCCGCAGCTGTAGTCAAGTGTAAAACATGCAGTCGAGCATCATGCTTTTCTGCCAGTTTTGTCAATTCTTTTGTTGCTTGGTAACAAGCGTCAACGCTTCTAACTTCTGGATGCAATCTAAATGGAATATCCTCTCCATAGATTTTCTTGTACTCATCTTCATTTGCGAAAACCACACCTTCCTTCTCTGAATGCAAGGCGATAATTGCTTCCGACTTAGCGAAAAGTTCATCTAGTTTATCCGTATTATCAGCTAGTAAATTTCCTTTCTTTGTGAAGTATAAACCATCGTCAGACAAAGCAAAGAATTTAGAA
>Ga0079223_10002254_pt1 | contig 11877 bp, 10 predicted proteins | sample Stecom2011_FD_75072 | JGI IMG/M metagenome (GOLD analysis project Ga0079223, IMG submission 75072) | Agricultural soil microbial communities from Utah to study Nitrogen management - Steer compost 2011 | ecosystem: Environmental > Terrestrial > Soil > Agricultural land | place: USA: Utah...
CCGTGGCATGGCAACAATCTGGATTGCGCACACCACCTTCTGTAGCGCTTATGTCGCTGTAGTAGTGAGTGCGCGACTTCAGGAAGTAGACCGCTCTATTGAAGAGGCCGCAATGGACCTTGGCTGTACGCCGCTGAAAACATTTTTTGTGGTAACTCTACCGGTGATCTCCCCCGCCCTGGTATCCGGCTGGCTGCTGGCGTTTACGCTGTCACTGGATGACCTTGTTATCGCCAGCTTCGTTTCCGGCCCCGGCTCCACCACATTGCCGATGGTGGTGTTCTCGTCGGTGCGCATGGGGGTATCACCAAAGATTAACGCTCTGGCTGCGCTGATAATTCTCGCGGTATCGCTGGTTGCGTTTGTGGCCTGGTACGTCATGCGCCGGAGCGACAAGAGGCGGCGCAGTCGCCGCCTTTCCTGACCGGGAGAATTACGCCTCCTTGCGGTCCCGAAGTGTCTGTACCCACTTATAAAAAACAGGCACCAGAAGTGTACCCAGAACTGTCGCTGCCACCATACCGCTCAGAACGGTAACACCCAGGCTGACGCGGCTGCCCGCACCAGCACCGGTGGCAAACACCAACGGAAGAACACCAAGCACGAAGGACAGAGCGGTCATCAGAACCGCTCTGAAGCGCAGCACAGCGGCCTTGCCCGCCGCCTCCGCTGCACTCACTCCGGATTTGCGCAACTGTATTGCAAACTCCACAATCAGAATAGCCGTTTTGGTAGAAAGCCCGATCAACAGAACCAACCCCACCTGAGCATAAATATTGTTGGCAAGCTCGGTTAACCACAAGCCGGCAAGAGCGCCAAAAATGGCAATGGGTACCGCGCCAATAACCGCGAACGGCAGTGCCCAGCTCTCATATTGAGCAACCAGAAACAAATACACAAACACAATGGCCAGCAGGAAAATCACGATAGCCAGATTACCCGCCTGTATTTCCTGCAGGCTCTGTCCGGACCAACTGAACGCGTAACCCTGTGGCAGCTGTTTTGATAACTGCGTCATCGCATTAATGGCATCACCACTGGCAAATCCGGCGGCTGCTTCCCCGGAGATCGTGACCGACCTTTTCAGATTGAAATGCGCAATACTCGAAGGCCCAAGAACCGGTTTCAGCGTAGCCAGTGTGGATAGCGGCACCATGTCACCGTCCCGATTACGGACAGAGTAATAGGACAGATCTTCTGGCCCCTGTCGGAACTGGCCCTCAGCCTGCAGTTGTACCCGATAGTTTTTGCCGAAGCGGGTGAAATCATTCACATACAGTGAGCCAAGCTGGGCCTGCAATGTTGAGAAAATATCGGTCAACTGGATACCCAGCACCTTGGCCTTGTTCCGATCTACCTCCAGCAGGTACTGGGGAATGTTGGCCCGATAGGTACTGTATACCCTCGACAACTCTTCACGCTGGTTTGCCTCAAAGATCAATCCGTTCATTACCTGAGTCAGTTCGGAAACATTACGACCCAGATTGTCCTGTAAGCGATAATCAAAGCCTGCCGAGACACCAATTCCGGGAATAGGCGGTGCATTGAACACCATGACCTGAGCCTCTGGAATGGTCGCCAATCCGAAATACAGCCGGGGCACAGTTTCACCAAGCCCGAGCTCTAGCCGTTTCCGCTCATTCCAATCGCTGAGCACAATAATACCCAGACCATTATTCGCTCCCGCCCCTCCCAGCAGAGAGAAGCCCGAAACCGATATAAAGTCGGTAACGGCCGGATCCTCCAAAACCATTGTTGTTACTCTCTCGAGCACCGCGTCGGTACGTTCCAGAGACGCAGCAACCGGCAATTGCACATCCACAAACAGGAACCCCTGATCTTCCGGAGGCACAAAAGCCAGCGGCACAGATTTAAACAGACCTGCACTGACAACAAGTATCGCAATAAGCGCCACCCAACAGCGTTGCACACAGTGCCGGGCTGAGCGTGAGTGCGTTGATAGAAGAAATAACAACCGCCACCGAGATCGTGACAGAGAACTGCTGATACAGTTTGCCGGTTATTCCCGGCATAAAGGCTACGGGTACAAACACCGCCAGCAGAACAAGGGTCGTTGCGATAATCGGCCCCGTCACCTGCTCCATAGCCTTGTTAACTGCTTCTTTGATGGGCAGCTTTTCCTCTTGCAGGATGCGCTCAACGTTCTCCACAACCACAATGGCATCGTCCACAACAATGCCGATCGCAAGCACCAAGCCAAACAAGGTGATGATGTTTATCGAATAACCCATCACCGCCATAATCGCAAAAGTGCCGATAAGTGAAACGGGGATGGCAATGGCGGGCACCAGGGTGGCGCGCCAGTTTTGCAGGAACAGAAAGACCACCAGAATGACCAGTGCGATGGCCTGAACCAGCGTGATCACAACCTCTCTGATTGACTGACTGATGAACTTGGTAGAATCAAACAGTACGCCATGCGTGACACCGTCAGGGAAACTCCGGGCAAACTCCTCAACAGCCTCTTTTACCTTGCCGGCGACTTCCAGTGCGTTGGCATCCGGTAGCTGATAGATCACAATAAACGCCGTATCCTGATTGTTCAGCTTTGCCGTTGAGGTGTAAGATCGCGTCCCCAATTCTATACGTGCCACATCGTTAAGGCGCAGAAATCCACCGTCCGGTTTTGCCCGGATAATCATTTGGGCAAACTCATCAGGATCGGATAACTGCTCTTTGCTCTGGATGCTGTAAACGAACTGCTGGCCGTCGGGCACAGGGGCCTGCCCCAGCTTGCCTGCTGCAACTATCTGGTTCTGTTCCTGCAGCGCGGAAACGATCTCTGCCACGGTAACCCGCAACGATTTCATCCTTCGGGGATCGAGCCAGATGCGCATGCTGTAGTCTTTTGCACCCATAACTTCAGCAGATGCAACACCGGGTACCCGGCCAAGCTCCTCAATCAGATTGCTGGAGGCGTAGTTACTTAAAAAAACCGCGTCCAGCTCGGGTTGGTCTGACACCAGATTGATACCCATCAGCATGTTGCCGGTCTGCTTACTGACCGTAACACCTTGCCGCCGGACCTCCTGAGGCAGAAAGGGCTCTGCCAGTGCCACGCGGTTTTGCACGTTTACCTGCGCAATATCAGTATCGGTGCCGCTCTCAAACGTCAGGGTAATCATTGCCATGCCGTCGTCAGAGGCAGTCGATTCAATATAAATCATGCCCTCAACACCGTTGAGCTGCTGCTCAATCGGGCGAACAACCGCCTCTTCAACAATCTGCGCGCTGCCCCCGGGAAGCACGGCCGTTACCTGTATTTTGGGCGGCGCCATGTCCGGATACATGTTGACGGGAAGCACCTGCAGCGCCAATAGGCCTGCAAGGGTTATCAGGATTGAAATAACAAAAGCAAACTTTGGGCGGTGGATAAAAGTGCTACTGATCATTGTTCAGTCTCACCGTCTTTGGCACCATCCACGTTGCTGGTCAACACACCGGTTTCTGCATCTATCTGATTCTGAACCGGGTTGACTGTTACGCCACAACAATGACCCGCTCACCCGCCTCAAGGCCACTCTCTGTTGCCAGCATGGCACCAATGCGCGGTCCGGTTTTGATAAAGCGCTGGGAAACCAGTTGGTCGTCGCCGACCACCAGAACAAACTTGCCCTCAATGGTTTCCTGCACAGCCATTTGCGGTACAAGCACTTGCGCAGCTCCGGCCTGCCCCTCAATTCGCAAGGTGACATAAAGCCCCGGGAGCAAAACCGCATCCGGGTTGGGGAACACCGCCCGCATAGCCACGGTGCCGGTACTCGAATTAGTCTGCACATCTGCAAAGCTGACCACACCATCCTGGTTATAAACCTCACCATCTGGCAGTGTCAGCCGAAGCAATAGCTTACTGGCGATATCCTCTCCGGCGGCGCTGCCTGCGCGGCGAAAGGCTACGTAGTCTGCCTCGTCAAGTTGGAATTCCACGTAGATCGGGTCGGTCACCAGAATGTCTGCAATCGGTCCACTTGCCGGGCTGACAACAGCACCCACATCATAATTCAGCTTGCCAATCCAACCATCGAATGGCGCCGTGATGGTTGTATAGCCCAGATTGAGATCTGCTCTCTGGACAGCGGCCTCTGCTGCCTCCAAACGACCTTCGGCCGCACTGAAACGATCCTTTAATTTATCCAGATCGGCGTCCGACAAATACCCTTTGGCAGCCACGCCCTCACCCCGCCTGAGGTTTCTTCGGGCAGACTCAATCTCAGCTTTGGCCGCAGCCATTTCAGCTTTCGCCTGTTGCAGATCTGCAGTGGCACGAGTGTCCTCAAGTGTGACCAGAACCTGCCCCTCATTCACCCGGGAACCCTCCCGGAACAGAACCTCTTTGATTTCAGCTTCAATACGCGGTGTAAGGCCAGCTTTTGCCGATGCCGCCGTGCGGGCCACAAAATCCCGGGCGGGGCGCACCTCCATACTTTCCAGCGTAACCACAGAAACCGATGGCGGTGCAGGCCGGGGAGGCTCCACAGGCTCTGAGCAACCGCTGACAATAAACGGAGCGAAAACGGCCAATAAAACCAAACGAGCTTGCTTAAATGGAGAGCTTCCTGGAGCACTGAGCATTTCTATTCCCTGATTAACAGACCGGCGGATATCACAACAAAAGAGTGCATTCGTATTCAGATTAGACAATACAACGACCGGTGACCATGTATTGGCTCGAATGATTTGGTGCACATCCTCGATCAGAAACCTTCTGCACCGTAAAACGTGTGATATTTCACGGCAAACCAACTCAGGATTGCGGTTGGTGGGGCTGTTTTGGGGCAGGTGTTGGCGTTAACTGCATTCGGAAAAGCAACAATAGAGGTATGGCAAGTAAGGCCATCCAGGCCATGATCTGAAAATCATTCAGGTAACCGACGGCTGCGGCTTGTCGGCTAAGCTCGCCATTAAGAAACGCCAGAGTCTGTTCCGGTGTCAGTCCGCTACTACCATCCAGTAGTGCACGAACCGGCTCACGATAAACAGTGAGTTGCTCACCCATAACTGCATGGTTGGTCTGCGCGCTACGGGCGGCCAGTGTCACCATCACTGAAATACCAATGCTGCTGCCAATGTTACGCATCAGGCTGAACATGGCAGTGGCTTCAGTGCGGCGATGGGGTGCCAGAGTTGAAAAGGTGATGGTGCTCAGGGGAACAAACACCAAGCCAAGGCCCAAGCCTTGAACCAAACCAGTTTGCACCACAGCCCAGGGGCTAACTTCCAGATTAAACTGTGCCATCTGAAACAGGGAAACAGCCGTCAGAATCAAGCCAGCTCCAACCAGAAGCCGGACATCAATGCGATTTACCAGGCGCCCAACAACAATCATTGAAACCATACTACCCAGGCCGCGGGGTGCGAGCACCTCACCCGTCGTGATTACCGGAAAGCCCATGAGGTTTTGTAAAAACGGCGGCAGTAGCGCAAGAGTAGCCAGCAAAATGACACCAACAATAAAGATAAACGTCAAACCCATCACCAGATTACGGTCTTTAAACAGCTCAGGCTCGAGAAAAGGCTGTTTTGCCGTCAGCATGTGGGCGACAAATATATACAGGCACACTGCCGCGACCAGCGATTCAATAATGATTTCTGTAGAAGAAAACCAGTCCAGACTCTGCCCCCGATCCAGCAATAGCTGGAGTGCACCTATGGCCAGAGAGAGCAGCGCAAAACCGTACATATCGAAACGACGTTCGGTTTTTTCAGTTTCCTGAACAAACAGCAAAATTCCGGCCAGCGCCAGAATGCCAAACGGTAAGTTGATATAAAACACCCAACGCCAGTTGTAGTACTCAGTAAGATACCCGCCCAGTGTCGGCCCCAGAATCGGGCCGACCATAACTCCCACACCCCAGATCGCCATGGCAGAGCCGTGCTTCTCTTTTGGGTAGGTGTCCAGTAATACAGCTTGAGAAAGCGGTACCAGACCAGCCCCGAACACGCCCTGCAATAAACGGAAAAAAACAATCTGGCCCAGAGAGGTGGCAAGGCCACAGAGCATAGAGGTGAGCGTAAAGCCAACAACAGCAACTGCAAACAACCGTTTGCGCCCCATTCGCTCAGCCAGAAAACCGGTCATGGGGGTCATGATTGCAGCTGCCACAATATAGGAGGTGAGCACCCAGGCAATCTGCTCAGACGTCGAAGACATGCTGCCCTGCATGCTCGGCAAGGCTACGTTAGCAATGGTGGTATCGAGCGCCTGCATAATGGTTGCAAGCATGATCGAAACTGTAATCAGCGCACGGTTACCCGTATCCGGTTTGGTAACCAATTCACTCACTCAGGCTCACCGGTCAACTCGGCGGCTGTAGCAGGTGTGCCAGCAAGATTCTGAATCCATGAGGTTAGCGGTGCCATAAACTCCGGCCCGCGAGTGTGCCAGCCAGTGTCGATAGAAACGTTTACACTCATGCCTGCCAGCAGGCTTATCTGCTCAGGCGCTTTATCCAGCTCAATGCGAACCGGAATGCGCTGCACTACCTTTACCCAGTTACCCGTTGCATTTTGCGCAGGTAAAATCGAAAACTCAGAGCCAGCAGCGCCAGCAATACTATTAACATGCCCTTCCCAGGTGTGATCCGGATAGGCGTCAACCTCAATTTCCACACGCTGTCCCGGCATAACATTGGTAAGTTGCGTTTCTTTCAGATTGGCCTCAATCCAGATATTGGTTATTGACACCAGACTCATGGCAGAGCGGCTCGGGCTGGCATAGGCGCCTTCAACCGGTATTTTTGAGGCAATGCCATCAAGGCGCGCGGTTACCCAGGTATCTTCAATGTCCTTTTGCGCCACTTCCAGAGCAGCCTGGGCCCGCTGATACAAGGGGTGTTTTTCTACCGCAATATCAGGATCGCCATTCAGGCTGGCTTTGATACGCTGCAACCCTTTCTCAACTTGTACAACCTCCTGCTGTGCCTGCTGCATTTTGTGGCGGTAGCTATCCAGAACCGAATCAGAAACCGCATGTTTACGAGCCAGTTCAACCTGGCGTTCGTATTCTCTCTCGGAGTAGCCAAAATTGCTCTTTGCCAGCACCAGCTCCTGCTGCTTTTCCTGATAACTGGCTTTCATTATCTTGACTTGGGTTTCTACATCTGCCAGCTCAGATCGGGCTTTTTCAAGAGCTATGTCATAACGATCCGGGTCAATGACAAACAAAAGATCGCCGGCTTTTACCAACTGATTTTCTTTTACAGCAACCCTGGAGATTCTGCCGGTTACTTCAGGAACAACGGAGATCATATCTGCCCTGACGTAGGCATTTTCCGTTTCCATATAACGACCACTAAAGAGGTAAAACCCGACAGCAATCAACACGATCAGTGAAGGTATAACAGCCAGCAACAGAAACCTTTTACCTGCCAGCCCGGATTCATAACCAACCAACCGGCTGGCGGGGTATTTTTCGTTCTTGTGCGGGGTGTTTCGGCTACCAAAGAGGTGTGACATAAACTAACAACCTACAAGATTTATGAGCTGAAGTATTATAAGCATGCTCACCTTTGGTGTGAATAAAAAACTGCTATTCTTAACACCCGGCTGACAAAAACGTTAGCTCGGGGATTCTGTTTTAATCCCGATAAGGAGAAGCGCAAATGGACAGTCATTCTTGCTTTACCTTTCGCCCCGGTTTTGTTGTACGGCTGATTGCTACTATTTTTGGAACAACACTCGCATTGCTGATATCAGCATCCGCGCTGGCGGCGGACGCATCCGCCGAGGTAAAAACGGCTGCCGTACATGCAGGTCTTGCTGCTCAGGCGGAAAACATTAAAGGTGTACACACGCATTTACACCATGCTCTGAACTGCCTGGTTGGGCCCGATGGCGACGGCTTCGACAGTGCCGAAATGAACCCATGTGCAAAAATGGGCAGTGGTGCCATACCTGACACCACAAATGACAACATGACGGAAGTGCTGGAGGACGCCGTAGACAAGGCAAACAGCGGGCTCGACACAGATGATTACAATGAAGCGAAAGCCGCAGCAGCAAGTGTTCAGAAAATGCTGACACTACAATAAAAGACCGTCATATTGTGTACAACTGGGCGGTACCCAATCAGGCGTGCCGCCTTCCTCTGAGGATTACAGACATGAGCGAGAGCGCCAGGGGCAGAAGTAAACTGGATAAGATACTGGCCGATCAGCGTGACTATATCGCCAGGCGTGAGAGCGGCTATCGCGAGCAGGCGCTAAAACTGTATCCGTGGATATGCGGGCGTTGCGCGCGGGAATTTACCCGCATAAATCTGCGGGAACTGACGGTGCACCATGTTGACCACGATCACGATAACAACCCGCCGGACGGCAGCAATTGGGAATTGCTTTGCTTGTACTGCCACGATGAGGAGCACAACAAGTTCGAAAGTTTTGTCCGCTATGGAGACAGTTCCGAAAGAGCGCAGGAGCGCGCCACACATAATCCTTTTGCAGGTTTAAAAGAAGCACTGGAAAAGAAAAACAGCAGCTAATGGCCATTCAAAATGACCATTAGCGCCGCCTGTACTCTATTACTTTGGTACTTTGCTTAACGGTATTCCCAAAGCCTTCGCAACACCGGCACCATAAGCCGGGTCAGCTTTCAGACAATTGCCGATATGGCGGATCATGATGTTCTCCGGAACACCGCTCATATTTCGGGCAGTGTTCTCAAACAGAACTTGCTGTTTCTCCGGTGTCATCAGACGAAACAACGCACCGGGCTGTGAATAATAGTCTGTGTCTTCACGATGATTCCAGTGATCTGCCGCACCAGACAACTCAAGTGGTGGCTCGCTGAAATCTGGTTGCTCCTGCCATTCTCCATAGCTGTTTGGCTCATAGCCCAGCGTGCCACCATGGTTGCCGTCTACCCGCATTGCGCCGTCACGGTGGTAGCTATGGACAGGATAGCGCGGGGCATTCACTGGAATCAGGTGATGGTTCACCCCAAGGCGATAACGCTGGGCGTCGCCATAGGAAAACAAGCGCCCCTGCAACATCTTGTCTGGCGAGAAGCCAATGCCGGGAACAATATTCGCAGGATTAAATGCACACTGCTCAACTTCCGCAAAATAGTTTTCCGGGTTTCGGTTCAGCTCCATCACACCCACTTCAATTAATGGATAGTCCTTTTTCGGCCAAACCTTGGTGAGGTCAAATGGATTGTATGGAACCGTTGCAGCCTCTTTCTCGGGCATAATCTGGACACACATCGTCCACTTGGGGAAGTCACCCTTATCGATACTTTCAAGCAAATCCCGCTGGCTGCTTTCGCGGTCCTTCCCAACCAGTGCTTCCGCTTCGGCATCGGTGAGATTTTTGATGCCTTGCTGGCACCTGAGATGAAACTTAACCCAATAGCGTTCGTTTTTTGCATTAATGAAACTGAACGTATGGCTGCCGAAACCATGCATGTGCCGATACGAGGCGGGAATGCCCCTGTCACTCATAACAATGGTCACCTGATGAAGCGCCTCAGGTAACGATGACCAGAAATCCCAGTTATTGGCCGCACTGCGCATGTTGGTACGCGGATCACGTTTTACTGCGTGATTAAGATCCGGAAACTTCAGTGGATCGCGGTGAAAAAACACCGGCGTGTTATTACCTGCCAGGTCCCAGTTTCCCTCTTCGGTATAGAACTTCATGGCGAATCCACGAATATCGCGTTCGGCATCTGCGGCACCACGCTCACCCGCTACCGTTGAAAAGCGGGCAAACATGTCGGTTTTCTTGCCAATTTTCGAGAATATCTTCGCCTTTGTGTACTTGGTAATATCGTGGGTAACGGTGAACGTTCCGTAGGCACCAGAACCTTTGGCGTGCATTCGTCTCTCGGGAATAACTTCACGGTCGAAATGAGCCAGCTTTTCAAGAAACCAGACATCCTGCAGTAATTGTGGGCCACGCGGCCCTGCGGTCATAACATTCTGATTGTGCGCGACCGGGCACCCTGCATTGGTGGTTAATGTCTTTTTGTCTTTCATGGCGTACCTGCCCTGTTGGTTACTTTGTTTCAGTTAAAAGCCGTTTTTATTTCTTTGGAAACGCTGTCAGCGCCGGCTAAACCGTCAATAGTTCAGTATAGAACTCCTGTGGAGATTTGCGGGCCAGATCCGTCTGATTAATGTAAACCACACCGGGTTGCTCAAAACACAGCTCACTGAGCTGTTAACCCACCATCAACAACAAACTCGGAACCGGTAGAGTAACTTGATTCATCCGATGCCAGATAAAGCACAAGGCTTGAGACTTCTTCCGGCTTTGCCACACGTTTTAAGGGAATCTGCTTTGCGAACTCTTCCACAACTGCTTTTGTATCACCCTGCATAATCATTGGTGTTTCGATAACACCGGGGTGAACTGAGTTAACACGAATACCGTACGCTGCACACTTCAGCGCTGCGGCTTTTGTCATCCCGCGTACCGCAAACTTCGAATCGGTATAGCCGATTGCCCCGCCAACCAGGCCATTTATAGATGAAATATTAATAATCGAACCACGCCCGGACTTTTTCATCGCCGGGATAACAGACTTCATCCCTAAAAACACAGACACCTGGTTAATCTCCAGAATGCGACGGTATTCCCCAAGTGATGTGTCTAAAATTGACGTGGACACAGTAATACCGGCGTTATTCACCAAAATATCAATCGATCCAAAATGCTTTTCTGTAGCATTGATAACGCCTGCCCAATCCACCTCGTTCGTTACATCCTGCCTTACAAACAGAGCATTTTTGCCCAGCTCTGATGCAAGCGCCTGTCCTTTTTCCTCGTTCAAATCGGTGAGCACAACCTTTGCGCCCTCACTAATAAAAGCACGCACATGGGAAGCACCCATACCCTGGGCAGCACCCGTTACGATAGCAACCTTACCTTCTAAGCGAGCCATGTTGTTTCTTCCATAATTTTTTGGTTGAAATTACCCATCGACACTTTGATAACCAACGGTAACAGGTTAATTGACCCATGCTTGTTTACTTTTATCAATTCACAAAACTTTAACCGAGCCCCATAGTTCAAGATGCAACATGACAAACGCATCTATTTACGCTTGAATCATATACCCTCATCCACGGCCATCTATCTTATGCAAAGTCTTCCAAAGAACACCAATCCCACACCCCGCCGCGGGGGCAAATGGCCGCTGATCACCGCGTGGCTCAGTGTCTTCCTGTTGGTTGCCGCGGCCCTGCTTATGGTCGCTGCCGGGCCGGCCTACAAGGCCGAATGGATAGCATTGGGCACCTCATTCACATGGCTCCGCCAGGGAGCACAGTTGGCATTGGCTGCTGCCTTACTGGGCCTGATAACATTGGTTATTGGCGCAATTTGTCGCCGATGGCGCCCCGCGCTTGCAGGTGTGCTGGTGAGCGCAGCGGTGGTTGCCCTCATTGCTGTCCCCATGCAAATGAAGCAGCGCGCCCAAAGCGTGCCACCCATTCACGACATCACCACCGATACGGAAAACCCGCCGGCCTTCATAGCATTAGCCGCCATCCGCGAAAAAGCACCTAACGAAGTGGACTACCCGGGAGAAGAAACCGCGCGCCAGCAAAAGGCTGCCTACCCGCAGCTAAAGCCGATCACCCTCAACATGCCTCTGGCCAATGCCATGAACGCCGCAAAAGCCATCATTCTGGCCCGCGGCTGGGAGATTGCGGCAACAACCAATAACACCATTGAAGCAACCGCCACCACCCGCTGGTTTGGTTTCAAAGATGATGTCGTAATACGGATGGCTGAAGCGGATCAGGGCGTAAAAATAGATATGCGCTCCGCCTCACGAGTGGGGAAAAGCGATATTGGTACCAATGCTGAACGTATTCAGCTATTTCTGGAAGACCTGAAAAATCAGTAAAGC
>Ga0079223_10002255_pt1 | contig 11877 bp, 7 predicted proteins | sample Stecom2011_FD_75072 | JGI IMG/M metagenome (GOLD analysis project Ga0079223, IMG submission 75072) | Agricultural soil microbial communities from Utah to study Nitrogen management - Steer compost 2011 | ecosystem: Environmental > Terrestrial > Soil > Agricultural land | place: USA: Utah...
AGCAGGGAGATAAAAGTAGAAGGTAGAACCGGTTTTCACCTGCGAGCGGACTCCGATGTAACCGTCGTGATTTTTCATAATATAATAGCAAGAAGAAAGTCCTAAGCCGTTTCCCTTCTTCTTTGTGGTAAAATACGGATCAAAAATTTTAATCAGATCCTCCTCAGAGATTCCGATGCCCTGGTCCTCAATTTCTACCTTCACATACTTACCTGCTCTTAACGCCACCTTATTCTCAGCCGGGACCAACTGATTACTGGCGGTGACTTTGATCACCCCGCCCTCCGGCATGGCCTGACAGGCATTAATAATCAGGTTCTGGATGACCTGACTAATCTGTCCCCCATCGATCTCCACCGCCCACAGGACTGAAGATATACTATATTCACACTTCACTGGTGAGCCCCTTAAGGCAAACTCCACAGTCTCCTTGATAATCTCTGAGAGCATCGCAGTTTGTTTTACCGGCGCCCCACCCCTAGAAAAAGCCAATAATTGCTTGGTGAGGTTGGCCGCTTGCAAAGTGGCTCTCTCCACGGCATGTAAGTCCCTACTTCCATCCATACCTTTATCTAATTTAAAGGAAACCAGTTGTACATTGGAAAGGATGGCTGCTAAAAGATTATTAAAGTCATGGGCAATCCCGCCGGCCAAAAGGCCTAAAGACTCCAGCTTTTGGATTTTTAACATCTCCGACCGATTTTTCTCCACAGCCAGTTCTTCTACTGAGGTCTGCAAGGCCTCTTGGGTTTCCCGGTGTACAGTAATATCCCTGTTGGTTCCGGTTAACTTAACCGACTGGTCTTTCCTAGGGTTGGCCAGACTGATGCCCCGGGTCCAGACCCATCTCCACTCACCTGTCTTTGTCCTAATTTTATACTCTAGTTCGTAATATTTTTTTACTCCCTTCTTGTAATCATTGAAGGCTTCGATCAGCAAAGGCTTGTGACTGGGATAGGTATTATCCTTAAGCCACTGGTAATCAAAACAGATTTCCCCCGGTTCATACCCGAGGATCTTTTGCCAGTTTTCATCATAAATAATCTCCCCAGAGGAGAGATCCCACTCCCAAAGCCCTTCATCTGTTCCTTCCATAATGGCTTTGGTCCGTTCTTCATTTTGTCTAATCACCGCCTCCCGTTCTTCTGTTACCTGTATCTCCGCGATTAGCTTTTGATTAAGCGCAAATAACCTTTGCTTTTGGATAGAATTCTCCAAGGACACGGCCAGGTGATTCAGGTAGTTAAAAACTAAAGCAGTTAAAATGTGTTTACTCTCTGTCGCCTCTTTTGGTAATAAAAGATAACCAAAGAAAAAATCTGCCGTCTTGATCTCATAACCGATGATCTCCGGTAAATCAGTCAAAGGACAGGCATATGAAGCATAATCCTCGCCCTGAACGGTCGCTGTGCAACCCTGACAAATGCCTGCGGTCGAGAAAGGGCTTAGATAGCCTTTTAAGCAAAGATGATAATCCACATCACTCAGAATTATCCTGAGTAGACCTTCTGTAAACTCGGCCTTTCTCCCGCTGGTCGGCAAGGTCGACAAAATGCCGGATACTGCCAGAAGCAGGCTGGAAATTTGCTCTGTATTTCTGGCATCAACCACGGCGGGAACTAAATCGCCTTTCTGGATGTCCGCTGAATAAAAAAACGGGTTATGCATGAGCTGCGCATTAACGATTAAGAGCGGGTGCACACTAATGATCTCAGTCAGGATAGCGCCGTGCAAACGATGAACATCAAATTGGCAAACCACTGTTACCTGGTATTCTTGTAAAAATTCATTGAGCATCATCTCATACTCGACAAACCTTTCCGTTCCCGGTAGGTCCGAACTCAACCAGGTTGTCTCCCCGGTGACACGTAGTTTAGTAAAGTTTTGTTGAAGCGCCTCCTCCGCCAGCCATCGCCACCTTTGCATCATCTCTTCAGGGGAGAAGTAACCGTGGGGATAATACATACTCTGAGTGTCTTTGACTACCAGTCCCCTCTCAGGGTCATAACTCCGGGTGTCAATGCTTTCTCCTCGAAACCAGTCTAGAATGATCTCTTTAGTTAAAAAATCCGATATACATACTACTTTTTCCCCTTGGCATATTCCAGCAGCCAAGAACTGCAAAACGAATTCCTTTTTTTTGGTTTCATCCTGATACAGCAGACAGGTGTGGGTGCCGGTGGGAACTGTTTGCCTGTTTAATCCCAAATCCACATAGAGCTTTTTATCCATTGGACCTCTCTCCTTACCTACTGGACTGTACTGATTTTTATTAAATTCATGATTATTTAAATTCATGATTATTTTTCGAACCCAAGATATATATAAAAGTGGCTTTAAATTGAAGCCTCCATCATCTCTTTCACAGGGTACAGCGGTAAATCCAGGTCATAACCTGTGTTGCGCCAGTTCTCTCATCTGGACCAGGGATTTCTCTTTCAACCTGCTTCCTTCTGCACAAAAAAATATTATGATAAAGATGCCTACCCCTAAATGCCTACCTAACTATCTCATTTAGTAAACAATTTTCTATATTTTACATATAATTCCTTCTGTTCTATAATTTATTTTCCATCCCATTTCGTAAGTCTGCTAAGTGAATTTCAAAAAATACGAGCGCGAACGTGCTAAGTCAAACTAAACTTCCATTGATTAACCGGAACGAATTACTCCTCTTTACGTTTGTTATATATGATCAAAAAAAAATAAACAAAATCGTTCTTGGGAAAAAGAGCGCTCCCGGACAAAGCTAAACTTTCTATGATTAGATTACTTTGTATAAATATAAATAAGAATCGGAGGTTGTTCAGTGAAAAAAACTGTAATCGGGGGCCAGGCCTTGATTGAAGGCCTATTAATGATCGGACCAGAGGGCGCAGCCATCGCCGTGCGTAAACCCGATGGAGAAATCGTCTTGGAAAAAAGAGCGCTCCCAGGCAAATCTGGACTTTCTAAGATTCCTTTTCTCCGCGGGGTTGTTAATTTCGTTCGTCAAATTACCTTTGGCGTTAAGGCGCTAATGTTTTCAGCGGAGTTTGTTGATTTAAAGGAGGAAGAGGAAGAAGGAGAAGTAGAGAAAAAAGGGGAAACCCCTGCCGAAAAAAAGCCCTCGAAAATGGAGCGCCTACTGGAACGTATTTTTGGCGATCGGTTACAAGATATTCCAATCTATTTTTCAGTTTTTATGGCTCTTGGTTTTAGTGTGGGTTTATTCATTTTGTTACCAAATCTCTTGGCTGGCTTTCTTCCCTTTAATCGGCATACCAGCGGAGGAGTAATCGCCTATAACATTTTCGAGGGGATATTACGTCTAGGTATCTTCTTTGCCTACCTCTGGTTTGCCTCCCGGCTGGAAGATATTAAAAGAATATGGATGTATCACGGTGCCGAGCATAAAACCATCCACTGTTATGAGCACGATCAAGAATTAACTGTGGAAAACGTCCGTAAATTCACAACCCGTCATCCCCGGTGCGGCACGTCCTTTTTATTCATTGTCTTGCTCATCAGTATCATTCTTTTTTCTTTTCTTGGCTGGCACAGTATTTGGGTAAATATCCTGATCCGCCTGGTTTTAATTCCTGTAGTCGCTGGAATCTCCTATGAGATCTTCCGCTGGTCAGGACGGACCGACTCCGGCTTGGCCGCTCTCATCAGCCGACCGGGGCTGGCCTTTCAGTCCCTGACCACCAAAGAACCGGATGACGACATGATCGAGGTGGCAATCACAGCCTTTAAAGGAGTGAATGTGGGCAGCTGTTCTGATCAGTGGTGATTTATTAGTTTGTTATCCACTTGTTCCTTATAATCGTCTCACCTTAATCTGATGCAATCCTCGATAAAAACCAGTGAAACACTCTCGGCTATATAACGCGTCACGCTGTGGCGCAGAAAAAAACCGTCACCCTGTTCATGGTGGCGGTTTTTACACAAAACTTTTTTCCATATTCAGAATACTAGTAGCCCGTTATGAAGTCCGGCGACGTAATTCATGGGTAGTATTTAACATTAGGCTCGCTCCGTACTCCAATATCTCTCTACGTCTGATTATTCCGATGAATATGTCGTTATCGTCCACGACCGGGATAAAATTCTGTTCGATGGCTAAGGACAAGAGATCTTCAATCTCCGCATCGATATCGATAGGTGTATTATTCATCCGCTGCGGCACTTCCCGAAGGGGAATTTTCTCTGTGCCTTTTATGCTTAATTCAGGTGTATTCTTGAGTTTCCATAATAGATCGCCTTCCGTCAATGTTCCTACGTAGTGTCCTGCATCATCAATCAAGGGCACGGCTGTATATTTATGATATTCCATCTTCTCCAAGGCCTGCCGCATAGTGCATTTTATGGGAAGATATGCCACTTCTTTTTTGGGAATAAGAAAAAAGGCAATATTCATTCTCTAACTACCCCCTCCCTTGATCAAGCTATTCGGCAGAGCCGATGAAAACTCCTGCTCTCTTTCTTTTATTAGACAAATCTTTAATATCCCTGGCAGGGAAAAATTTTATCGGGTCCAAAACGTCCCCACAGGTAAGGGCACGGATAGTCCAGTCTTAAAGATAAAATAAAACATAGCAGTAAGAATTAAACTCAGAGCCGCTGCGGCCACCCAGTTTTTAGGCAAGTTCTTCTTTCCGGGAGTCAGGAGCAGAGAAATCCCAGAGAGGATAATCATACCGGAGAGTAAAAAACCCAACCTGGGAAGAAGAAAAATATATAGAACCAGGCTGAACAGGAGTGTCATCACACTGCCGCTGTTCTTCAAGGAAAGTCTGAGCGCCTCTTTTCCCATCCGTAGATCCGCACAGGCTTTTATCACCAGGAGCAGTCCCAGACCACCCAAGATCAAAAGAACCCAGTCCACAAAGACTCCTCCATAGTAACTGAAAGTCCGAGACTGCTGCCAGGCTAAACCGGTAAGGCCTAATACCAAAAGACCCGAAACTAAATCAGGATTAGTCATCAACTCCCCCCCCTTTAACCTGGACATTTCCTGCCGACCGCCTCTTTTACCTACCACGGATTCCCCCTTTGCTCAGATGAAAGACTCAACGTTTGAAAAACCATATCTTGCGGCTTTTGGAAAATCTGGTGACGATCGGCCATAAAACGGAGGCGAGAGAGAGACAGATTAATATCACAGAAATGGGGCGGGCGAACATCACCTGAAAAACTGAACCCGTGGCTTTTGCCATTAACAAAGACTGTACCAGACCCTGTTCAGCAAAGGGTCCCATAATCAAGCCTAAAACCAAAGGGCCTGAATGAAACCGCAGTTTCCTGAAGAGGAAACCTACCACCCCCAGCAACAGCATTACTCCGACATCAAACAAACTGTTGCGAATGGCAAAGGCCCCGATCACACTTAATAAAGCAATCATCGGTATCAAATACTGCATAGGAACACAGATCATCCGGGAAAAAAGGGAGGATCCTAAGGCTGTAAAAATGAACATAATCAAGACCGCCAGGAAGAAAGAGAAGATAAAGGTATAGGTAATCCCGGCAAAAGTCGTATACAACTCCGGACCGGGCCGCAGACCATGCAGGAGTAAAGCGCCTAAAATTACGGCGGCAGCCGGAGAACCGGGGATGCCCAAAGTCAACATGGGAATAAGCGAGCCCTGCACCACCGAACAGTTTGCCGTCTCCGTAGCGGCCACCCCCTCCAGCGTGCCTCGACCGAATTTCTCCGGATGCTTTGACCAACGCACCGCCTCATTATAAGAGACTAAAGAAGCAATATTTCCTCCTGCTCCCGGAATTATTCCCACAATAATCCCGATTACCGCCGACCTGAGCAGCAGGATGGGGTGGTGAACCAATTCCCGAATTACCTGTAAAAAAACCCCGCGCTGTCTATGATATTTGATAATTTTATGTTTTTGCGCGCCTTCCTCTACCATCTCCAGGATCTGCGGAATACAAAACAAACCGATTAAAGCAACCATCAAATCCAGGCCTGCCTGCAGCATCGGTAAGCCAAAAGTAAACCTAACGTCACCGGCGATGGGAGAAATTCCGACGGTGCTGAGGAGTAACCCCAAAGCCCCGGCGATTAAACCCTTAAGCATCGACTCCGCTGCCAAGGTCCCGATGATCGTCAACCCAAAGACAGAGATCCAAAAATACTCCGGTGGACCAAACCTCAATCCCGCCTCTGCTAATGGTGGGGAAAGTGTCAAGAGTACGATAGTGCCGATGATGCCACCACACAATGAACTGAAGGCGTTGGTAATCAAGGCTTGTTGGGCCAGGCCCTTCTTGGCCAAGGGATATCCGTCAAAGGTGGTGGCAATGGCGGACGGCGTTCCCGGCGTATTGATTAAAGTTGCGGGAATGGCATCGCCAAACATCGCCCCCACATAAAGTCCACCCAGCATAATCAGTCCACTGGCCGCCGGCATGGTAAAGGTAAAAGGGACCAACAAGGCTAAGGCCATGGTCGCGGTTAGCCCGGGCAGGCACCCGACGACAATTCCCCCCAATCCCCCACAAATCAGTAGTAATAAGTTAATGGGTTGAAAGATTTGATTCAGGGCAAAAAAAACATTCCCCCACAAGGATATAACCTCCAGTTAAAGCCTTATTCCTCCACCGATACTCAGTTTTCTTCCAATTCCTTAAGCAGTTCCCTGTACTCAACGGTTTTCTCCTTGATGTAGGTCTTAAACTCTTCCGCCCCCATGGCTACGGGAACGAAACCCTGCTCAATCATACTTTGTTGGATATTCGGATCTTCGGCAATGGATAAGAAAGCCTTCTCCAGTACTTTAATGCGAGCGACCGGAGTACCTTTCGGCACACAGACTCCCCGGTCGATACTGGGTGTCATCGCCAGACCCAACTCGGTAAAGGTGGGGACATCCGGTAATGCTGTAAACCGTTTTTCTGACCCAATCGCTAAGATCCTGATCCTGTCTTTATGCTGTGCCAAATCATTGGAGTTGGCCAGTATTGCTGTGGTATGCCCGCCTAAAAATGCTGCCACTTGCGGGGCTGCTCCGGTAAATGGGATGTAAGTCACCTTGGTTCCGGTTAATTTTTCCCACTGTAGATAGGCCAGATGATGCCCGGAATAAGTTCCCGAACCCGCCAGTGTAATTACGTTTGGATGCTCCTTGGCGTAAGTGATGAAGTCGGCCATGGTCTGAAAGGGACTGGTCTTCAAGACGGCCAAGCCGATTGGAGTAGTCTGAAAGAGGGCCACCGGTTCCAGAGCAGACGTGGTATAGCCGGCGTTCTTTCTCTGTAAAGGCTGAAGAATAATGTGGGGAATATTGTTACCGGCGATAGTATAGCCGTCAGGTTTAGAATTCGCCAGTTCTATCCAGCCAACCGCGCCCCCTCCTCCCGGTTTATAGGTGATGACTACCGGAACTCCCAGTTTTTTTTCTAGAAGCGGCTGTTGTCTACGGGCCTCTAAGTCAGACTGTCCACCTGGATCAAAAGATATAATGTACGTAATAGGTTGAGTAGGATAGTCTCCAGCCGCAAAAACCGTGATTCCTACAAACACACACAAGAGAATAGCGATTCCACTCTTAATCTTAAGTCCGCGCCTCCACGGATGCATATTCACCGGGATCAACTCCTCGCCAATAATTTCCCTGATACCGGACGGCTCGCCTCCGACCGTCTCCTCTATTATACGGTCCTAATTGAGAAAATGAGATAGTCCCCATTCCAAATGATGCACAAACCTCGATCATGCAGCAAGTTAAAAAACACTACCTTCCTTTACCCGCACCGATGACGAATGACAGTCAACAAGCTTCCCTATAATTCGCGACACCGCCCAAGTGGAACCCGAGTCTGCATTGCCAGAAGCAGCCGGTATTCCACTTCCGCCCAATCAACCAATGTCCACCAGTCATTGACATATTCTGCCCGTCGATTCTGGTAATCCAAGTAATAAGCATGTTCCCAGACGTCAACAACTAAAACCGGAATACTTCCCCACTCCGTCAGGTTCTGGTGTTTCTCCGCCGTTAATACCTCCAGTCTCCCCCAGGCCGGATTCCAGACCAAGACACCCCATCCGGAGGCCTCAACCACCACTGCGGCGTTGATAAACTGTTGTTTAAACCCCTCAAAACTACCGAATACTTTGTTAATCTGCCGCCAGGTTTCCGGTCCCAGTTGTCCCGTGCTCCGGGGCGTCATAATCGCCCAAAAAATACTGTGGAGGATGTGGCCGGAACCGTTGAAGGCCAATTCCCTTACCCAGTGTTTAAGTAATGATTCCTCATTACAATAGTCCCGGTTTTGCCGAATCTCCGCCAGAGTAAGTTCTGCCCGGTTCAATCCTTCCACGTAAGAACGATGATGTCGATCGTAGTGAATTTTCAGAGTTCTTTCACTGATTACCGGTTTCAAGGCATTATAAGCATAAGGAAGCGGAGGTAATTCATGGCCGCCGATGGGCACAGGGTACCTACACGCGCCTGTATCCCGTGGATAGTAGTAATCCGCCATTTTATCCACTCCAATCAGCAATCTTGATGTCTGTTTTTATCATATGTGACCATGATTGGCTTTGTGCTTACGGCCCATCCGAAATTCATATATACGTAACATTATTGGTCAAAAAAACTTCCCAATAAAAATGCCCCTCAAAAGAGGGGTCAGTACATTAATAAAAACAAAATTAACCTATTACCAACAAACTATGGGATTCTTGGTTTCACTTTTTAAAGTATCAGCTTTTTTCCCTTTTTCCAAGTCAATGACGACAATCTTGTTTCCATCAGGTATATACATTCTATTACCGTCTGGGTTAAAGTAAGGTGTTGTCGCTTCAACTGCTTGAAACGCCAGCCGGATTTTTACTCCAACAGGATTGAATTTCAGGTCCGCTTTATCAGTTCTTGTATTGATTAACCTCCACTTGTCTCCCGATACAAGTATTACATAGTTTCCTTTTGGAGACATCTGCAGATACATGGCTTTTTCTCCTAAGCCCCCCATTTTCTTTTTTACTACGCCTTTTTCTATATCATAAGTATAAATCTGTGCCAAAAAAGAGTTTAACATAAACAATTTGTTCTCTTTCGGACAGGCAACTATGTTGCCCTTAGGTGCATGCGCCCAATAAATTCTCGCCGTTCTGCTGGGCATTCGCACGCCATTCACATATCTTGGTTGTAGACTATCGTAATAATCAATAAAGGACAATCCCACTGCTACTGTTTTTAATAACGCTAGTCCACCGCTTCCCGCCTTCAGGTTTTGTTCTATTTCAAAGGTATTAGCGTTCATAATCTGCAATCTACGTTTATTCATATTATAGGAATATGCATAATCGGAATGATCCAAAAACAGGAAAGGCTGTAATTCACTTTTTGCCTTGATCTCTTTTATTATGTCACCACTGTCTTTTTGGATGATACTTAGTCTTTTTCCTCCCATAATAAAAACCTTATTCATTTCCGGCATTTCCTGAATATATTTGGGTGCATAATCACATTTCTGCTCCCATAATATCCCTCCAGTACCCACAGCCGTTACTTGTCCACTGTCATTTTCTCCCTTAGAGGCGTCTCCGTTAAAACTATATATACCATAGATGGTCTCATTTTCACCTATAATAAACTCTTGGTTCACCGCTTCTAATTCAACATCCCGGCTTTGTAGTGAAGACAAATCGATAATCTGTATACCGGCAGGAATAGGTTGATTTAACCTAATATAATATTCGGTTGGTATCTTAAAACCTGCTCTGCATCCATAACCGGCAATAAGTAAAATACTGTTATCATCATTAAAACAAAGTAGTCCCGGATTTTTTGTAACATCAAAGACAGTAACAGGTTTCATTGTATCAGTTTTATATAGAGTTAAAGCAGATGTTACAGCTTCTTCTTTACCCAGAGTTGCTACAGCCAACCATTGTTCATCATTAGACAACTCCATTACACAAGGGATTGAATCTAAGACAACTTCCCGAACCTCAAATGTTTGCAAATCAATCCGATAAATTTTAGGAGATATAGGTTCTTTTTTCCCCTTTCCACCTTTGGAAAAAAGCCAAATAACTGTCGATTTCTCATCTACCAAATAGCCGGTTAATGGTGAATCAATGAAAAATTCTTTCTCATAAGCTTTATAATCCTGGGACAATATGTGTAAAGAGGCGCCGTGTTTAATTCCAGAACTTCCCTCCTCTCCAGCGCATAAAAATACTTTTCTACCCTGAAAATCTGTTATGGCTGGAAGTGGTTTAATCCCCAGATCCAAAGAAGTGACTTCACCGGTTGCCAAAACCACCTCTGCGGTTTCATTTTGGCCCAATAAAAATAAGGGGCCTTCAACCGCACAAACCGGAAAGGCCATCCAGACCATTATACCCAAAACCATAAGGACTGTTAAGTGGATAATACTTTTCATTACATACTCCCTTCTTTATGTAACTATTATCTATATTATATTATATATCAATTAAGTTCTGACTGCAAAAATATTAAATACTTTACTATAAATAACAATTATGCTTCATAAACAAGTGTAATAATTTCATTGGTTCTTAAAATCAAAGAATTAACACCTTCAAATAAAAAGCGATCTAATTATTACTAAAGGGGTTGTTCCTTAGAAACAACCCCTTTACCTTTATGAATAGCATACATAATTAACTACGGACAATTCTCCCGGAAAAAACCAGACTCGTTTACCTATACCTCGTAATCGTCATCTTTTTTAAGAATTACATCATGGGCGCTGCCTTCCCGGATACTAACCCCGGAAACCAAAGAGAGACGCGCGTTTTTTTGTAGTTCGCCAATGTTTAAAGCCCCACAATTACACATGGTAGACTTAATCTTACCGACCGTCAAATCCAGGTTGTCCTTAAGCTTTCCGGCATAAGGCACATAGCTGTCCACCCCTTCCTCAAAGGAAAGTTTGCCGGAACCGCCAAGGTCATACCGTTGCCAGTTCCGCGCGCGGTTGGAACCCTCGCCCCAGTATTCTTTAACATAGTTCATCCCGCCCATTCTCACCTTCCTGCCAGGGCTCTCGTCGAAACGGGCAAAATACCGGCCAAGCATCACGAAGTCCGCACCCATAGCCAAGGCTAAAACCATGTGGTAATCGTGGACAATTCCACCATCGGAACACAGAGGAATATACACCCCGGTCTTTTCGAAATATTCCTCTCTGGCCTTCGCCACTTCTATTATGGCAGTAGCTTGTCCCCGACCAATTCCTTTCTGCTCCCGGGTAATACAGATCGAACCGCCGCCGATCCCGATTTTAATAAAATCCGCTCCAGACTCCGCCAGGTAGAAAAAGCCCTCCCGGTCTACAACATTACCGGCGCCTACCTTTACCTCTGGCCCGTATTTCTCTTTAATATATTTAATGGTCTCACCCTGCCATTCACTGAAACCATCGGAGGAATCAAGACATAAAACATCTACTCCAGCTTCAAGGAGAGCGGGCACTCTCTCCACATAATCACGGGTATTAATCCCGGCCCCGGCGATTAGACGTTTATGGGAATCCAGCAGTTCCAGGGGGTTCTCCTTATGCTCGGTATAGTCTTTACGAAAAACAAAAAAACACAGGTTTTGATGTTCATCGATTATGGGCAGGCTGTTTAGTTTATGCTTCCAAATCAAATCATTGGCTTCAGAAAGGGTCAAACCTTCTTTACCGTAAATCACAGATTCAAAGGGAGTCATAAAATCCTCGATCTTTAGGTCCAACGCGTCTTTACTTAGTCGATAATCCCTGCTGGTCACAACCCCCATCAATTTTCCAGTGGGAGAACCATCTTCTGTAATGGCGATTGTAGAGTGCCCAGTCGCCTCAGTCATGGCCACCACATCCGCCAAGGTTTGCCTGGGCTTAAGATTGGAGTCGCTGACT
>Ga0079223_10002257_pt1 | contig 11872 bp, 9 predicted proteins | sample Stecom2011_FD_75072 | JGI IMG/M metagenome (GOLD analysis project Ga0079223, IMG submission 75072) | Agricultural soil microbial communities from Utah to study Nitrogen management - Steer compost 2011 | ecosystem: Environmental > Terrestrial > Soil > Agricultural land | place: USA: Utah...
AACCCGTTACGTCATAGCACTCCAATCCTTGCGCCGGATCACCTCCATTGTTTTGAATTGTTCGGGATGGATAGAGAATGGTATCGCCACCCAGAACTTTAAGCGAATCTATTCTGTAGCCTCTTACTACACTTTCGTATCCTTCAGAAATAAAAAGTTTTACTTCAGTGCTATTTATGGTTTGATAATTTTGGCAATAAACCGGGAGTAATAACCCTAGACTTAAGATCAGTAGTAATAGTGTTCTCATAAATTTTCGAGATTTGATTGCACCCTGAAGTTACAAGTTTTTGTTAATCCGGAAAATCAACAATTATAACAATCTTGGCTTCCAGAAGAATCATTTCTAGTGTTTTATAGTTATAGGTAGCTGAATTTTCCAAAAAGCAGGTATGAGAAAAAAACATTCAATTGGTGTGGTAGCTCGGATACCATGTACAATTTTGCCAAGCGTGGAGTGTTCTTATTGTCGCATAAAAATGCCGGAAAAAGGGAAAAAGGGAGCGCGAATTGATACTGTTTCTACGGAAGTGATTGAAAACTCTATGGGATTAAAAGCTGCTAAGGAATATACCGAACGCATAGAAGTCATAAAAAAGGCAACCCTGTTGCGTCGTACCTTCACCCCGGAAGAAGTGGCGGAGGCTGCTCGCTTACTAATTAGCAATGCTGCTCGATTTATATCTGGAGCAGATATTTTAGTTTATGGCGGAGATTTAGAAAATAAAAAACAATCTAGCTAAAAGTTGTTTTTACCGAATATTGTTTTTTTTGTTTGACCATATTATTAAAACCTACTCAACCTATGAGCAGCATCAATTTCGTCTATACTAAAACCATACTTATCTAAATAAGTCGTTTATTAATCCTGACTTTTAATTTATCAAAGAACTCTTAAAAAGCTAGTACATTGGTTTATAGCCACTTACTGTAGGCCTATTAGTCGAAAGAAACAGCTCATTTAACCGGAGAAAATCTGCATTCGTAACTTTTATGGTGCGAATAGAATATCTTATATACAACCCATCGTTTTTTTATCATGAATCGAATCTATATAATTATTTCGTTCATCATTGCTTGTCCTCTTTTCAGTTTGGCGCAATGTGCCTTTACTATTGAGACTATAAATTCTGCAGGTTGTATGCAATCGCAATCTGAAGCAGTTTTTACTGACCTTAAGCGCACAAGTGCATCCGGAAACACCATAGAGAAAACCGGAGGCGGTAACAATAATTGGAATGCGGGTGCATTCAGCACAGCAGGTGTATATAATAACGGTTACGCCGAGACCCGTATTAATCAAACCAATAAAACAAGAATTTTTGGTCTTAGCCAATCAAACAACCCAAATCAAAACGGGATAAATACTGTAGAGTATGCTATCGTATTGAATAGCTGGGGAAGTGCAGATATTAGAGAATCGGGGAGCTATAGAGCCAACATTGGTAGTTATTCAGTAGGTGACAGATTCAAGATTGCGATTATGGACGGAACCGTTTATTATTACAAGAACAACACCGTAGTTTATGAAAGCAATGTTGGTCCTTCCCTCCCGCTATATGTTGACTTGGTTTTTCAACATATAAACGGTGTGATTGCCGATGTCAATATTGTCAACACTTCTGGCGCTACCATTCGCGCTTTCAGCGAGGAGCGCCCAGAGAGAACTTCTGATTTTAAATGGTATCAAAATGGTGTTCTCTTACCCGAAACCGAATCGGAACTTACTTTAGATACCTTTTCAGATAATGATGTAATTTACTGTACTGCATCATCTTCATGGGGCCCCTGCTCAGGCAATCTCTTAATCTCGAATTCTATGACCCTCACAATAACCGAAGGGATCTCTGAATCGGATTTGGCTATATCAGCTATTCCGGCTGATCAAGGTTGCTATTTGGCTCAGGAAGATGTGATTTGGCGTGCAAATATTCCCGAAAACATTGAAATTCAAGGCGGAAATGTCAAAAAAATTCAAGGGTATAATACTTCAAACGGCGGTATATATTCTAAAAACAGCGTTGGTGATAATGGCTTTTTAGAATTTCAAACAAGCGAAACAAACACGCGTAAAATGGTAGGGTTGAGCTCGAATGACAATGGTAGCTCAGAGTCCACTATTCAGTTTGCATTTTATTTAGAAAATTCGAATCTTGTGATATACGAAAGTGGATCGTGGAAAGCTGCTTTTGGTCAGTTCAATACAAATGACATCCTACAAATCAGTATAGATAACGGGGTAGTCAAATACTATAAAAACTCCGAATTGCTATACGTAAGCTCTAAAACCCCCAATCTTCCACTTATCGCAGATGGAACCATGCAAAACATTGGAACCACTATTATTAACGCAAAAATTGCCAACCCCACCCAAGGAATGTTTCAGGCATATACGAGCGATGCTGACTATTCAGATTTAAATTGGAAACTTAACGGACAGAGCACCGGACAAACAGGTCAAATCTTAACTTTAGAAGATTTATCTGAAAATGATATCATTACTTGCACCTATATTACTTCACAGCCCGGCTGTGGCAGTTCAGAGGTATCGAGCAATGCCATTAGAGTTCTACCTAACAATAACATCTCATCAAATTCTATTTATATTGAAGGGATTGTTCAAGCAAATGGGATTGGCATAGCTGAAGAGCAAGTAGTTTGGAATCCGGAAAGTTTGGCGAATGTATCTAACATCGACAACAATTTAACCAAAGTGCAAGGAAACTGGTATGACGCGGGGGCAAGTTCGTTGAATAAAGTTAAAAATAACGGGTATTTTGATTTTACGGTAAGTGAAACCAATAAAACGAAGGCGGTTGGCCTCAGTGCGAATGATGTTAACCTGAGTAACAACTCTATCCAATATTCCTTTCAATTAAACAGTAATGGTAAATTCACTATTTATGAATCGGGTTCGTGGCGCCTTGGCAATACCAACTATGCCGTAGGTGATGTGTTGAGAATTGCAGTTGAAGATAATGTGGTAAAGTATTATAGAAATGAGACGTTGATTTACACCAGTAATAGCACGCCCAGCTTACCTCTTCTTGTAGATGTATCGCTGGCTCATGAAGGTGGTACTGTTCAAAATGCAGTGGTGGGCAATGAAAGTGAAGGAAGTTTTGTGGCTCACTTGTCGGGTCTTGGAGTCGCCCCCATACTGGACTGGCAGGTAAACGGAATTTCAACCGGCGCTAATCAAACCATATTTCATTACCCCAATATCGAAAATGAAGATATCGTAACTTGCACAGTAATCCCAGATTTTACCGGTTGCAAAACCCTTACGTCTAGTCAGTCTAACCGCATAAGATATATAGGACCTCCAACACTTACTGATTGGTTGGGCGGTGTAAGTTCGGCATGGAGTAATCCTGCAAATTGGTCGGAAGGAGTACCAACAGAAGAGCTTTCTGTTCGGATTTCCGGTGGCAGGCCTCACCAGCCGGTTATAAGCACGCAACAGTACGTGAAAAATATTGTTCTCGAGTCGTATGCCACACTTAGCGTTATAAACGAAGGGGGGCTATTGGTGTATGGTGATTTTTTAATAGATGGAAATTTCCATCCCGGAGATGGTTCTGTTTCATTTAACGGCGCGGGGAATAGAAATATTAAGGGAAATCAAGTGGTTTTTAATAATCTGATTATTAATTTATCCAATCCTGAGGATGGAGTTGATCTGATGTCAAATATTTCTATCGCATATGAAACTATTTTTATTAGGGGTAAGATTAGAACATATAATCAAGAAGTGATTTACCTTCTGGGAAGTGATACGCGTAAAGGAAATTCTGAGAGTTTTATTGACGGTCGTGTGCGAAAAATCGGAAACACAGAATTTCATTTTCCAATAGGAACCGGAAATATTTATGCTCCCGTTGAAATTTCAGCCCCTGAACAATTCACAGATGCTTTTACAGCGCAGTATTTTAATGCAGATCCAGGCGACGCCGGGTACACTACCGATAGTCAAGACGGCTCGCTGGGCAAAATAAGCTCATGCGAATACTGGTCAATTAATCGGATCGCCGGTTCTTCCGATGTAAGTGTTTCTCTTTCGTACGAGAATGAGCGAAGTTGTGGAATTAACGACCCTTCATTCTTGCAGGTAATTCATTGGGACGGAGATGTTTGGGAAAATAAAGGAATGGCCTCCTATGATGGCAACGCTGAGAGTGGATTCATAACTAGCGAATTTCCAATTGCCGATTTTAGCCCATTTTCGATTGGTTCACTTTCGGGAATAAACCCGCTGCCTATCGAATTATATTCATTTTCTGCCGAAAAACAAGGCGGAATAACAAATCTTGAATGGATAACTGATTCTGAAACCAATAATTCCTTTTTCACAATCGAACGGAGTGATAATGGTTCGAGCTTTCAAGAAATAGGAAGAGTGGATGGAGCGGGTTGGAGCAAAGAAAAATTGGAATATCAATTTTATGATTACAAACCGAAGGCAGGAATAAATTACTACAGGCTTTCTCAAACTGATTTCGATGGTCAGAACACTTATTTTGATATTCAATCCGTTTATTTTGAGTTTAATCAAAATGTCGTGATTTATCCCAATCCGAGTAGTGGGGTATTCACAATTGTACGGGGCGCCGAATATCCGGTCCACATGAAAATTTTGGATATCAACGGAAAAACTCTTTGGATTCTCGACAATGATGAAATGATGACCTCTGTAAATATTTCACACCTCCCAAAAGGAATATACTTTTTGTACCTGGATGATGGCTCCAATCACAAGACAGAAAAAGTAATTATTAAATAATTTTTGGTGGTTTACGTTGACATTGCATTTACGGGGATCGCCCCTATTCCTGTCCTTTCGGGAAATACAATTGCTCCGTCGCGGTATTCAATTCCCATAAAAGGATCATTTGAAGTAAGCATCGGACCGTCTAAATCGACCCAGTCTGCAAGTGGCGCCAAATGAGCTGCCGCCGTATTTCCCAAAGAAGATTCGGCCATTGCACCTAGAACGACTTTTAAATTCAACTTCCGCGAAAGCGTAATCATATCCTTTGCTTCGCGCAATCCACCGGCCTTCATTAATTTAATATTCACTCCGTTAAAGGCTTCTGCGGCGTATTCTAAATCGGGAAATCGCTTAATAGACTCGTCGGCAATAAAGGGAACATCCACCCTTTCACGTACCCAGGCCATCTCTTCCAAATGCGCGGCAGGTAGAGGCTGTTCAATGAACAGCGCTCCCGATTTTAATAAAAACTCTGACATGAGCGCAGCTATATCTCGATTGGCATATCCCTGATTTACGTCAACGCAAAAAGATTTGCGAGAGTGCTTTTTAAAAGCCTTGATCAATTCCTTATCATCCGCACTTCCCAGTTTGAGTTTTATAATTTTAAAATCCTTACCATCCCGGAGTTTAGCTTTCAATTCGGTTTCTGTAGAAATCCCGATAGTGTAGGTCGAGAAAATAGATTTATTGCGATTTACTTTATAAAGTTCTCCAATTGATTTATTTTGCTTTTGGCCTTTCATATCGTGAAGAGCCATGTCAATTGCCGCTTTTGCTGCATTATTTCCCGGAAGGGAATGATCGATAATATCCAAACTATCGGCAAGTGATGCCTGAAGTATAGACTCCCAATCCAATTGCTTAAAAAAGGAAAGTACAGATTCAGCACTCGCACCCAAATACGGTGGAAGTGCCGCTTCGCCATAAAAATTAGAGTCTTCTGTAGAGATCTTAAGCAAAACAATCTCGGTAAACGTGCGTGTATTCAGCGCAAGCTTAAAGGGGAATTTAAAATGAAGTTGATAGGGCAGCGCTGAAACCTGCCAACGCTTATTCTTAAATACAATCTTTTCGTCCACTTATTTCGGGATATTTATATACAAATCAACACATTTAGATTTGAAATAACGCCATATAAAGCTTTAGGACTCATTGTTAATCTCTGCTACCTGCTGCAAACTCCTTTTTTGTTTCGATATCAACTTTCTCGAATTCAAAATTTGGATCTTGGTTTTTTAAATTTCCATCTCTCACCATCTCCCCAGGCTTTTCTGTTGTTACCGTAGCTTGAATATCCCCTATTTTCTTTAAGAATTTTTGCCAGATGCATCAGGTTGTATGACATAAAAGTTGTGTTCTTATTGGTAAACTCACTCTCGGCTGCATTCGATCCTTTTTCGAGATAACTCGGGCCGGGTCCTATTACGCCCAACCAGGCGCAATCGGCTTGCGGCGGAACCGAAAAGCCCAAATGTTGAAGAGAGTATATTAAATTCATAGCTACGTGTTTCGCACCGTCCTCATTTCCTGTAATAATGCACCCTCCTACTTTTCCATAAAAAACGGATTGTCCCTTATTATTTAATTCACCACCCATGCCATATAATCTTTCTGCAAGTTTGGTGGCTTCTGAGCTTTTTTCACCTAGCCAAATTGGCGAGCCGATTACCAATATATCGCTGTCAAGAATTTTCTTATAAACCTCCGGCCAGTCATCCTTTTCCCATCCGTGTTTGGTCATATCGGCTGGTATTCCTGATGCTATATCCAAATCAACAAAGCGAATGGTTTCGGTTTTTACTCCTTCCCGTTTCATGATTCCTTCAGATACATCCATTAAAGCTTGGGTATGACTCTTATTCGGCGATCTTTTTAGGGTACAGTTTATATACAAGGCGGAAAGCCCTTTAAAATCTATTTTTTCCATGACCCGTGTTTTCAAATTATAACAGGATAGTCTAGAAATAGTTTTTGTTTTCCCGATTGCAGAAATCAGAAGTGATCTTTAACATGGAGCACATGTCAAATAAGAAATTGATTATCTACTCATTAGGGAGTTATTCCAGAATAAATTCAGCTATCGCCGTCGCAAACCCTTCTATCAAAGGTAAATCGGGATTAGAATACGTCTTTATATTCTCATTTCGATCGGCGGGAGATTCTCTAAAAACATGGTTCATGTTTTCTATAATAACCAACTTTGCTTTGGGATAGGCTTTCGCCAATATTTCCGCATCACTCACCGGTACTTGAAGATCGTTCGTGCCCTGAATGAGGAGGATTGGGATATCAAGCTTGGTGATTTCGACTGCAGGATCGTATTTAAACCAGGAAATAAGATAAGGTTGTACACTTGGTCTGAAAAGGCTTTCCAGCGCCGGGAGCAAGCTCGTAACCGTGTATCCGTTCGACAAGGAATCTAGAATATTTGCAGCCGGCACGGTAAAAAAAGGCGAACTTGTTTTAATTTGTTCCAGCAAAACTTTCTCTGAAGGTCTGCCTAATCCCGCAATAGAAACATACTTAGCTACATTTCCATTTTGCGCGCAAAGCATACCTATCAATGAACCTTCACTGTGGCCGATTACCACAACTTCATTAAACCGCTTGTCTTGAGATAACAGATCAACCCACCCCTCTGCATCTTTCACAAAGTCGTCAAAACGTGTATCGCTTTCATGAATGTCATTTGCTGCGCTAGCGGCTATGCCACGTTTATCATATCGCAAACTAGCTACACCATTTTCTGCAAAAGCTTCTGCCAATAATTTTAGGGAATTATTCACATAGCCCATATTGTTGCCATCGCGATCGGTGGGTCCTGAACCGGCTATAATAATCGCCACAGGAATTTTATCTGCAATATCTGGAGTAAGTAAGGTGCCGTGGATTTTTATAGCGTCCGAAAGGATAAATAGATCTTCGGAATTTTGGGAATATCCGGAAATGCCAAAATATAAAACTGTGACTAAAAATATTATGTTTCTCATTGTAATCTATTCATTCCCGGTGTTTCCGCGAGGTTTGTGAAATGTGGATAAAGTCATTTATGGTAAATTTATTGATTCATAGTCGGTTCGAGTACTTCGAGTACTTTAATTTCTAGTTAAGAACAATTTATCGGTGATCGGCGTTATTTGTTCTTTCTACTTTGAAAATTACAATTTTAACCTTTACCATTTACATTATTTCAAATCAACAATATCATTTTTACTTATTTTCGAAGCTCAAATTAATCTATTAGACTCCATGAAGTGGAAAGGAAGACGTCAAAGTTCAAATATTGAAGACCGTCGCGGACAATCAGGTTCTCGCGGGCGTGGTGGCGGTATGAATATGGGCATGATCTCGTTGTTGTTCAGATTCCTGTTCTCAAAAACCGGATTGATCGTTGCCGGTATTTTACTTGTTGTTTTTTTGATTACAGGCGTTAATCCTTTGAGTTTTATTAGTCAATTTATCGGTGGTGGCGAATTAGGCGTTCAGACCACTCAACCGTACGTCCCATCGGCACAAGAAGAAAAATTAGCACAATTTAGTGCCACAGTTTTGGCTGATACAGAAGATGTTTGGGGACAGCTTATTAAAAATTATCGCGAGCCTACGATGGTTCTTTTTTCCGGATATGTTTCTTCGGCATGTGGAAGTGCATCGAGCGCAACGGGACCATTTTACTGTCCTGCCGACGAGAAAGTCTATCTAGATTTGAGTTTTTTTAATGACATGGCCAAAAAATTAAACGCACCCGGCGATTTTGCGCAAGCATATGTAATAGCTCACGAAGTAGGTCATCACATTCAAAATCTGATGGGAATATCGGGAGAAGTACAGGCTCAGCGCGGAAAAATAAGTGAAAAAGAATACAATGAACTATCGGTAAAACTCGAATTACAAGCCGACTTTCTGGCTGGAGTTTGGGCACATCATACCCAGCGGATAAACCAAACACTTGAAGCGGGTGATATTGAGGAAGCCTTGAATGCAGCCAATGCCATCGGCGATGACCGGCTTCAAAAGCAAGCCACCGGCAGGGTTGTACCCGACGCTTTTACCCATGGTACATCTGCCCAGCGAATGCGCTGGTTCAAAAAAGGTTTTGATACGGGCGATATTAAACAAGGAGATACATTTAATGCGCCTTCGCTATAGTCAATTCATTACCAAAAACATGTGTAAATAAAAAAGTCCGGGAAACTTGTCTCCGGACTAAATTCTATTTTAGAAAAGTGAGTATTACTTCACTTCAAACGAGATTTTAGCATTAACTGCATAGGACGTTATCTTGTTGTCTTCTACACGTGCTTTCATGTTTTCGATATAAACCGATCTAATGTTTTTTACAGTTTTTGATGCTTCGCTAACCGCGTTTTTAGTTGCATCGTCAAAACTCTTATCCGAAGAAGCGATTACTTCAATTACTTTAATAATACTCATATTAATGTTTGTTTTAATGGTGAATAAATAATTAGTCTAAGCACAATTAACAAAAATCGATTCTAAATGTTTACTGAAAGGCAGGAATCAATAAACACCTGCGACCAAAAATTCTAGTTTAGAGCGACGATATTATTGATTCTGGATATTTAGCAATAGCTATTACATTTCTGGGGGCTTTATGCTTGTAAGGAAATAAACAAACATTAAAATGGAATTACCTACCGATCAATTAAGTATTCTTTACCGCGTATTAATAGCCATAGATTTAGCGGGAATCGTGGGCTACGAGCGCGAGCACTTACACAAGCCCGCCGGTTTGCGAACCAACATGATAATTGGAGGCGCGGCGTGCCTTATTGCTTCCATCACTCCTCCTCTTATATTGTTTATCGAGAACATCGGCTCAAAAGACGTAGTGAGTACCGACCCAATCCGACTGCTTCAGGCGCTGGTAGTAGGTGTGAGTTTTATTGGGGCGGGCACAATTATTAAAAACTCAGATGAAAAAATTAGCGGCCTTACAACTGCAGCAACCTTATTGTTTTCGATGGGAATCGGAGTAGCTGTTGCTGTCGAACAATATATTGTAGCTGTGGGGATTACACTTATTGTGCTTATAGTAAATGTGCTGGTTCGCCGGTTAACTTACAAGCTGCCTCTACCAAATGACGAATCACATAATCCAGGTGATGAAGATTAGAGAAGTTTCAAAAATCCTTAATGTATCCGGTCTTTGATTCTTTAGAGCATATCAATTGAAGGAGGTAATAGTAAATATCGAACGAACCTTACGAATTAATCTACCGGAAATGCCGCTTTGTCAATTTGGACGTACCTCCGGGTTCCCTGAAAATAGGGACTCATTCCAATACTCAGTCTATTCTTAATGGCATCCGCCTTCGATGGCTGACAATGCTCAGTTCCAATATTGTATGCTCGATAAAAAGCTTCACCATTGTTATAACAGTTGATTCTATCTACCATACTACCATACATATAAGGAGCAATGTTTCCCTTTTTTAATTCCTCAAGTAAAATACTCCGATATTCATCAAACAAAGAGCTATGAATATGTACAAGGATTGTGCCTGCAATATCAGTTTTACTCTTATTTATACCGGGAAAACCATAGGTTTTGACATAGTCTAAAAATTGACTTTGGTATATCGAATCGTTTTCCGACATTTTCGTTATATACATTTCGTACTCCGTGCTTTCCTCTCCATAATATGGATCTATGGAATCCACAAGCACTCTTCTAACTTCTTGATCCTTACTTAAATAATAATCAATAGTGTCTCTTGCAGGACGGGTGAGTGAGTCGCAAACAGCCTCGTTTCGTTCAAGATTAGTATAAAAATCCTTTTCAAAAGAAATGGATAAAGGCTGGATTTCCATCCAATGGGTTGTAAGTCCGTTACTTTGGGATGCTTGAATCAATAACTCTTCGATTCTTTCTCGAAAACCTTTCGAATCAATTTTATCCAAACAATAAGCCATAAGGTAACCATCTTTAGCTTGCGGCTTTTCTAGCAGAAACGCGTCGTCTAAGTATTGTACCGCCCGTGAATATTGTTTTTCGAATATTGCAAACTCCGCTTCATGGACAAGATTGTAATAGGGAATATAGTTTTGAGCAGTGATAAAGCTTGGAACTGTTAGAGTGATCCAGACTATAATTATTTTTTTTATCCCCATGACAGGTAATGAGTTCAAATTAATTTTAAAATAGTACTCAATGAAGATCTAAAAATAAAACTATATTTTTTGAGTGAGCAAAAATTCGGTTTTTTTTTAAAATCCTTGCTTGTGATGAAAGCTCATATTTATATTCTCCGATTTACTTTAACTTTGACATCATGAGTTTATTTAGGTATTATGCTACTCTTGCTTTCATAGCAGTTGCATTTATTGGAAATGCGCACGCACAGGCACAGTCCACCAAGGTCAAGTCAGTTCCGGTTTTTAAGGATGGTGAAGCTCAAGTTGTGAAAGCTTTCAACGAGCCGACCGAGTGGATCAGACATGACTTGTGGGTTGAAACAACTTTCGACTCTGATATAGATGGAAAACCCGATAGAATCCACGTCAGTGTAACGCGTCCTAAGCAGACTGAAACAGAAGGTTTAAAACTGCCTATTATCTACAATACCAGCCCGTATTTTGCAGGAGTCGCCAAATTTGAATCCGATCTGTTTTGGGATGTGAAAGTGGAACTCGGCGAAACTGCTCCCCCGAGAACGCATCCAGAAGTGGTTAGAACCGGCGTGCGGCCTGTGATTTCGAATTCCTATATCTCTATTTGGGTTCCGCGCGGCTTTGTGGTTGTTCACTCCTCGTCGCCCGGTACGGGGTTATCAGATGGTGCCCCCACGGTAGGCGGGCAGAATGAATCACTCGCGCCGAAGGCTGTTATAGATTGGCTTAATGGAAGAGCAAAAGGCTATACGAGTCGAGAAGGAAACGAGACGGTTGAAGCGTATTGGAGCACCGGAAAGGTAGGAATGATAGGAACTTCATATAACGGCACCCTTGCGTTGGCCGCTGCAACCACGGGCGTGGAAGGATTAGAGGCTATTATTTCGGTAGCACCGAATACTTCCTATTATCATTATTATCGCTCAAATGGTTTGGTTCGCTCGCCGGGTGGGTACCTGGGTG
>Ga0079223_10002259_pt1 | contig 11867 bp, 10 predicted proteins | sample Stecom2011_FD_75072 | JGI IMG/M metagenome (GOLD analysis project Ga0079223, IMG submission 75072) | Agricultural soil microbial communities from Utah to study Nitrogen management - Steer compost 2011 | ecosystem: Environmental > Terrestrial > Soil > Agricultural land | place: USA: Utah...
CATTATACCGGGTTCTGCCGGACCGGCCAGCGCGCGCCGGTTCCTTTGTGGTGTGAACGCCGTTCACTGGATAAAGCGTCCAAATTCCGGCATTACTGATTCAGACAAACCCGCCCATTGCAAGTCGCGGGCAATTCGGTACGCTGTGCGCGGGATCGCCCTGAACCCGCGAGGAGAGTGCAGCCGATGGTGGGAGACACCAGCCAATCGACCCGGGCCGCCTCGCGCGAAGCCTGGTCGGAGGCTCGCCGCAAGGCGTTTCTGGAGCGTGTCTACAGCGCGCTGGGGCTGAACCGCCGCCCGCAGACGCTGCTGTCATTCGAGGAAGTGCAAGAGCGGCTGCGTCTGACGCAGAACGCCTATCGCGGTTTGCAGCAGGTGCCGCTCGATCAGATCGTGGGGAGCGTGGGGCGCTATAACGACTTCACGCGCACCTTTCTGCCGCTAATTGAGGGCGACAGCTGGCGCTGGCAGCGCGTGGCCGAGCTGCAACACGAAATGGGGCTGCCGCCGATCGAGTTGTATAAGGTCGGCGATGCGTATTTCGTCAAGGACGGCAACCATCGCGTCTCGGTGGCGCGGCAGTTCGACGCCAAGACGATCGAGGCATACGTCTGGGAATACGAGACGCCGGTCGGCGGCCTGTCGGCTGACGCCGAGATCGACGACCTGATCGTCAAAGCGGAATATCGCGCGTTTCTGGATCACACGCGGCTCGATCTCTCGCACCCAGAGCAGAACATCACCCTGACTGAGCCGGGTACGTACCCCCAACTGGAAGTCGAGATCGAGCTGTACCGGCAAAATCTGGAGCGCATCGACGGCGAGCCGCGCAGCTATCCCGACGCGGCGGCGGTGTGGTACGACCTCGCGTATACGATTGTATGCGACGTGATCAACGAGTCGGGCGTTCTAGCGCAGTTCCCGGGACGCACCGAGGCGGACTTGTATGTGTGGGTTACGCGCCATCGCCGCGAGCTATCAGAGCGCTATGGCGAGCAGATCTCGATGCGAGACGCAGTGCAGCGCCTGGCCGAAAGCCAGCAGCGCCCCGGCCCGGTGGAGCGCGTCGTGCAGTCCGTGGCGCATTCGGTGTCTGGCTTTGTCCGCGCGCTAACCTCTGATCAGCAACGCGAGAAAGCGATCAACGATCTGTCGGACCCGGTCTCGCCGGATACGCCGTTGGGCAAGCTGCTGCGTCAGATGACCGCGCAGCGTCCGGCGCTGGCGTATGACGGCCAGCGCGGTGACGATTGGCGCTGGTGGCGTGGTGAGGTGCGCGGCAAGGTGCGCGAACTGCTGGGGCTGTATCAATATGGCGCTGAGCGGGTCGAGGTTCAGGAAGGCGAGAGCGATCTGATTAGCGGCGTGCTGCGGCAGCGGATCCTGCTCACGGCGCATGATGGCCTGAAGCTTCCGGCATATCTCATGCGCCCGGTCGATCTTGAGGGGAAGGCTCCGGCGCTGCTGGTCATGGCCGGGCACGGGTCGATGAAGCAGACGGCGGGCGTTGTGCACAGCAACCACCGCTCGAACGCGCTGGCGCTGGCGCAGCGAGGCTTTGTGACCCTGGCGCTTGAGGAGCGCGGATTCGGCGAGCTGGACGAAGTCGATCACCTGACGCTTGACCGGGTAGGGCGCTTGTTCGGTCGGCCCTGGCTTGGGACGGTGATCGATGACGCGCTGCGCGCAGTCGACTACCTTGAGGCGCGGCCTGATGTCGACGCGACGCGCCTGGGCGCGACTGGCTTGCGCCTCGGCGCGGGGATTGCGCTGTTTCTCGCCGGGCTAGACGAGCGCGTCCGCACGGTCGTGGTGCAGGGATACCTGGGTGGAACGGTGTCTCCCGCGCTGATTCCGGGGCATGGCTGCGACTTCGTGCCGAACCTGCACCGCTATGCGGACATGAGTGACGTCATGCGGGTGCTCGCGCCGCGCCCGGTGCTGTACATCTATCCGCGCGGTCGTGCGTCGAGCGCGGTCGTTCGGCAGACGTTTGACCGTATGCGCCCGATCTACGAGGTGTTTAGCTGTCCGGACCGGACGCGGTTCTTCGAGCAGGAGCAGGGGGATCAGTACAACAACGAGATGGCGGCGGCGTGGTTTGAGCGGTGGTTGGTGGAAGAGGAAGATACCGACGTGCTGTTGTGGGCGCCGCGCGAGTAAGCCGGGGGCGTCATCGCTTCTAGAAGTGGATGAACTGCTCGGCTTCCAAAACGAATAACGTCGCGTTGTGATCTTCGCTGCCGGGATCGGACGCGCAGACGGCGCGCACAAGAGAGAGCGCCTGCTCAACGCGCTCGGGCTTGACGCCAATGATCAGCGTGGTGCTTTTCTGGCGCAGAAAGCCGCCCATGCTGGCGAATTCCGTCACGCGGAACTGTGCATCCAGAAGCTCGTGAATCAAACGATCGGCGCAGTCGCCGCGCGCAATGACCAGGATGACCTTCGTTGTCTCGTTCATACTTGTTCGAAATGCTCCACATCCATAATGAAGACCGTTGCGCCCCCGACTTCGACCTCGACAAACGCGCCCATCATCGCTGCTGACTCGACAATATTCGGTCCGGCAGGGATCAAGCGCGTGCGCCGCTCGCAGGTCTCTTTGAGGATGGTTACGACCGAATCGACGGTGCGGTCATCCACGCCGATCAGCAGCGTTGTGTTGCCGACGCGAAAGAAGCCGCCGGTGCTCGAAACACGCGTCACACGGTGGCCTTCTTCAGTGAGCGCCTGGGTGGTCGCATCGGCATCCTGATCCTGGATAACCGCTAGAATAAGCTTCATACACCCTCCGACTAACACTTGTACATGCTCGCAGTGTAACACGAATTGACCGCTTATCGCAACGAATTTCTCGGCAGGGGCTGCTTGTAGAGAGTGATGATTGTTTATATGGAGTTGTATAATACGTGTGAAAACGGTGTGAAAAACTTTATGGTTAATGGTTTCTTTATTGTTTTTGCTCCATAATCAATGTAAGATGCTTCGCGGCAGGCGGAGCTGCTACCTCGAGACTCAGGACAGAAAGAACGGTCGTTTATGACGAGTGCTGCACTCAACATTCTAGACCCTATGAACATTCTGATTGCTGCAGGAAAACCTATAGTTCGGAATGGCATGAAGCAGTTGTTGCAGGGCGAAGGTTTTGAGGTTGTATCTGCGGCTGATGGTGAGGAGGCGCTTACCACGCTGCGGCGGGCGACAAGCCTGCCGGACCTGATTATCAGCGATGTGGATCTTCCACCGGTGAGTGGTTTTGAGCTGCTGCGGGCTATTCGCCAGAATCACGACTGGCACTCAATTCCGGTGCTCTTGTTGACGGAGCATAGCGGCCTTGACGCGGTCCGCGAGGGCTACCAACTCGGTGCGGATGACTGCCTTGCCAAGCCGCTCGACCGCGAGCGGTTTTTGTTGATCGTGCGCAACAAGCTCAAGCGTAGCGCAGAACTGCTGGAACGGATCAAGAGCCAGGAAGCTGCGCTCAATGCTGCGAAACGCTCGCTGGCGTTGATGGTCGCGCATGAGTTGCGCACGCCGTTGGTCTCGATCAGCATGGCGACGGATATCCTTACGCGCGAGATAAACCGCCTGGACAGCAAGCAAGTCCAGGAAATGATCGACATTATGCAAAACGGCAGCGTGCGGATGAGCCGCGTGGTAGAGCAAATCGTCCTGTTTATCACGCTGGAATCGGGCGCGCTGAAGGAGTCAATGAAAGAGGGCATGCGGCCCAGCCCGGTGCGCGACGCCGTCATCGGCGCAATTGACAGGGCTCGCCAGTTCACCTATCGACAGCCTGACAACCCGCTCCAGTTCGAAGAGCTTGATCCGGGCGCGCTGGTGCGCTGCGATCTGGGCGCGCTGAAACATGCACTGGCCGAGTTGATTTCGAACGCGATGGCCTTTTCCACGCCAGAGCAGCCAATCCACATTTCGCAGTGGGTGTCGGATGGCCGCGTATGGTTGACGATCACAGACTATGGCCCTGGCATCCCGGAAGATGAATTGCCGTACGTCTTCCAACCCTATCACCAGGTCGAGCGCCACAAGCATGAGCAACAGGGGATTGGGATCGGACTGACACTGGCGCGCGGGATAATTGAGGCGCATGGCGGCACGTTTGAGCTGTGCTCCGTCGCTAATCGCGGCACGCAGGTAATTGTTGGTTTGCCGCATTGCCTGGCATGCGCCGCGGCAGATATAATACCAATCATTGTCTAGGCCTAAACCAAGGGGTTGCCGATGTTGTCGCGCTTCCAGCAGCCGGTAATCGAAAACGATCCTCGCCGCGCGATTGCGCTGGATGTGCTCGGTGCGGCGCTGGATGCGGTCGAGCCGGGTGACGCGGTACGCGCCGCGCTGCAACGCGAGGGTGACCGGCTATTTGTGGGCGGGCGCACCTATGATCTGTCGCGCTTTGGGCGGATCTGGGTCGTCGGTGCGGGGAAGGCGAGCGCGCCCATGGCCGCCGCCGTCGAAGAGGTGCTGGGCGAACGCGTCAGCGGCGGGCACGTCACGGTGAAATACGGTTATACGGCGCCGACCGCGCGCATCACGCTGCATGAGGCGGGACATCCGGTTCCGGACGAAGCAGGAGTTGCCGGATCGCGCGCGATTGTCAATCTGTTGCACGACATGCGTGAGGACGATCTGGTGATCGCCGTGCTCTCGGGCGGTGGCTCCGCGCTGATGACGCTGCCGGTGGATGGCATCACCCTGGCAGATGTTCAGGATTTGACCGACGCCTTGCTGCGCTCTGGCGCGCCGATTGGGGCGATCAATACGACGCGGAAGCATCTCTCGCAACTCAAAGGTGGGCAACTGGCGCGTCACGCGCATCCCGCGACGGTGATTACCCTGATCGTGTCGGATGTCGTCGGCAGCCCGCTGGACGTGATCGCATCTGGCCCGACCGTGCCCGATTCGACCACTGCTGCTGACGCACGCGCTGTGTTGAAGCGATATGGTGTGTGGGCGCAGGCACCCGAGCCGGTTCGTCGCCATCTGAACGCAGTGATTGCCGGGCGGGGTGCGGAGACGCCGAAAGCGGGCGAGCCGGCTTTTGCGCGCGTGCAGAATGTGATTATCGCGGACAATGCGCGCGCCGCAGAGGCTGCTCACGCTCGCGCCGAGGCGTTGGGGCTACACGCCGCGATCGCGACGACCTTCCTAGAAGGCGAGGCGCGGGAGGTGGCGATCGCGGTGGCGAGCACCGGCAAAGAGATCGTGGCCCACAACCGACCCCTTGCGCGCCCGGCGTGCGTGCTGTTCGGCGGGGAAACAACGGTCACGGTGCGCGGCGCGGGGAAGGGCGGGCGCAATCAGGAGCTTGCGCTGGCGGCGGCGCTGGCGCTGGACGGCTCGCCCGACATCTTGCTTGCCAGCCTGGCAACGGATGGCACAGACGGCCCTACCGATGCCGCTGGAGGGTTGGTTAACGGGGGAACGGTCAAGCGGGCAGCCGTGGCAGGCATTGAAGCGCAGGCCGCGCTCGACGACAATGACGCGTATCCTCTGCTGGCAGCGACCGGGGATCTGCTCGTCACCGGGCCGACCAATACGAACGTCAACGACCTGATCGCGCTGTTCGTCTGGTAACGGCGCAATCACACCGCTAGAAGAACTTCACGATAATATCTTCAATCACATTCGCCGCGTCGACGATGCGCCCTGACGCGTGGAAGAGGTGGCGATACACCTCGCGCAGCTTCATCATTTCCACGAGGCTGTCAAGGCTTTTTGGCTTGCGGAACAAATCAGCCAGCGCTTCGGCATACAGCGTCTCAATCGCATTGTCGACGGCGCGGGCGCGGATCGCGTGCATGGTGGCGACCGTGGGATGCTGCGGGATGCGGTCCATCGCCAGCTTGATCTCTTCGGCGCCGGTTTCGAGCAACCGTGCCATTTCCTTCAGATAGCTGTTCGGCTCAACGCCGAGAATGTCCATCTCGTTCACGCTTGTCCACAACTCGTCCAGCATATCGTCCAGCGCGCGCGAGAGCACCTGGATATCTTTTCGGTCAAACGGGGTGGCAAACGTGCGGTTCAGTTCGGCGAGTAGGATGCGGTTGATCTCGTCCGCTTCTTTTTCGAGGCGGCGCACGTTGCGCGCGGCTTTGCGCCCTGGGTGCGACATATAATGATCGAGCGCCTCAGCCGCACGAATGTTGATCTGCGCCTGCTCGCGCAGTCGCTCCAGGAAGAGATCGGGCCGTTTTCGGAAACGCTGCCGCAGACGAGCGAAGAACGACAGAATGCGATCGGTCAGGCGGGTGAGCATAGATTCCTCGGAGTGGAACGCTGCGAATCACGCTGTGATCGCCGCCCAGGCAGCGCACATGCAGGCGGACGGCACAGAACTCGCACGCAGGGGCGCCTGATTTGGTGCGAGCCGCGCGTCTGCGAGTAGTCACGATATACCCTGCTTTAGGCGAAAAATCAAGCGCGTCGCCGAATATTGAGGCGCCGTCAGGCAGTCGAAGGGCAGAAGCCGCCTAGGTAGTGCGTAGGTCCCCTGCAGGCGCGGCACGAATTCGGTTACAATCTGGCTAGGGAAAGCCTGAAGCGCGGGGACTGGTGAATAATCCCGCGCCTACTGGACAGGAAAGAGCGAGGAGATACCATGAAACGATCACGCAGCCTGTGGGTGATGATGCTGGCGATCGCGCTGGTGGGCGGCGCGTTTCTCGCGCTGCAAGGGACGCCAGTCGATGCGCAGGACGATACCGGACCTGGCTTGATTGTGTACGCTTCAGACGAAACGGGGAACTACGAGATTTTCACGCTTGATCCGGAGACTGGTGAACTGCTGCAGCTTACCGATGATCCGGCGGTGGACACGCATCCGATGTGGTCGCCCGATGGCGAGCGGATCGTGTTTAGCTCGGACCGGGACGGCGATTTCGAGATTTATGTCATGGATGCTGACGGCTCGAATGTCGAGCAGTTGACGCGCAACGATGCGGACGACGTGCAGCCACGCTGGCAGCCCAACGGCGAGCACATCCTGTATGTGTCGAATGTGAACGGAAACTGGGACCTGTATGTCGTGTCCGCGGATGGGCTGAGCGTCCGGCAGTTGTCGAATGATCCATTCGACGAGCGGCACTTTGGCGCCGCCGAGGATGATGCGGGCGAAGAGGGGCAGGTGGTCGAGCCGACCGCGCCGGACGTCGTCGCAACCACGCCGCCTCCACCGGCCCAGCCGGACGCGACGGTCTCCGTCTCGCGACTGAATCTGCGCGGAAACCCGGGCGAGGGCGCGAACGTTTTGACCGTGTTGAACGAGGACGATCCGCTGGAGATCATTGGCCGCCGCTTCGACAACAGTTGGGTGCAGGTCCGTACCGCAACTGGCACGATCGGCTGGGTTTCGACGCCGCTGCTCAACATCACAGTCCAGCTTGCGAATATCCCGGTGGTCGACGCACCGTTCTTCGCGCCGCCGACGCCTATGCCGACCGCGATTCCGGCAACCAACACGCCCGACCTTCCGCCGGTCTTCATCTCGTTCACGTCTGATCGCGGCGAAGCGCCGACGATCAACAGCGGCGAGTGTGTCACGCTGAGCTGGAATGTCCAGGGTATCCGCGAGGTGTACTTCCAGGGCGGTCCTGTGACGGGGCAGGGCTCGACCCAGGTGTGTCCGACCTCTACCGCCACCTATAACCTGCGGGTCATCTTGACCAGCGGCGTGGAAGACAACCGTTATATCACGGTGACGGTGAACTAAGCGCCGCCTCCGCACACAAACGGGACCGGTGTCGCGCCGGTCCCGTTTCTTGATCGTACGGCTGCGTGGTGCAGATCAATCGCCCGACATATTGCGCGTGAGCCGCCGGTACTGCTCCATATCGGCTTTCGCAAGCCGCTCGTCACCCGGCTGGCCGCGCTGGATGTAGGTCAGGTGGCGATTGTAGTACGCCTCAGCGTATTTTGGGTCAATGCTGAGGACGTGGTTGAAATCCTGAATCGCCTCGTTGTACATCCCGAGCTTGTTGTAAGTGATGCCCCGGTTGTGGAAGGCGCCCGCGTCGTTCTCATCGATCGCGATCGCCTGGTCATAATCCGCCAGCGCCGCGTTAAGCTGCCCTAGCTCGAGGTGCGCGTTGCCCCGGTTGAAGAACGCCGACCCGAAGTGTGGATCCAACTGGATCGCGCGGTTGTAGTCGTCGATCGCTTCTTGCAGGCGCGCCTGCGCCAGATACGTGACGCCCCGATTATGGAGCGCGGTCGCGCTGTCCGGCATCAGGCGAATCGCCTCATTGTAGTTGGCAATCGCCTCATCGACGTTGCCGAGCGCGAAGTACGCATCGCCGCGCGCGAGATACGCCTGCCCATCACCGGAATTCAGGCGGATCGCGTGGTTCAGGTCCTGGATCGCGGTGTCATAGTTCCCCAGGCTGCCATAGATCATGCCGCGCCCGCGATAAGCCTCGGCCAGATTATCATCATGCTTGATCGCCTGGATGTAGTCCTTCAGCGCTTGCTGCTGGTTGCCCAGTGCCTCGTAGGTCTTGCCGCGCATTAGATAGATGGTGGGATCGGTGGGATCGAGCAACACGGCGCGGTCGAGGTCGTCCAGCGCGGCCTGATACTGCTTCTGAGCGAAATAAATCGAGCCGCGCATGCCATACGCGGGGGTGTTTTCCGGATCGCGCCGGATCGCTTCGCTGTAGTCAGCCAAGGCGCGCTCGCTGTCGCCAAGCAGGTCAAAGGTCAGGCCCCGGTAATAGTAGGATGGGGCGTGCGTGGGATCGCATTTTAGCGTCTCGGTGAAGCTGTTCAGGGCGCGGGCGTGCTCGCCCTGCGAGCGCAGGATCTGTCCCTGATAGTAGTGCGCCTTCGCCATGCGCGGATTGAGGCGAATCGCTTCGCCGAAACCATCGAGCGCGCGCTCGGTATGTCCAAGCCGCAAGAAGGCCATCGCGCGGCTGAAGTGCCCCTCGGCGTTGGTGGGATCGAGCGCGATGGCGCGGTTGTACGCCTTGATCGCATTGGTGAAGTCATGGCTGCGATACGCCGCGTTGCCCTGTTCGAGCGCGGTGCGTGCGGCTTTCGGGTCTTGCTTGGGGGACGTCAGGTACGACATCAGCTTGCGCACGCCACCTTCATAGTCGCTCGCGAAGTCGACCACTGGCAGGCGCTGCAACTCGTAATGGATGGGGTGATTGTCGCGGCGCAGGATAATGACTGGCTTCTGGGCGTCCAGGAAGTGGCTCCACTCAGCTTTGACTTCACGCGTTTCCGCCTGGTCAGACCAGATCAGCAGCATGTGCGTGGCGTCGTGCAGCGCCTGGTTGACCGCGCTGGACCAATCCTGGCCGCGCCTGACGTCGCGGCGATCGATCCACACCGATTGCCCGTAGTTCGCAAGGTCATCGTAGAGGCGCAGCGCGAAGTCATCGTCGCCATTGCCATAATTAATAAATAATTGAGCTGTTGCTACCTGTTCTACCATGAGACCCCTGGCCTGTTCTTTGACTAATCGCACGGCCCCGCTTATAGCGCGAGGCTGTCCCCCCAAGCGAGTCGCGGCGGTCGATTACAACTTTGTGGCGCTCCCTGCTGTGTGATGTGCCGCCGAACGTGCCCCAGGCGAATATTGTGCGGTCATTGTAGGGCGCGTCTTACCATCACGCAACTGCTCTAGAAGATACCGAAGATGCCGAACAAAATCTCCCAAACCTCTGGCAATCGATACACTGAAGCGAACATTAAGAACAGCGCGAACAAGATCAGCACGAGGATTTTGCGCGGAATATGCGCGACAAAGAGCAGCCCACGCGGCCCCGGCGTGATGAAGACAAAATGATTCAGGTTGCGCAACGCCCGCAGCAGATGATACAGCGCCGGAGAAGGCATCGCGCCGCTCTCGCTACCATAATGCTCATACTCCGCAGACTGTGGCGCGCCCAGCCCGGTCGCTGGCTGATCCGAAGCGCCATTGCCGCTGGGTGCGGTCGGGCCGCGCCGCTGCACGTCATCACGCATGGTTGCTGCCAACGCTTCCAGAAACGCGGCGATCTGTTCGGTGCTGTTTGCGGGCCGTGCGGATCCGTTCGGCGGCACGTCGTAGACATCCTCTGACGTGCCCGGAGCAGGGTTGACGACGATCGCGGGCAACCGCGAAGACGATCCCGACGATTGACTGCGGGGGGAGGGGCGTGATGATGACATGTTCAGGTCCTCCTCCAAGAGACTCTCACATCAAAACCAAAGAGAACAGCGCTCCGAAGAAGGCCGCCACTCCACCCGCGAGAAGGAGCAGGCGGTGCAGGATCAGATGCTCTTCGGAAAGCTCTGAATGGGCGCCGTGCAGCACGCTGACGTTGCCATTTGCCTCAACACAGATCTGGTGCGCAGTGTCGTGCGGCTGCGCGATGCCATCTTTCGGCTGGATCGTCGCTATCGTCATCTGCTGCTCGGCATGGTAGGTCAAGTTGACCAGCATGTGCTGACGAAAACTGTTTGCTACCTGCCGGGCGCGGCGCTCTTGGTCCGCCCGTGCGAGGCAACTCTTGCCGGCGGCGGCGCGAATGAGTTCGGCGCTCAGCGGCGTATAGGTAACTCGAACGGAAGCTGGTTCGGCTACTGCCAGGGTGGGAGCAGGGGAGTTGCGGCGCAGCGCCGGGTCATTAAGGAGCCGTGCTCGTGCAGACTTAGCGGGCGCCATGCTGGGAAAGCTCGTCGGCAGGTGTTGGGTGTTAAACATCTTCACAATCCTGTTCAGCCACGCTGTGTAAATTTCAATGATGACCGATGATAGTTTGCCCGCCGGTAAGGATGACGAACAGACCGTCGGCTTGGGACGAGTACACACACGTTATTCGAATGATGGTGGGTGAGTCGTGTCAGCCGCACCCGTGCGCGCGCCTGACAAGGTTTGATTTGTTAGTAAATCCGAACGTTCAATAACGCAATTATCAGTGATCTTTGGATCGGTGTCAACTCGTATCAAGCCATTTAAGCAGGATTTTTCGTGAAAAACCTGTGAAGATTTTCCGCTCAAATTTGCGCGCTATGTTAAAACGCGGATGTGACCCGAGGGAAAAAAGTCCTATTCTTATCATGTGAGTAATTCAGATTTTAATCTATAAATTTGCTCTTATAAATAATGCTAAGTGTTTGAGGACGTAAACCAAAAATATACAATTTTCACGGACTAACGGCGCCCTAGATGGGAGAAGCTAACGGTGTCGTGCGGGGTAGCGCGGTGGGAACGAGCACACGCCAAAACAAAACGTCCCGAACGGGCGTGCCGCTCGGGACGTTTGTTTGTGATTGTGAGAAGTCGTGATTATTGCACCGAAGCCAGCGCCGAGCACGCCGGGCAGCTACCATCTGCGCGGATGATCGCAAACCCAGCCTGCGGGTCCGCACCATAGTGCGTGAAGTCCACATTGAAAACGATCATCAGCCGCACGCGGCCACTGTTCGCGGCCTGCACTGCAGCCTGCGCCAGCCAGTTCGCCTGCTCCTGCACGCTGGTGTTCGCCGCCCACGCGAAGCCGCCGGGCAGCGGACCATAACCTTCAGGTGTCAGATAGCCGATTTCCGTGATGCACGCCGGTTTATTGAAACCCGCCAGCGCGCGGTTCAGCATCGTGCTGAAGAAGTAAGTCGGATAGCTGCCGCGTGGGTCTCCGCTCGACTGCGTGGGAGGCACAACTCCTTCGTTGTAGTGCACGCCGATGCAGTCCGCATAGTTTCCCGCGCCGGCGGAGGCCATCTGCGAGGTATAGGTGTCGTCGTTGCAACCCTGGTCCGTGCAGCCCGCCGCGCCGAAGAAGCCCGTCGGCGCCAGCGCGCCGGTGACCACGAGCGTGTTGGGGTTGGCGGTCTTGATCGCGTTGTAAGCTTTC
>Ga0079223_10002260_pt1 | contig 11863 bp, 13 predicted proteins | sample Stecom2011_FD_75072 | JGI IMG/M metagenome (GOLD analysis project Ga0079223, IMG submission 75072) | Agricultural soil microbial communities from Utah to study Nitrogen management - Steer compost 2011 | ecosystem: Environmental > Terrestrial > Soil > Agricultural land | place: USA: Utah...
GCTCCAAATTCCACATTCACGTGGACTGTTTCTGTCAGAGATCCGGATAACGATCCTGTTACACTTTCGTTCGAAAATATAACAGACTGGATGAGTGTATCTGGTAATGAGCTTACTTTTACTCCTCTTGCAGGTGATACAGATACGGTTATAACTGTAACCGCATCAGATAACAACGACGGCGAAAAAACCATTTCTGTTTGTGTACTTGTCAGACCTCCTGTATCAGTTTCAATGATAAAGAACAAGCAACTGAATTCAAAACAACAGCGAATAGAGATATTTGATTTCAGGGGTAAAAGGCTTAAAGTTATGGAAAACAGTGCATATTTAAAGAATACCGGTTTAAGCTCAGGAAGCTATATACTGAAACACATGACAGGTAAGAATGTCAGTTACAGAAAATTTGTTGTGAACAGCAGGTAAGGTATCAAGTGCCCCTGACACGGGTTTTCTCGAAGGGATAACCTTTAAGATGTCGGGAATCCCTGGAGCTGATTGAGAACTGCAGAAAAGAAACCAGTTATTACAACAATATTAACCGGAAATTACTTGTGGTAATTTATCGCGTAAATGCAGTATTATAGCGTCAAAATCTGCAATGCCTGGAGCTTCCCTGAACTGTGAGTTACCTTGATCATAGACCTGAATAGCTTGTGCATAAAGACCTTTTTCTACGAGTTCAGTTACCGTTGACACAAACTTCCGGAAGGTTTCAGGTGAAAAGTACCATTCATAATAATCGTCAAGTTTATTGGAGATACCTTTTATCTGCCTTATCAGTGTTTTATTGTAATTCATATCATTTGAACATGCGAGACGTTTTGCCAAAATGTATATCTGCTGGCCGGCTACTTTCCAGGTCTGGTTGGCAGGATTATCATTTGCCGATAAATTGTTACCGGTCCAGCGGTAAATCCAGGTGACTTCTGGCAGATAGCTCCATTTAAAATTTTTTGATAGATTTAACCACATATCATAGTCGCTCAAATTGGGGCAAAACGTATCCTGCTGCAATGCTTCACGGCTGATTCGTCCAAGCCGTACCATGATTGCACCACCGGGTATAAAATTACCTTTCAGCAATTCCTGATGAACATTTTTACAATCAAGATCAAGCATCCTGATAAACTGAGGTACAATTTTAAACTTATTGTGGCCACTCCATATTTTTTCGTTACTATCGATCACGTCAAAATCGGTTAATACTACATCAATGTCATGGTGTTCAAGGAGGTAATTGATTTTGCATTCTATACCGTCGGGAGGAATGAGGTCATCAGATGAAAATGGTACGATAAAACTGCCTCGGGACATCAGTATAGCATCGCTGAATGTGCATGATACCCCTTTGTTTTCTGAATGAATTTTAATTCTGATTTTGCTTTTGTACTGTGTAGCGTACCTTTGAAGGATCTCTGCAGTTCTATCCATGGAGCAATCATCAATGGCACAGATTTCCCAGTTCGTATAAGTTTGTTCAAGTACACTTTGAATTGCCTTTTCGATATATGATTCGTGATTGTAAGCCGGGATAATGATACTGACAAGAGGTGAATCTATCATATGACAATTATATCCTTTTTGTCGTGTTAAAAAAATCATGAATTGCAGAGCACACCGTTTCAACCATTTTCTTAGAAAGATGTGGTCCCATTGGCAGACTGAGAACAGATCTGGCTGCGTGAGATGCATTGGGCCATTTTTTAGCGTCAGCCGCAAGTTCCTGGTAAGCATCCTGTTCGAATGGTGCCAAAGGGTAATGTATCAGTGTCTGAATACCTTTTTTTAGAAGATATTCCTGCATTGTATCACGATTGTTGCATGAAATTACATAAAGATGCCAGACATGAGAAAACGGATCGCAGGGGCAGGAAAAAGACAGTTGGTCAATTCCTGTTAGACTAGTCTGGTAAAGGTTTGCAAGTGTGCGGCGTCGGTTATTCCAATCGTCAAGATATCTCAATTTGACACGCAATATTGCAGCCTGTATTTCGTCGAGCCGGCAATTAAATCCTTTTTGAAGGTGATGATACTTTTGGAGTGAACCGTAGTTGATGAAACATCTGATTCGTTCTGCCAGATCGTTATCATTTGTTGTGATTGCACCCGCATCGCCAAATGCACCAAGATTTTTTCCAGGATAAAAACTGAATGCTGCTGCATCACCAAGTGCACCTGTAAATACGCCATTGTACTGAGTACCATGAGCCTGAGCTGCATCTTCGAGGACTTTAAGATTGTGCGAACGGGCAATCTTACATATGCGATCCATATTTGCTGCACGTCCATATAGATGGACAGGAATAATAGCTTTTGTTCGTGAAGTAATTGCAGACGGGATACAATCAGGATTAATCAGGAATGTATGTGGATCTATATCAACCGGTACCGGTAATGCGCCAGTTTGGCTGACAGCCAGCCATGTTGCAATGAAAGTATGAGCCGGTACGATTACTTCATCCTGTGGACCGATCCCCCAGGCATGCAGTACCAATCTAAGTGCATCCAGACCATTGCTTACTCCGATACAGTTTCTGACTCCGCAGTAGGAAGCAAATGCCTGTTCAAATAAGGAAACTTCAGTTCCAAGAATATAACGGCCGGAATCGAGAACCCGGGCTATGGCGGAGTCGATTTCATGTTTAAGGTCAATATAAGATTCGCGAATGTCTAAAAATGTTACCATGAATTCTCACTATGCCTTTACAGAATCTGCGACTGTCTGAAAATCATGGTAATGTCGTATGTAATCAGATTCATCAAATTCCTTTGATGCCAGTACAAGGCATATCGCACCTGTTGAAAAATTATCAATCTCACGCCATATCATTCTCGGTATTAACAGCCCAAAGTAGGAACGGTTAAGTGTAAACAGTTTTCTGTTTTTACCATCATCAACAATAACATCAAAACAGCCGCTTGCGGCAACAATCAATTGCTGTAAATCCTTATGTGCATGGCCGCCGCGTGATGATCCTCCCGGGATATCATACAAATAATAGATTCGCCTGACTGAAAAGGGAATATGAAGATCATTATATACAGGAGTAAGATTTCCTTTAGGGAGTTGAATCCTGGTCATATTTATCAACTTGCATTCTTCTACGTGTGCCATCTTGTCATATCCTCCCTGAGTGAAAGGAATTCATCAAAATTGTATATATAATCATCGTGGTTATATTCGGTTGATGAAAGGACCAGAACAACTGAATTGGTTGAAAAGTTTATCATTTGACGCCATATGCAATGTGGTATATACAAACCATAATAAGACCGGTTAAGAGTGTACATAACTCTTTTATTTCCATCATTGACCAGCATTTCCATGGAACCTGAAAGGCAGATTACAAATTCTTCTGAAGTGTGGTATGCATGACCACCACGAACTTCGCCACCTGGTACATCGTAGATCCAAAACACCCGTTTCATCTTAAACGGCAGGTGTTGATCTTCAACAAATGTCAAATTTCCGCGTGCATCAAAAATTCGCGGCAATTCAATTATCTGGCAATTTTCAATGACAGACATATTAAACAGGCCTCATTTCCAGACATATCTCACATCCATGTTCGGGAAAACTCGAGGACAATCGGGATAAACCTTCTATCATCTGTTCGGTCATGAAACCGGTTTTCAGCAGGTATTCAAGTTGTTGATGAGTAAATGGCTTAATGAAATAAGTTCTTGAGGAAATTATGGAGAAACCATGATGCTCACATAAGTTAACAAGGGAATTTCTGTCAAAATGAGAATGGCGTCCAAATCGATTTTCAGTTGCGGATTTCTCATAGATGCTGCCGATCAAACCCATTGCTACTGCCAGAAGACGGTGAAAAGAATAAACATTAGGTACATTGAGATGTACAACAGTCTGGTCTGTACAATTCTTGCGAAGTGATTTCAGAAAGACTTTCGGATCAGGTACTTCATGAAGCAGACTACTGACGATAATAAAATCGAAAGGATAATTTATCATAAGATCACTGGTGATTGATTCAAAAAAACCGTTCAGTATCGAGATTCTGGAGTCACCATTGCTGCATTTTTCTGCATGTGTTACAAATTCGGTGCATGGCTCTATGACGGTATACCTGGAAAAGTCTATGTCACAGCAAAAAAACGGTTCCATACCACACCCTGTTTCCAATATTGACGAATGTGGGAATTTGACAAGAGAATTCAGTACCTGTTCGCGCCGATATTTGACAAGTATTCGTTCGAAATCGATATCGGCAGTGTAGTGCGATGCATAATTTCGTGCATAGTCAGTCATATCAATTGACATTGTAGCAACTCCAGAAAATATTATTACATTTTAACTACTCACGTATTTTAATCAAATCCGACTGTTTCGCAACCTGAAATCAGGTCTGCGTAACATGTTAATTTTACGTTTCATCGTAAATTAATCATCTCTATCCAGGAATTACTGAAAACTCACGAAACTTCTGAGAAGTAACTAAATGTTATGATAATGTATCCTGTTTTGCAATACGTTTGAAGGCTTCCGATACAGAAAGTTCATAGTAGTCATGAACTATGGTACGAGCACCGAAACCCTCTTTTTGTGTCACAAGACCGATATTTAAAAGAGATCCATTATTTTCATTGGAAATTCCAAAATCGATAAAGGGTTTATCGCGATATATATTTCTGATTATATGGTCAATCAAGATATCAAGTGCTCCGTTTTTTCTCCCCTTTGATGATGTAGCATTATACTGGAAATGAGCTACTCTGGCGCTTTCATACACAACGACACCTGCTTCAATACTATTATTGTATTGAGCTGTATATAGCTTGATGTTATCAGGAAACCGTTGTGCAAGCATTGAGATTTCTTTTACAGAATGGACTGGCGTAACATTGTGAAAAGTTTCCAGATTGGTGGTAAGTATTTTCCAGAATTCTTCAAATGCCATGGATGGACCTATGGACACCCCTGCATTATTAGCTTTCTTTATACTGCGGAGTCGCCTTAGCTGATATGGTGGACGAGGAGTATTGTAGAGTACCGACAGAACATCACGGCGAAATAGTATTGCTCCGGCACGAAACAGTGCATAACGATCCTCTTCGGCAGGGAGCTGGTGATAGATCGACGGCATGGTTTTATAACGAAGAATAGAGAAGTTATTTGATAAAAGATATTCAAGCAAAGAATTTAAAAGGGTTAACATGCAGGTGGCAGTCATACGGCTGTCAGTGATAAAACCGCCATATGTCAGTCCTGGATGAGTTACATATACAGTGTCCTGACTGCTTGCCGGCAGAAGTGCACAGAGCTGATTTTTGTCGTCAAAGAAAAGCAGGGAGTGATCGGGAAAACGATCCTCATGATAATCCATATAATTTCTATTCAGTAGAAATGTTCCGTTTTTTGACTTGCCTACAAAGTCGTTCCAGAGAATTTTGTCTGTAGATGTGTAACGACGAATTAACATAAATCAATCCTGAACAAGTTCTGCAAAACCAAATCCTGTTCTGCCGTTTGAATTTCCATTGTAAATCATAAATCTGCGACCGCAGCAGTCATAAACACAAGGATAACAAACAGCAGTACTGTCCCAGTCGTTTCCGGATGGAGCAATTCCCGCAAGATCATCCTTACGCGACCAGGAGTACCCGTCAGACGATTCCGCATAGCCGATCCGGTAGGGTGCGTTAAGCATTCTTGTTGAATACCACATTCGGAACAATCCTGATTTCTCTCTTATAACCCATGGGCGTCCGTGCGAGTATTCATCAGGTTTTTCAAGATCGATACATCTGGTACCATAGTCGGGCCATTTGTCAAAATTATCAGAATGCATTTGATTAATTACATTTGTATAATGTACGTGATTACTGTTAAACTGAATTGAATCATTCCGCTTCCATTCCAGACACGACCAATACCACATTATGTACCCGGTATCATCTGGGATCACAAACGGTGCGGAACGGGAAAAAGGTTCCTTATCAGAACGGTCCAGAAGCGGAACCCTGCCTGTTTTTTCAAAAATTCCATTATTAGAATTATATACAGCAAGTCCGCTAAAAAGCATATAGGGTACTTGCCTGGTCCTTTGCCATCCAATATAATAGAGGTAAATTTCACCATCGATTTCGAGAATGCACGATGGGTTTACACCGGAATCATCAAACAAACCATAATTACCTGCATCAAGAACCGGTTTTTCGGAAATGCGAATAATTTTTCCAGGATTATCTGCCAACACATCAACAAACCCCACTCTTCCTGTCTGCTGGTCATCAAGAGTACTGAAATAAATTCGCATGACATTGGTATCAATTTGATGCACCGTTGGCAGTAATGCGTAGCTTCGTGCCCATGAGAGAGTCCCATCAGGCTCAAAAATCAGCCCCCGCTTTTCCCACTTCATGTTCATTCACTCACTTTAAAATACGCTTTTGCCGGCCTTTTTTTTGCTTGTGCTGTTTCTGCACCATAGATCTTGTCATTTTCAGTATTATGAGCTATGGTAACTCCGGCACCAATAAGATTGTCTCGTCCCACGGTAATATTGTTAATTATGGTGCAATTGACGCCTAAAAAACTGCTGTTGCCAATATGACAGAAACCTGATATGACGACATGAGATGCAATAAAACAGTTGTCATCGATGGTTGAGTGGAGCCCGATATGGTTACCACTCCACAGAACAATATTATTGCCGAGTTTAACAAATGGTTGTACAACATTGTTTTCGAAAATAAAATTGTTTTCTCCCATAGAAACATTTGGCCAAACAAATGCCCGGGAACTCACGTAATTAACGAAAGTGTATCCTTTTTTTTTCGCTTCCATATAAAACCGTGTTCGGAGACGGTTAAGAGAATTGTAGGTAAACGCAGTGTAGGCCTTATATCGCGAGGGTGGAAATCTTGTCTCGATCTCGTCAAAAGGAACTACAGGAAGTCCGAACAGAGTATTTCGTTTGATATATTCACGATCAAGGGAGAATGCTGCAACTTCCCAGGGAGAATCATGAGTAAAGTATTCATAGGCGATTTCAGCAAAGGGCCCATCACCAAACAGAACGATTTTTTTACTATCCTTTTCCACAGTGTAATCCCTTCAGTTGCAGGTATGGTATGAGGCATTATCAGGCCCCAAAAATTTCATCTTCCATCCAATCCTTTTTATTTAATCTGATTTTATAGAAATGTACAGGAATAGACAACGTTTTTTATTAAAAAAATGGGTAATAAATATGTATAAGTTTACTGAAACTTATAATTGAAGTTTATTGGGGGCTATTAAAAATTGGCAAAACCATCATTAATTAAACCAGAATCAGACGATTCCTTTACGCAATCTGCTTCGCTGTACATTAGTACCTTGATAATTATGAATTAAGGAGTGCTCTACATTAATCATTCATAATTCACCAACTTGAGTTAGAATTTCCCGTTACCGCATTTGGATTCGTTGTAGTTTGATCGTTAATTTAATTCAAATGAAGCAAAAAACTTTGCTGAAACTTTTATAGGTGCAGGAATAGCAGGACTGCAGGATGACTGTTAACACCACCAGATCCACTGTAACGGTAACGACTATTGATCCAATGCCTGTTCATATTACTTTTCCCATCCATGTTCTCCTATAAGCGGCACAAAAACCACGTCACCTATACTGTGACATTCCATTCCCTGTTCTGTTTTATCGTAAATGGACAGACACTGATTCTTTCGGTCTCCGGTAGGAATAATCATTCTTCCGCCAACAGCGAGCTGGTCTGAAAGGGTTTGGGGTACAACAGGAGCACCTGCCGTTACAATAATTTTATTGAATGGAGCAAATTGAGCCCATCCGCAAGTGCCGTCACCTGTTTTAAAAACGATGTTTTCATATCCCATGGAGCGTAATCTTTTACGAGCTGTTTCACCAAGTTCGCGATTGCGTTCTATAGTGTAAACTCTGCGCGAAAACTGTGCAAGAATTGCGGCCTGGAAACCCGAACCGGTTCCGATTTCCAGAATTTTTTCGTCTTTTTTAAGTTCAAGAAGCTCCGACATCAAGGCTACAATATAGGGTTGAGAAATTGTCTGACCGAATCCTATTGGTAAAGCATTATCATCATAAGCCTGAGCATACATCGCTCCGTCAACAAACAGATGTCTTGGTACTTTGCGAAACGCATCAAGCACATGCTCATCTGTTATACCCTTGTCACGTAATTTTTTGATCAATCTCTCACGAGCTATATCGGGATTTAAGTTAATATTCATTTTTGTTTCCTGAAAAATCGCCTTTTTTATTGTCGCGGGATGAAGAAACCAACTGGAACCAGATTCTTACAACGGCTGCTATCCAGCGAAGAGTGTCTTTAAAATGACAAATATGACTTTGTTTATTAAAATATAATGTTTGCACATCAGTAAAAAGGACCATAAAATTGTTAAAGACTGCCTTTAAAATTATTTCCGATTCCATCTGGAACCTCGAATATTCAAGATTTATTCTTTTAAGCAGATCTGTCGAGTAAATTCGGTATCCGCACTGGCTGTCTTTGATCCTGGTATGGCTGAATATTGATAGAATAAATGAAGTGATTTTGTTTGAACAGATTCGCATTACTGGCATTATACCAATTTTCATGGAACGAGCGCCAATAATAATGCCCGAAGATGGATTTTTTTGTGCTGCGTCAATAAATTTCGGAATATCCTCAACTGCATGTTGTCCGTCTGCATCCATGGTTATTATCCAACGGGCACCTTTTTTTATAAGGTGCTCAAAACCGGTTTTGAGAGCTGCCCCCTTACCCATATTTTCATGATGATCCAGGCAGGTTATATTCCATTTTTCGCATACAATGTGAATGTTATCTTCAGAAGCATCATTGACTATACATATTCTCCCTGATGGGACTTTGTCAATAAGTGCGGGAATGAATTTTTCCAGCAGTTTACAAGTGTTGTATGCAGGTATCAGAATGTAGATGTTATCAGGCCAATTTGAAATCATTCATTTTTTCCTGAATCAGGGTTTTCATCTGTTCGAGTTTATTATCACCGGTAATTTTCTGCGGGTAAACTGGTTCTGCAACATGAACTGTAATTTTTGAGAATGGTTTGGGAATAACAAACCGATCCCAGGATTTAAGGCGCCAGTACGAATCTGCAAATGCAGATATCGGTACTACAGGAGCACCTGAGATCAGGGAAAGTTGAGCTATTCCGTTTTTTATGATTTCTCTGGGGCCTCTGGGTCCGTCAGGAGTAATTACAGCACACCGGTTCATTTTCAGAACCCGTATACACTGACGTAGTGCAGCCATTCCGCCCTTACTGGAGGATCCATAGATTACATCGTAGTTCCATTTTTTTGTAACATTCGCAGCCCGTACTCCGTCACGACTCCTGGAAATTACAGCCGTTTTTCCTGTATTGCGGAAAATGAAAGCCAGAGGCAGAAGCTGTGAATGCCATAAACTGTAGATACGTCCGGTTCCAAAATCATTATATGGATCGGGCTGAGGTCTGGATTTAACCGAAACCCGCCATGTTTTTCCAAGAATTGACCCGGTCAGCCATATGGAAAAACTGACTGGATCAAGTTTCTGATTTTTATTTATATCCATAATTTATCTCTTTGTGCAAAAACAATATTGTATTTCGTTGCATAAAAAGGCAAGTGTTTGTGAATATTATAAATTGGTGAATCTACACTTCTAAAGAATATTGGGGGTTAAATGCCGCATTTTGCCTGCATCCCGGGTAGCTATTTATTTAGCAATATATTTTTTTTATCATCAGGGTCGCCGAGCGCACACGTCCCCCGCGGTAAAAATTAAAATTCGAAATAAATAATACGAAATTCGAAATAGAACGATCAGGAAAATACGAAATTCGAAATAGAACCAGAGAAAAAGCATGAAAATAAGCAGAAAAAATCAAAAACCTAAATACGAAACAGGAACAAAACATCATTTAGATTGAAGTTCGGGGGCGTGTGGAAACCAGTGTATAGTCCCGCCTAACAGGAAAATAAAAGACAATCAGAAACAATAAGATGAGTATTTTACATCGGGGAACGTCTGCTACCCTTTGCTCTTTGTCGCTGAAATTGTTGATGTTGATATTTTGATCCTGCAATTATGTTTCTATGTTCAATATACTCTAAAATATATATTACAAATTATGCGCTTTTTTGATTCCCATTGCCATATTCAGGACCGTAGAATTTATCCGAATCACAAATCTGTTCTGAAAAGAGCTGTTACAGCAGGAATAGAAAAGATTTTATGCTGCGGGACATGTGAACAGGACTGGGAAAAGGTTGCCGCACTTGCAACAGATTACAAAATGATAATTCCCTCTTTCGGTGTACATCCCTGGTTTGTGCGTGATCTGAGTGGCAACTGGTACGAAAAACTGGAAAATGTACTGATAAAGTTTCCTGAAGCTGCTGTTGGAGAGATCGGGCTGGATCATCTGATAAAAGAACGCAATGATATAGATCAGTTAAACGTATTTTCAAGGCAAATTGAATTAGCTGCCAGGTTAAGACGGCCTGTATCAATTCATTGCAGAAAAGCATTTGGGGATCTTCTCAAACAGATAAAACACAGGTCTGTTGTTCCTTGCGGAGGAGTTGTCCATTCTTACAGCGGATCTCCCGAACTTGTGGGAAAATTACAAAGTCTGGGTTTATATTTATCTTTTAGCGGATCTGTTACTTACGATAAAAACAGGCGGGCACGTTTATCTGCACAGGCTGTATCCGATGATTATCTTTTGATCGAAACCGACAGCCCCGATATTTTACCTTCAGGGTACCAGGGATTAAATGAGCCTGCAAACCTGACTGCAATTGTTAATAGCGTTTCTTTCCTCAGGAAAAGTAATCCGGTACATATAGCAGAACAGACTTATAATAATTCCATTAAACTTTTTGATTTTTGTAAGGATTAGTACAAACAGACATGGAAAAATTTTCACGAACAGGATTGTTGTTGGGTGAAAGCGCTGTGCGCCGTCTTGGTGAAGCGCGTGTGGCAGTGTTTGGTTTGGGTGGTGTAGGATCTTATGCTGTAGAAACTCTTGCCAGAAGTGGTGTGGGGTATCTGAGAATAATCGATTTTGACACAGTCAAGTACAGCAATTTTAATCGTCAGTTATTTGCAACCGAAGAGACTGTCAACGGAATGAAAGTTGATGCTGCACAAAAACGGATTTTTCAGATTAATCCTGAATGCAAGGTTGAAAAAAGAGCTGTATTTGTTGATGAAAGCACAGTGGGGGAGTTGCTTGAAGGTGTTGATGTGGTTGTTGATGCGATTGACAGTGTATCCTCAAAGGCGTCACTGCTGGTTGCTGTTTCACAAGCGCGTATTTGCGCGGTGACAAGTATGGGAGCTGCTGCCAGAACCGATCCCTTTGCAGTTCGTGTGGGTGACATATCGGAATCTTCGGTATGTCCGCTTGCCAGAATTATCCGTAAAAGAATTCACCGAAGGGGAGTTTATACAGGTATCAGGTGTGTTTATTCAGTTGAGCAGGTTGATACAGCAAGTGTTTCCCAATACGACAAAAATGAGACCTGGGATCGTGGAAGGGAACGCCCTTCATTGGGCAGTATCTCATACATGACCGGAATTTTTGGATTAATAACTGCTCACGAAGCGATTAAGTTAATTCTTGAGTCAAACAAAGTTCCGCAATCTATGCTTCAGTGCTCTCGGGAATCTGTATGAGCATTTTTTCAAACTCCTGGACGGGCACAGGCGGGCTGAAAAGATAACCCTGCATCTGTTCACAATCGTGTTTTTGAAGAAAATCAGCTTCTGCCTGCTGTTCTACACCTTCGGCAATTACTTTCAGTTTCAGGCTGTGTGCAAGAACAATAATA
>Ga0079223_10002261_pt1 | contig 11863 bp, 8 predicted proteins | sample Stecom2011_FD_75072 | JGI IMG/M metagenome (GOLD analysis project Ga0079223, IMG submission 75072) | Agricultural soil microbial communities from Utah to study Nitrogen management - Steer compost 2011 | ecosystem: Environmental > Terrestrial > Soil > Agricultural land | place: USA: Utah...
TCAGGCGGGGGCAGCGCTTCGCCCTCGACCCGCTGGCGAAAATAAAATCGCTGCACCAGCCTGTTGAGGCCGTGTAGCAGGAGACCCAGGAATCGCAGGCCAAAGCCGCGAGGACGCAGCCATTCCGCCTCCTCGTTGCTGAGCTGGCGAATTAAAGGACGCGCCTGCGCTGCCTCCTCCAGAGGCTTCACCTTTTCCAGCAGGTCGCGGATCGTCAGGATCTCGGCCGTCGCCTCCTTGGGCAGGGTCAGATCGAAGCGTTGCTCCAGTTCCATCCCAAGCGTGACCCACTCGAGGGAATCGATGCCGAGGTCGAGGCTCGGCGAAGCATCCAGACTTACCGCTTGCCTTGGAAAGCGGGACTTCAGGAAGGCAAAGACCTCCTGGCGCCGACCGACATTCAGAAAAGCCTCCTCCTCCGGAGTGAGCGGTTGCGCTTGGCTGGGAGGTTGCCGGCCGTCCCGGAGACTTCGATAGATCTCGCTGAGCTTGAAACGCTGGTATTTTCCCAAACGAGTGCGCGGCAGGGCCTCGCGCGTGATCACGAAGCCGGCCAGGCGCTGATAGCCTGCAAGCTTGGCGCCCTGCTCCGAAAGCGCCGCGCGCACAACCGGCTCCACCGCAGTGCCCGCTGCTGTGGCGGCGGCAAGGTTCGGGACCACAACTGCCACAAGAGCGCCCTTTTCTTCCAGCACGGCGATCTCTTCGATCACAGGGCTTTCTCGATAGACCGCCTCGATCTCTTCCGGGAAAACGTTCTTGCCGCCCCCGAGGACGATCATCTCCTTCAATCGGCCATGAATGTAGACAAAGCCGTCGTCGTCGATACGTCCCAGGTCGCCGGTTCTGAACCAGCCATCGCTGGTGAAGACCCCGTCGTTTATCTCCGGCCCTCCCTGGTAACCGGAAAAGAGCGAGCCGCCACGCGCCTGCAGCTCGCCAACCCCTTCCTCATCGGGATCGGCGACTCGCACCTCCACTCCCGGCAACGGCTTTCCCTCGCTGCCAATGCGTTTCTCGGGGCCGGCGTGATTGTAGGTGAGCACGGACGCGCTCTCGGCCAGACCCCACCCGCTGCGGGTATCCCAGCCAAGAGCATCCAGCTTCCACACGAGTTCGGCATCGAACTTGGCGCCGCCGGAAGCCAACAGCCAGAGATCCGGCCCAACCTGCTGATGCAGCGCGCCGAAAAGCCTGCGCCCAATGCGAATGTTGAAGTTTTTGAGCAGAAAGAGGGAAACGGCGAACATCGCGCGGAAGGCAAGGCGCCGGAACAGAGGTTGCTGCGCAATGCGTCCTTCCAGTCCCGCAAGAATAGCCGCGAACAGGCGAGGAACCCCCAGGAGCACCGTCCCCTTCGCGACGCGCAGCGCTGTCATGATCTGCGGCCCCGTCACCCCTTCTGGGAGGATCAGGGTCGCGCGACTGCCAAGGCCGACCCCCACACCGATCGTTAGCGGAAATACATGATGGAGGGGCAGAGGCATGACCACGCGATCGCTGGCGGTGACGATCTCACGCTCCACCATGGACCGAATATTGTGCAGCAGGTTGGCATGCGAGAGGAAAAAGGACTTCGGCGTTCCGGTCGTACCAGAGGTGTAGACCTGAATGATCGGCTGATCCGGCTCGATTGGCGGCAGGTCGCCAGGCTCATCCGCCAGCAACTCCCTCCAACCGGGCGCGGGGTCCTCATCTTGCTGGCTGTCGAGGCGGATCAGTTCCATCTCCACCGTCTCCAGAGCGCGCAGACGCGGTAGGACATCGGAGGCGACGAAGGCCACCCTGGCTCCGGAATCGGGTAGCAAAACTGCCAATTCGGCATCGGTACTGAATTCGTCCAAGGCAACACCAACCGCCCCAAGGGCCGCCAGTGCCAGCCGCACCACAACCCAATCGATGGTGTTGGGGGCGAAGAGAACCACCGGGTCGCCCACTTTGACGCCGCGCTCGTGCAGGCCGCGGGCCAATCGCAATGCCTGGTCCGAAAGCTCCGCGTAGGAGAGCGTTTTCAGGCGGTCTCCCTCGAGCGACTGCAACGCAGCGGCTGCGCCTCCTTGGGCGAGTTCCGCCACAAATGCCCGCAGGGTGGTCTCCGAGACTTGCCTGTTCATCAAACCTCCATGGCAGCGGCGCGGGCAGCCTACAATAGCTCGCGGATCGCTCCTACCCGGGCGCCTACTGCCTCAACCAACTCCACGCGAAGGGACCGGGTCCCCTTCGGGACAACTCCCTTGCCACCGGGGCACCGCGAGGCTAGCTAGCAGAACATGCAGCGCAAACCTCTCATCGGCCTGCCAGCCTGCGTTCGCGAGCTTGATGGCCAACCCTTTCACGTCATCGGCGATAAGTATGTTCGCGCCGTCGCGCAGGCGACAGGCGCGGTACCGGTCGTGCTCCCGTCTCTTGCCGAGCTGCTGGACATTCCGGCTGCGTTGGAAGGTCTCGATGGGGTCGTCCTTACCGGCAGCCCCTCCAACGTGCATCCCGACCACTATGGTCACGCCCCTACGCCGGAGCATGAGCCCTACGATCCGCAGCGTGATGCCACCACCTTGACCCTGATCAGGGCGGTGCTGGCGCGTGGTCTACCGCTTCTGGCGATCTGCCGAGGCATGCAGGAGCTCAATGTAGCATTAGGCGGCACGCTGCACCCCCGGGTTCATGAACTGCCCGGTCGGCTGGATCATCGGCGTCCGGCAAGCGATGATCTCGACGTTCAATACGGCAAACGCCACAGCATCTGCCTAGCCCCCGGAGGCCAGTTGCAAAGCATTGCGGGTGGCGCAAAGGAAGTAGAGGTCAACTCCCTCCACTGGCAGGCGATCGATCGCCTGGCAGACGACCTTGAGGTCGAGGCAACGGCCCCGGACGGGACGATTGAGGCAGTCCGGGTGCGAAATGCTCAAGGTTTTGCGCTCGCGGTGCAATGGCATCCGGAATACAAAGTCCTGGAGGATCCCTTCTCTACAGCGCTATTTCGCACCTTCGGTGAGGCTGTGGCAGCTGTCACGAAAGAGGTAACGTAAAGGGGCGGTCATCACTTTTTATTCGCCACCTCACTATTGCACCCGGGCGTGGCGTACCTAGATTATGAAACAAGGAGGCGCCGCAAAGGTTAGCCTCCATAGTGGGAGATTGAGGTCCCCTGCCTAAGACTCCCACAGCTCCGCGGAGTGATGGAACGCCCGGCTGCCCCCCGACCGGGCGTTCCTCTTTTTTAGGCCCTTGATACCGGCAGGTGGGAAAGACTTCCTGGCCTCATAACCTGTCCTCTCCCCCGGATGACAACCTGGAAGAGCTCCGCTACAAGGCGAGATACTTGTCGGTTCCGGATAAAGTATTCGGGGACGACGCTCGTCGGCCACAACCTGATCGGCGGCATTACCTGAAATCAGCGAAGAAAACTGCCCGCGTCCGCGAGGGCGGGAGGTCAAGCCTTGTCACTGCGTGTTGTTACCTGGAACATCAACTCCATCCGGCAGCGCCTCGAGCATCTCGCTCGCTTTACCGAGGCATGGAGACCGGATGTTCTCTGTCTGCAAGAAACCAAGGTCCGTGACGAGGACTTCCCGGTCGCCGACCTCGTGGCCATGGGATACAACCATCACGTCTTTCGCGGCCAGAAATCCTATAATGGCGTCGCAATTCTCTCGCGCCTGCCTTTCGATGCAAAAGACCATCGCATCTGGTGCAGCAAGGACGACAAGCGGCATCTCTCGGTCACCCTTCCCTGCGGAAGCGGCGAACCGCTTGAAATCCACAACTTCTATGTTCCCTCCGGCGGGCCGACTCCCGATCCAGAGGTGAACGAGAAGTTCGCCCACAAGCTTGCCTTTCTTGAGGAAATGGCTGATTGGGCCGCAATTCATACGCGTGGTCGGCGGGTGATGCTCGTGGGCGATCTCAATGTGGCGCCCTTGGAAAATGACGTCTGGAATCACAAGCGGCAGATTCGCTCGGTCGGGCACACCCCAGGAGAATCTCAAAGGATCGCCGGCTTGATCGAGGCGGGAGCCTTGATTGACGTGGGCAGACATTTCGTTCCGCCCGAGGAGCCTCTTTTCACCTGGTGGGGCTACCGCTTCCCCCAGTCATTTGAGAAGAATTACGGGTGGCGCCTGGATCATGCCTTGGTTTCACAGCCGCTGCGGCACAGTCTGAACCGCCTATCAGTGGTAAAGGTAACCAGGACGTGGGAGCGGCCCTCGGACCACGTACCGGTAGTAGTGGACCTGGAAGTCTAATGGTGAGGCGATGTACGAGATCACTCCGGACCGCGTCAGCTACCGCTACCCGCTCAGCCGGCTGATGGCCGACTACCTGCGCGCCGCTCTGGGCGCAGGCTTCTGCCTCTTTGTGCTGCTGGCGGCCGATCCTGCGCCTCTGGTCCTTTGGGTGTTCGTCCCGCTGGCTATCATCTTCCTGCTTTTTGGCCTGCACACGGCACGTCTCCACATCACGCGCATCGAGGTGGACGATCTTGGAATCTCTACCAGCGAGATCAACACGCGGACCCTCTCGTGGCAGCAACTGGACCGCTTGCGCCTCCGCTACTTCGGCTCCAAGCGCCAGCGTCGGCGGGGGGCCGGCTCAGTGGAGCTCGCGCTGTGGGCCGACGGCCGGAAGATGAAATTCGACGGGCAGGTGGAAGGCTTTCGAGATATCGCCTGGCATGCCCTACGCGCGGCACGAGCGCGCAATCTGCCGCTCGACGAAGCAACGGCCGATAACCTCCTGTCCCTCGGCCTCGATCCAGACCGCGACCAGCCCCGCCCTGCCCCAGGTGAACGCGACCTGGTGCCTCTATGAATGAGCGGCCAGCTTCCGCTGCTCCATTCCTTGCCCGACTTGCCTTAAATGGCGCGGCAGGCCACTTTCTGGTTCATGGTTGAACTGACATTGCGACAAGCGAATGAAAGCCGACCCTTGCCCCGCCCCGAAGCGGTTGAGGTTTGGCTTTTTGATCTCGACAACACCCTCTATCCGGCCGCCTGCAATCTTTTCCCGCAGGTCGAAAGGCGGATGGGGGAATTCATCACCAAACACTTCGGCATCACCTTGCCGGAGGCAAAAGCCCTTCAAAAGCGCCTCTTCCAGGAGCACGGGACGACGCTGCGCGGGCTGATGAGCGAGCATGGCATCGACGCTCGAGACTTCCTGGACTTCGTCCACGACGTGGATCTCTCCGTGATCCGGCCCTCGCCGGAGCTTGATGGGGCACTGAAGCAGCTGCCCGGGCGCAAGCTTATCTTCACCAACGCCGACCAACCCTATACGGAACGGATTCTCGAGCGGATGGGAGTCGCCCACCATTTCGAGGGCATCTTCGACATCGTCGCCTCGGAGTATCTGCCCAAACCGCAGCCCGAGCCCTACGACATGCTGATCGAACGCTTCGGTATCGATCCTGAGAAGACCATCTTCTTCGAGGACTCGGCACGGAATTTGGAGCCCGCTCATGCCCGCGGCATGATGACGGTCTGGATTGAGCACGATGCGCCCTGGAGCCGAAGCGGCGTGGAAGAGGAAGGGCAGCTTCCTTCCTGGGTCCACCACCACGATCATGACCTCTTGACCTGGCTGCAGAAGCTGCCTGGGTAGCAAAGGTGATCAAGGTTACAGCCCAGTTGTACTTGCCGAGGTAAAGCATGGCTCAGGATCCGGAACGCATTGCAGCCGCCGACACGGCCATGGCGGAAGAATTGGTTGAACGAGCCAGAAAGGCAGGCGCTGAAGCAGCAGACGCCGTGCTTATTCGTTCGACGGCCCTTTCCCACGCGCAGCGTCTGGGCCAGGTGGAACGGCTGGAGCGTGAGGAAAGCGTGGATTTGGGCCTGCGGGTGCTAATCGGGCACCGCCAGGCGATGGTATCCACAACGGATCTGGACCCTGCTTCCCTTGACGCCTTGATTGAGCGCTCGGTCGCCATGGCGCGGGTCGTTCCGGAGGACCGCTGGTGTGGCTTGGCAGCTCCAGAACAGCTTGCCACCGAGAGGCCCGATGTGGAGTCGAACGATCCCCAGGAGCCCTCTCCCGAGACCCTGATCGAGCGCGCACGCGCCTGCGAGGAAGCGGCTCGGGCAGTGGCTGGCGTCACCAACTCCGAGGGGGCGGAGGCCGGCTGGGGATCCACCCGCATGTCCCTGGCCGCCAGCAATGGCTTCCGCGGTACCTATGTGGGATCACGCCATAGTGTCGGCGTCTCCGTCCTCGCAGGAAATGGTCTCGAGATGGAGCGCGATTACGACTTCTCCAGTACGGTCTTTGGAGAAGACCTCGAAGACCCTGTCACTGTCGGACGGCGGGCAGGCGAGCGGGCGGTTAGACGATTAAAGCCACGTAAGCCCCGTACCGCCAGGCTCCCCGTAGTTCTCGATCCTCGCATCGCACCGAGCTTGCTGCGTTCGCTTGTAGGCGCCATTTCAGGCGCCGCCGTTGCACGCGGCACTTCATTCCTGAAGGACAAGCTTGGGCAAACGATCTTTGCTCCCGGAGTTCAGATCGTCGACGAGCCCCACCGTCGGCGCGGCCTCCGCTCGCGTCCCTTCGACGGGGAGGGGCTGCCAACGCAGCGCCAGGCGCTCATCGACAATGGCGTCCTGACAACCTGGCTGCTCGATCTGGCCAGCGCCCGCCAGCTGGGCCTTCCTCCCACCGGTCATGCCGCCCGCGGGGTTTCCGGCCCGCCGGGCCCCAGTTGCTCGAATGTCTGGCTCGCGCCCGGCACCTTGAGCCCGAAGGAAATGATCGGTGAGATCGAGGAAGGCTTCTACATCACCGAGATGATCGGCATGGGGGTAAACGCGCTTACCGGCGACTACAGCCGCGGCGCCAGCGGCTTCTGGATCGAAAAGGGAGAGCTCACCTATCCGGTTAGCGAGGCCACGGTGGCAGGAAACCTGCTTTCCATGTTTGCCGCTCTGACGCCGGCCAACGATCTGGAACTTCGCTACGGCATCGATTCGCCGACCGTGCGAATCGACGGCATGACCATCGCCGGTTCCTGACCGCGGCTCAAAAGAGGCGCGGTAGCGGAAGCAGCGGCAAGGGTCCGACGCGCAGGATGCCGTTTTGTGCCGTGATCGGCACCTCGATCTGACGCCGTCCCTGGCTGTTCTCGCTTGACATCGCCAGAAGCGCGAGGCGGGCCAGGCCGGCCACATCCTGCTTCACCAGATCTGCCTCTGCCAGAGCGTTCACTGTTTCCTCAAATCCGAAGATGCGAGCATGGCCCGCGCCCAGCGGCCGCCGCTCCTGATCCAGAGTCAGATTGCCGTCCCCCTCCAGGCGCAGAGGTCCCCAAGTCAGTTGCACCTCATCCAACTGCACCTGACCCCCCCGCTCTGCCCAGGAAGGCAGAACCGTCTCCGGCGGGCCAAATTCGAGCAAGCCGTCGAGATTGCCTCTCGCTCGGAGCTGTTGCAGTGACGGCCCGAGCGGTGGCTCCGCCGCGCTCGGCAGCTCAAGCTCGTCGATAGCAAGGACGAAGGGGACGAGATCAGAATCGGAGTCAGCCACTGTCGCGGCTCCCTCCTCGACAGCATTCCCCCAGCCGATCAGCAAGCTCTCCGCCTTGGTACCTCCATTGAAGTAGCCTGCCAGCGCCAAACGACGAAGGTCGAGACGGAGCCCCTCGAGCCTCCCTCGGCGATCGAGCCAAAGCTGTCCCTCCGCAGTCGCGGCGGCCAGCTCGAGGGGAGCAAGTGGCGAGTTCTCGGGCGGCTGGAAGGTGTGAGTACCTGGGAAAGTCAGATGAAGCTGCCGGGGTTGCCATAGCGGGGCTTCGGCGGTCAGGTCCGCGCCGTTCCATCTCCAACCGGTGGCGTCGAGCATACTGGGCTCGTCGATCTTCAGCCTGAGATGAGAGGGGAAACCGACAACCTTCATGTCGGTGTAGTCAAGCACGCGCCCTTCTGCTGCTTGCTGCGCCTGCCATTGCAGAAACTGCTCCTCAACCTGGAGCGCAGACCACCACCATATACCAGCCCAGAAAGAACCAAACAGGACAAGCGCAACTAGCAATACAGGGAACACATAGCGCATGATCGGCCGACCTCGAATTGAATGGCGGCTCCTGCTTACACCGGATCACCGAGGACCTGAACCTCCAGGGCAGGTTTGCTGCACTGCAGAAAGATGGTTATCCTGAAACAGCAACATGAGACACTGCAACAGCATCCCAGATCCTGACACCCTCGTGCGCAGCTTTACTGAGCCGGTGCGGCGCGAGCGTCCAGCGCTCCCGGCCGACCGCGACTGGTGGGTTTTCGGCTATGGCTCCCTGATGTGGGATCCGGGCTTTCCCTTCGGCGAAGCGCATATGGCGCTGCTGAGGGGCTTCCATCGCCGGTTTTGCGTCTACTCCTTCCGCTATCGCGGCACGCCTGAGCAGCCGGGGCTGGTTCTCGGACTGGCGCCCGGCGGCTCCTGCCGCGGCATGATCTTTCGGGTCGTCGCCGAACAGGGTGGAGCCGTCTTGGACTATCTCTGGGAACGAGAGATGGTCACCGGCGTCTATCGACCGCTTTGGCTGCCTGTCGAAACGCCCGAGGGCCCGCGGCAAGCCCTCGCCTTCGTCGCAGATCCGAAACATGACCAGTATTGCCGTTTGGATCCGTCATCTACCGCCGCCTTGATCCGGCAAGGGATCGGCCAGCGCGGTCCTTGCCTGGACTATTTGATCAACACGGACCGGCACCTTCGGGAACTGGGTATCCACGACCGAATGCTGGGCCAGCTGATCAGCCTTTTGGAGTAGCCGCCCCCTGTGAGTCGGATACAGTCGCCTTAGGCAGGCCTCCCCGCCGGCTTCTCGGGATCCGGCATTTCCGGGACCTCGCTTGGTATATCGTCCGGGCTTTGCGGTTCCGCCACCGGCTCTGGATCTGGCAGGGGCTGAGACGGCTTGGGTTGCGCCCGCAGGATGCGGAGCGGCGGCGCCTCGCCGTCGCGGCTTTCCCCAAAATAGAGACGATGGTGCGGATAGGGAAACTCGATGCCGTAGTCGTCGAAAGCTCTCTTGATCCGGCGATTGAACTCCCGCTTCACCGACCACTGCGTCAGAGGGATGGTCTTCAGGCGCGCGCGAATCACCGCGCCATTCTCGTCGAACCCATCCACGCCCAGCAACTCGAACTCGCCGGTGATGTTCTGCCCATGAACTTCGTCCGCCCGCAGCCCATCGGCGACCTCCTGCATGACGCCGATCACACGATCCAGATCTTCGCGATAAGGTGCCCGGACCTCGAGCAAGGCGTAGGAATACTCCTTGGTATAGTTTTGGATCGTGTCGACCACGCCGAACGGCAAGGCGTGGATGTTACCCTCCAGATCGCGCAGGAACATGGAGCGCACGGTCAGGCGTTCGACCACGCCGGAATGCCCCGCGACCAGGACTACATCGCCAACCGCCACGGAATCCTCGATCAGGATGAAGACGCCGGTGATGATATCCTTCACCAGGGTCTGAGCGCCGAAACCTATGGCCAGACCGACCACGCCGGCGCCGGCCAGCAGCGGTGCGATATTCACGCCGATTTCCGAAAGCACGATCAGCCCAACCATCACCACGAGCACAATCCGCAAGGCGTTTTGTGCCAGGGGAAGGAGCGTGCGCAGCCGTTGCCCGCCGCCTTCGGCAGCCCGGCGCTGGATGGTGGTCTCCACGTAGGCCGAGAAGACCTCCCAGAAAAGCAGGGCGATGACGAGGACGAAGCCGATAAGGAAGAGGGTCGACAGCAGGCTCCGCCCCTCGTCGGCGCTCAACCACCTGAAGGGCTCCAGGCCCCAGACTTCGAGGATCAGCAGCGCGGTGACCACGCCGAGAGCGATGTTCAGGATACGGTGAAAGGCCGGAAGATAGCGATTGGCCCGCATTTCCAAGAGCGGGTGGCGCACGCGTAGCTCCCGGTTCAAGCGAAAGATGCGATCGATCAGAAGCCCGATGATGTGGGAGACGACTCGAGCACCCGCCAGGATCAAGATGGTCAACAGCGTGCCGCGCAGAAGGAATTCGAAGCCGCCTTCCACGTCCAGTGTCCAGACGATGAAGCCGCCAATGACATAGGCCATGGCCAGGACATGCCAGACTTCAGCGAAGCGGAGCCGGAGGTTCCCCAGAGTCGTCGAGGCGCCTCTACCGGCGATCAGATCCCGCACCGGCTGTCGCTGCTGCAGGATGAAAACCACCATCATCCCGGTCAGAACAAGCCCCAGCAGAGTCAGCAGCAGATCGTAAGCACTGCGCGCAAGCCCCAGCATAAAGGCGGCGTTCAGCAGGAAATAGCCGTAAACGCCGACCAGCGTGAAGCGTGTTACCCAAACCTGAAGATAGTCCGCCGTCTCGTCGCTCATGGGAAGCAGTCGTAGCCTAGGACGATCCGGCATCAGCACCATGCGCCCGATCAGCGTGATGATCCGCGCGAGCAGGATCGCGTTGATGAGCGCCAAAGCGACGAGCCGCGTGACTTCCCTTGGCTCCATCACCGGGAGGAGGCCAAAGGCAACCACCGCAAAAGCTGCGATCGGCAAGACCTCCAACAGCGTCCCGAGAATGAGATAGAACAGCCGGAACAGCCAACCGTCCCGATGCCGCTCTCCCAGGTTGCGCCGTGGTCGCGCGAGCAGCCGATTGAGCAGGAACTCGGCAACCAATCCGCCAGCGAGGACCAGCGCAACTTTCCAGATCACCTCTATTACGCGAGCTCTCACGCCAGGGTCTTGGAGGCTTTCCAGACCGCGCAGCGCCGCCAGAGGCAGGTCGCTCAGTTCTATTGCAGCTCCCGCCAACTCGCCTGACAACTCTCCCACTGCGCCCGATACCTGGCCCATGAGACGACTGCCAAGATCATCTTCGGCGTCCGCTTCGTCGACCCTCTGCGCCTCCAGCAGAGCGCGGATATTCTCGACAAGCCTTTGCCGCTCGGCATCGTTCTCGAGCGTATCGAGAAGCGATTCCAGGTCCGCTGCGGCGGGTTGCGCCGGGTCGGCTGGCGTGGCGGCTGTCTGGCCGAAGGCCGGTAGCGTCAGCAGCCAAATCAGCATGAATGGCAGCACAAGTAGTGGTACTACCAGCGGCAGGCGCGAGCGATGGTGGTTTCTCATAAGGTCTGTTCTAGGAGTGCCCTCTTCCAGGGTCAACGCGGCGTGCAGTGACAGTGATTAGGACGCCGAGGCATTTCTTTGACTTCCGCCGATGGATGGCCGCCGCCGGATGCTATTAGCCGCTCGGAAAAACTGGCCGCTGAGTAAGGGCTTCTACCCCACTACACGGCCTCGCGAGGGAGTCTTATGTCCGATCTGATCTGGCAGGCGCTTTCGGCGGAAGTCTTTCCCGTGCTGGCGCTGGCTGCGGTCGTCGCTGGCATGGTGAGAGGCTTTTCGGGATTTGGCTCGGCAATGATCCTGGTTCCGATTGCCAGCGCACTTACCGACCCTCAGACGGCGGTGGTCCTGCTGATCTTTACCGATACGCTTCTCACTCTCCCGATGGTGATCCCCGCCGGACGCCGCTGCCTCTGGCGGGAGATCCTGCCTCTCGCCGCCGGCGCTCTCTGTACGGTGCCTCTGGGCGTGCATCTACTGCTGGTGCTGGATCAAACCCTCTTGCGCTGGATCATTTCCCTTCTGATCCTGGTGTTGGTCGGGCTCCTGGCTAGTGGCTGGCGCTGGAGCCGCCCACCCAGCCTCTTGCGCACCGGATTGGTCGGCGGAGCCTCTGGCTTGACAGGCAGCATGGCTGGTATCGCCGGCCCGCCCGTTATTCTCTTCTGGATGGCAGGGCATGGCGGGCCAGCAACCATCCGCTCCAACATCATCGTCTTCTTTGCCTTGACCGGCATGTTCAACCTGATCGCCTACA
>Ga0079223_10002264_pt1 | contig 11861 bp, 11 predicted proteins | sample Stecom2011_FD_75072 | JGI IMG/M metagenome (GOLD analysis project Ga0079223, IMG submission 75072) | Agricultural soil microbial communities from Utah to study Nitrogen management - Steer compost 2011 | ecosystem: Environmental > Terrestrial > Soil > Agricultural land | place: USA: Utah...
AGGAATATTAATAATTTTACAGAAACGATTAATTTTTAATCTTTGGAACATGAAAAAAATAGTTAGTTCTTTAGCAATCATCGGAATGTTTACATTCGGATTTAGCACAGTATCATTTGCGGATCAACAACCAGCAGATGCAAACCAAGACGCAATCGAAGCGCTTGCAGACGAAAATCCTTCAGAAGAAGTAATTGCGGATACTCCCGTTACAACTTCTATAACAGAAGTGGATTCAGAAGTAGATCAAGCGGAAGTTGATAAAGAAGTAGGATTCGTATCTACTTTGAAAAGAAAGTTTATTGAAGGGGATCCATTCTGGATGGGTACTGTATTGATTGCTTTAATTATTGGTATTGCTTTATGTATTGAGCGTATCGTATACTTAAACTTATCTTCAATCAACACTAAAAAGTTTTTAGAGGACATTGATGCTGCAATTGCAAAAGGAGATATCGAAGGAGCGAAAGAAATCTGTCGCAATACGAGAGGTCCAATTGCATCGATCTTCTATCAAGGTCTTTCACGAGTAGATGAAGGAGTAGAAGCTGTTGAAAAAACAGTTGTTGCTTATGGAGGAGTTCAAATGGGATTATTAGAGAAAGGAATTTCTTGGATTTCGTTATTTATTGCTCTTGCTCCAATGCTTGGGTTTATGGGTACGGTAATTGGGATGATTCAAGCCTTTGAGAAAATTGTTGAAGATGGACAAGTTTCTCCAATTACAGTTGCTGGTGGTATTCAGGTAGCACTTTTAACAACAGTTTTTGGTTTGATTTCAGCAATTATTCTTCAGATTTTTTATAACTATATCATTTCTAAAGTAGATGGTATTGTGAACGAAATGGAGAATTCTTCAATCACTTTAGTGGATATGTTACTTAAGCATAAAGTTACTGTAAAGTAATTTTGAACTTGTTTTTTTTATTCACTTACACAAAAACCATATATTATGGATAATGAAAAAAAATTAAACATTCTTGGTCTAATTATAAAGATCGTTATTGCAGTACCTGCTTTAATCTTCGGTTTTATAGTTATGACTTCGGGAGTGAATGCAGATAGTCCAGAGTTATTGAAACAAGAGTTTACTGACAGCCTTGCTTTTGGTGGGGTAATAAACATTAGCTTGTATGCTATCGCTTTAACTGTATTTCTAATTCTTGCTTTCTTTGTTGCTCTTTTAGTAACACGACCAGCACAGGCAATTAAGTCTATATTAGGAATTATTCTTTCAGCTGTATTGTTCTTCATACTGTATTCAGTAGGAACGACAGATACTATTGAGACCCTAAATGTGACAGGAGATATTACTGCCAACGCAGGAACCTTAGACTTTGTGCACGCAGGAATATTTACAGCGATCATTGGATTGGTTGTATGTTCTTTACTGGCGGTGTTTATGGGATTGATTGTTAAATTAATTAGAAACTAAATAGGAATGGCAAAGCGAGAAGTACCGGAAATTAATGCAGGTTCGATGGCGGATATCGCCTTCTTGTTGCTTATCTTTTTCCTTGTGACAACGACAATGGACAAGGATACGGCTTACTTGCGTACAATACCTAAAAAGGTTGAGACTCAACAGCCTCAATCTCCTGTTCAAGAGAAAAATATCTATAAAATTGCAATCAATAGTAAGCAAGTTATTCAGGCAAGAGATTCAATCATCAAACCTGAAGATATTTCTACATTGAACAGTAAGATTAAGCATTTCTACTTGGTAAACAGAGATAAAAAAGTTAATCGTAATATCGATTATCCTTATTATGCTTTTGGTAGTATTGAATTGTATCAAAACAATTTGAACGCTCAAAATAACAGACTTGGAGCTTTAGAATCGCAAGAAGTTATTGACGAGAAAACTGAGAAAATGATTGAGCAAGCTTTAGGAGCTATAGAACAATGGAGTGAAAAACTTGAAATGATGAAGCTTTACGCTCAATTCAGCGGTAAGAAGGAAATGCCAGAAATCGCATTTGAAGCACACATTAGATTAGAGTCTTTTATTGACACTGACTATTCTGCCTATGTAGCTGTGCAGTCTGAAGTTCAAAAAGCAGTGACTGAATTAAGAGATAAGGAAGCTGAAGAGCTATTTGGTATGTCTTATACAGCAATGAACAGAACTTATCAGCAAAGAATTACTGAGGATACTCCAGAGTTGCGTACTTTTAAGAAGCACATGGAATTAATTGAAACTTTGTTTCCTCTCAAATTAATTGAGGTTAAACCAAAACGTTAATTATGTCGAAATTTAAAAAGAATGACGAGAAAGGGGCTCCAGCAATTAATACTTCATCGCTACCCGATATTGTATTTATGCTTTTGTTCTTCTTCATGGTTGCAACAACAACTAAAGAGATCGATCCTCTTGTAAGAGTGAACGCTGCTCAAGGTTCAGGGGTAACTGATTTAACGCCATTTAAACAGCGTTCTGAGGTTGACTTTGTATATTTAGGTGAACCAATGAAAGGAGATGCTTCTAAGTTTGAAAAAGGAATTGCTGTTCAGTATGACGGTATCCTTCATCCAGATGGCATTAACCACATCGGTAAATGGAAGTTAGATAAATTCAAAGATAAGCCAGCAGAATTAACTGCGCCAAAGGAAAATATTATCACTTGTTTTAAAGCTGATGAGAAAGTTCCAATGGGTATGATTTTTACTGCAAGAGGTATTCTTCAAGATTTAGATTTTAACTCTATCGCTTATTCTGCTCAGGAAATGGGGAATAAAACAGAATATAGCATCAGAGAACAATAGATTATTTTTTCTGTAGATAATATATTATCAATCCCATCAATAGCAATGTTGATGGGATTGTTGTTTTAAGGTCAATCTCCATCATCCAATCGGGGAAATTATCAGTTGCGAGCCAATAGATATTTAGCATATTGTTTAACGCGTGAACAATGATTCCCGGAACAATGCTTCCAGAAACATAGTACATGAGTCCTAAGGCAATCCCAAACGAAAACAGTGGTAGAATTTGAATATAATTGAAATGAAGAACAGCAAATATACCTGCGCTTAAAAGAATGCTCAATACCACATTCTTATTGTTCTTTAGCATATGGTGCATGAGGAACCTTCGAAAGGCCAATTCCTCAGAAATTCCAGTGACAATACCAATTAACAATAAGGCAACATAATAAGACTGCGATCCTACAGATCCAACGAGTTTTGTAAGTTGCCTGTCAGAATCCTCTTTTTGCAAAACTAATTCATCGTATATACCGAATACCTTAATAATCTCAAGGTTTATTTGACTAAAAAACGGCAGAAGTAAAAATGCACTAACGAATAAAAGAAAACTCCAAATAATAAACTTGAATTGTTTCTTTCTAACTATTTGTTCTCTCGACTTACCCAGTTTTAGATAGATTAAACCAGGTGTTAACAGAAAGCCCAATTGAAATGGCAAGAAATGAATAAGCATATACTGAACCGGATACTGATTGAGTTGTATATTTATGTCGTTACTTGGTAATTCTGGATAAAGTATACCTATCGCTATACTTGAAATCATCGAAATGAGCATAAATGTAACTGCTCCAATTAAAAACAATAATGTAGCTTGGAAAAACGGAGTAAATGAATTAAACTTTTCTTTCATTAGGCCAATACTTCTTTTCTTTGACTATCTAATTTTAGCAAGATCATAATCATGATTAAGAATGTCATCATCGATGAACCACCATAACTAAAGAAGGGCAGGGGAATACCAATAACTGGTATGATTCCTATATTCATTCCAACGTTAATGGCGAAATGATAAAAGATAATCATGGCTACAGAATTGGCGTAAATTCTTGAAAATCTACTTTTTTGACGTTCAGCAATGACTACGATACGCACCAATAGTACCGTAAATAATGTGACCAGTGTCGCAGATCCTAAAAACCCCCATTCTTCAGAAAAAACAGAAAATATAAAATCAGTTTCACTTTCTGGTACGTGTCTACTTCTTGGGCTCGAAAGCAAAGCCTCATGATAACCAACTCCAGAAAACCCACCTGAACCAACTGCTGCTAAAGCACGGTTTCTATTGTAGTCCTTTCCATCTTGATCTTCAATCTTTCCAAGCCATAGGTCGATTCTGTCCTTTTGGTGAACTTGAAGCACGTTCAAATAGGTGTATGAAACGATCCCAACAAACCCTACTGTAACAACATAGGAGATTAAGACCATTGATTTTAATTTTTTCTTTGACCGTTGCGATGCTAAGTTTTGAACCAGTAAGAAAATTAAAACTGAAATGATGGTCACACCAGAAATCAGAATCACCCATCCTGGAACATCATATCCTGGTAAAAATGAGAAAGCATGTTTTGATTCCGTAAAATAAAGTGTAATAATACTGAAGAAAATTATTACGAATAAAACAGGAATGAAATGTACACCTACCCACGTTTCTTTATAACGAAAACCAAGTATACGGTTCAAAAAGAAGAGAATGATTGGGTCTAAAGTAATTCCTTCTCTGTACATAACGAAGAAAAACGCTGTAAACACGAGGAATGTTCCCGTATCATTTTGTATCAAGACTAAAAACATTGTGAGTATAACTACAAATAGGGCCAAGAATAATGATTGACCTGTTACTGTTTTGACCCTCCCTTGTGAGATCACATAAGCTAACATTAAAGAAGTGGTTAATTTCGAAAACTCAGAGGGTTGAACACCAAACGGTCCAACACCCAACCAAGATCTGGCTCCATTAATAGGTTCCGTAAACAATACGAGAATAAGGAGTACGAATACTGTTAGAAAAGCAATGGGCGTTAGTTTTTTAATGTATTCTGAATCAATAAGAGAAATAACAATTCCAAGAAATAAACCAATTCCTATCCACATCACTTGTTTACCATAAAAAGTCTTTATGTCGAAAAGGAACGGACGTTCAGGATTATAAGCAGCTGAATAAAGATTCACTATTCCCATCAGCAATAAAGCTGCTACAACTAAAATTGTTAGCCAATCCCATCCTAATGATTTTTCTCTGAAACTATTCATTGATATTGGTAAATCGTTTTTCTATTATTCGTTGTTCTTTCAGTACATCTTTAATTTCACCTGTGAGGTACTTTTCCATCATTAAACTTGCGATGGGAGCAGCCCAAGTTCCACCAAAACCAGCGTTCTCTACAAATACTGCAATTGCTATTTTCGGATTGTCATAAGGTGCAAATGCCATAAAAACTGAGTGGTCTTCTCCATGTGGGTTCTGTGCAGTACCTGTCTTACCAGCAACTAATACATCATCTATTCTTGCGCGTCTTGCTGTTCCATGTGGTTCGTTAACCGCTCCAAGCATTCCCTCCTTAATTGCTTTAAAGTACTTGGCCTCAACCATAGTCTGCTTTTTATGCTTAAACTTCTCAAGTGGACCATCATCTCCTATACTTTTTACTAAATGAGGTTCATAATAAAAACCTTCGTTTGCAACAATTGCAGCTAAGTTTGCCATTTGTAAAGGAGTAAGTTTAACCTCACCCTGACCTATACTATTGGAGCGAATGGTTGAGAAAGCCCAACGGTACTCTCCATACCAATGGTTGTAAAATGCCACATTTGGAATTACTCCACTACGCAATCCATATATGTCTGTTTCGGGGCGTTGTCCAAACCCAAAGCTGTGCATATATTTCTCCCATAATTCTAATCCCTCAGCCGCATCTTTGTAGAAGTTGCTTTGTTTGTCTTGTTGTATTATTTTCTTTACTAAATAGTAATAGTATGGATTACAAGAATATTGAATTGATTTTGAAATGCTACTTGCTGGAGGATGATTGTGACAACCCACCATTGATTGTGTACATGGAAAACCTGTTTTTTCTGTAACCACACCTTCTTGTAATCCAACCAAAGCTTGAACAACTTTGAAAATTGAACCTGGAGGATATTCTGCTGCTAAAGGTCGGGGATAAAATGGTTTTAATGAGTCTTTATAAAGCTTGTTGTAATTCGTTCTGATGTTTCTTGCTCCAACCATTAGATTAGGATTATAACTTGGAGCACTCACCATAGCAATGATTTCACCTGATGAAGGTTCAATTGCTACTATTGATCCAAGCTTGTTTTTCATTAATTTTTCACCGTAAGCTTGAAGAATAATATCAATTCCTAAATACAATGGTGGGCCTTGATGTGCATTTGTATCTAATTTTCCATCCAAGAAGTTATTTACTAATTTTCCACGCGCAGAAGTAAGAATTATTTTTGTTCCTTTTTGGCCCCTCAATGAATGTTCGTAGTATTTCTCTAATCCAGTTCTTCCAATAAAATCACCAATGTTGTAAAACTGTCGGTCGGCGTTTAATTCTTCAGCATTGATTTCGTTCAGGTATCCAAAAATATTGGCTCCATTTGGAAATGGATAATCACGCATGCTGATTGGACTTTCATAAAAGCCTTTAAAATCTGGAAGTTCAGTTGCTATTTTTGAAATTTCTTCAGCTGAAAGTTCCCTTAAAAATGCATGGGGTAAGTAGCTGCGGTAATCATTTACAATTGTATCGTTTCCAGTCTTTTTACTCCGTGTTTTACGGTCCAGTTGCTTTTTTATTTGCTCAAAACGCTGACCGATTGAATCAACTGAAATATTGATCAGGTTTGAAAAAGCAAGGGTGTCAAAGTCTTTGATGTCATCTTCAACAAACATTAAGTTGTAATACGTTTTATTGGCAACTATCTTTTCACCATTTCTATCGTATAATATTCCACGAGGTGGCTTGATGACTACCTTACGTTTAGCAACTTCTCCAGCCCTTTCAATCCACTTATCATCTATCACCTGCATGTAGAATAGGCGACTAACGAAGACCATTCCAACCAATATGAAGAGGAGAATAAAAACCAGCTTTCTACTTTCTAAATTCATATACTCTTAGACTTTTTAAAGAAAAGTATTTGTATGAGTATAAAGATAGTCAAAGTTATTATGGAACTTAAAAGGGTACTCATTGTAACTTCTTTCCACGCTGACCATTTAAAATATTCGAGTGAAAAGAACCAAAGGTGATGAATTAAAATGATTGTTGAAGAAACTTTGATAAACCAGGCATATCCCCATTCACTTGCAATTGGTTCCTTCAGTAGATCATAATCATCGCGAGGAGCAAAGCGCTTAAATATACTTGGGCGTAAATAAGCTATTAAAACCGCTGAACTTGCATGTAGACCAAAAGTATTCATAAAAAAGTCAACTCCTATACCTGCTATAAAAGCCAGAATCATTAATGATATTGGACGCGTATCAAAAGGCAAAAGAATAATAAATAATGGATAAATCATTGGATGAATACCATACCCAAAGTTTAATTGACCAAAGATTAACCCTTGAGCAAGCACAAAGACCAATAAACGGAATGTATTTTTAACCAGGTAATTCATTATAATTGTTCAATGTCTTTTTCTAATTCCTCTAATTCAAGTTGGTGTATGTTCTTTATAATATAAACATACCGCAGTTTACGCATGTCTTGATTTAACCTTACTGTTATGTCCCACATAGGCTTACCTTCAATGGGCTCAAGTTTTTCAACGATTCCAATAGGTTCTCCTTGTGGAAAATAGCCACCACTTCCCCTTGCCTTTACATGACTTCCTTTTTTGATCACAATATCATTAGAAATTCCTGTCAGCTTAACTCTTCGAGGATCATTGTCTTCAAACTTTATTATACCATGTGCATTTACACCACTAATATATGCACTTATGTTAATGTCACTGGTCAATATTGATTTTACAATCGCAAAGTTTCGAGATACATCATAGACGATTCCAACTATTCCATCAGATGAAACAACTCCCATTTTTCGCTCTATACCTTTTGTACTTCCAGCATTTATGGTGAAGTAATTGTTGGTGTGAGAATGTGAAGAATTAATTACAGTAGCAGGAGTGCGTTCAAAGCTGAGTTGCTTAATCGTATCGTTGATTATTGCAGTTTTTGGATCAATAGAAATGAAATTATCAGGTATTCTTTTTTCTAATTCTATATTCTCAGCTTGTAACTCTCTGTTTGCTTCGTCCAGATAAATATATTTAATAATATTTCTTTCCCATGTCAATAAAGTCCCGGTTATTGCTGCTGATGAATTAAAGAACTTTGTTCTTGGAAAACTCATCACTGAGAGATAGGAACTCAATGCAATGATTTGCAAAATAAGGAAGACCAGAAAAACTCTAAATCTTCTAAAGAATGCTATAAACTTTAGCATGAGCTGTTTTACTTATTAATCTCTTATTAAGAATTGGAAACGGTTAATATTTTTTAAAGCAATACTCGTACCTCTTGCTACAGCTCTTAATGGATCTTCTGCAATATGAACAGGGAGCTTTGTCTTTAAGGACATTCTTTTATCAAGACCTCTTAACATTGATCCTCCTCCAGCTAAATAGATTCCAGTTTTATAGATATCTGCAGAAAGTTCTGGTGGAGTCATTTCTAGAGCACTCAAGATTGCCTCTTCAATCTTCGAAATAGATTTGTCTAATGCATGAGCAATTTCTACATAGCTCACGATAATTTCTTTCGGAATTCCAGTCATTAAATCTCGTCCACGTACAGCGTAATCCTCTGGTGGATTATCCAATTCAGGTAAAGCAGCACCCACTTCAATTTTAATTTGTTCTGCTGTTCGCTCCCCAACTAAAATATTGTGTTGACGACGCATGTACTCTTCAATGTCTTTTGTAAAGTCATTTCCTGCTACACGAATCGATTTATCACTTACAATACCACCAAGAGCAATTACCGCAATCTCCGAAGTTCCACCTCCGATATCGATAATCATATTCCCCATTGGTTCTTCTACGTCAATTCCAATACCAATTGCCGCAGCCATTGGTTCATGAATTAAATATACTTCTTTAGCTCCAGCATGTTCTGCTGAATCTCGAACTGCTCTTTTTTCAACCTCTGTAATCCCTGAAGGAATACAAATAACCATTCTGAACGATGTATTAAATAAACTTTTTCGCTTTTTGATCATTTTAATCATTCCGCGTATCATTTGTTCAGCACATTGGAAATCCGCAATTACACCATCTTGCAATGGTCTTACAGTTTCGATCAGCTTATGCGTTTTACCGTGCATCTGCTGAGCCTTTTTTCCTATGGCAACAATTTTACCAGTTTGAATGTCTCTGGCAACAATTGAAGGTTCGTCAACAACAACTTTATCATCCATGATAATCAGAGTGTTGGCGGTTCCTAAGTCAAGTGCAATGTCTTGTGTTAAAAAGCTAAATAGTCCCATATCGTTCTTGGCGTAGTATAATTTTTAAATTAAAGAGTAGTATTATACTCTCAAAATTAGCGAAAATTATACAGTATGCTTTATTATTTTTGTTTTAATGTTTAAAATGTCTATTTCCAGTAAATACCATGGCCATTTTATTCGCGTTACAATAATCGATCGATAACTTATCTTTGATTGACCCACCTGGCTGAATTACAGTGTTTATACCTTCCAAATTAGCTATCTCAACGCAGTCAGGAAATGGGAAGAATGCATCTGAAGCCATCACCGCTCCATTCAAATCAAAATTAAATGATTTTGCTTTATGTATTGCTTGATTCAATGCATCAACTCGTGAAGTTTGTCCTGTTCCACTGGCTAAAAGCTGTCCGTTTTTAGCAATAACAATAGTATTCGATTTGGTATGCTTCACTAACTTATTGGCAAAAACTAAATCGCTTTTTTGTTGTTCTGTAGGTGAGATATCTGTTACAGTTTCAAAATTCTCAACTGTTTCAGTGATGATATCACGGTCTTGAGCTAAAACTCCATTCAAAATCGTTCTGAATTGTTTTTTTGGTAATTCTATTGGTTTTTGAATTAGAATAATTCTGTTTTTCTTCGCTTTGAGAATTTCTATTGCTTCATCTTCATATGCAGGGGCGATAACCACCTCGCAGAACAGGTCGTCAATAAGTTTTGCTGTTGCTGAATCAATGGTTTTGTTGGCAATCAGTATACCACCAAATGCAGAAGTTGGATCACCTGCTAAAGCATCTATATAAGCTTGTACAATTGTGTCTCTTGTTGCTAAACCACATGCGTTGTTGTGTTTAAGAATAGCAAAAGTAGGCGCATCATTTTTAAAATCTTCCATTAGACAAACCGCTGCATCAACATCCAGTAAATTATTATAGGAAAGTTCTTTTCCGTGAAGCTTATCAAAAATAGTTGTCAAATCGCCATAGAAGATTCCTTCTTGATGTGGATTTTCACCGTATCTCAAAATTTCAGCTTGTGTTATGCTTTGTTTGAAAACTGGCTCTTCCTCTTGATTGAAGTAGTTGAAAATATGTGTGTCGTAGTGCGAGCTTACGTTGAAAGCATCTTTAGCATATGCTTTTCTTTGCGCTACCGTAACTTCACCGTTTTGTTCTGTTAAGATGGATAAAAAATCTTCATATTGCGTTCGTGTTGAAACCAACATAACGTCTTTATAATTTTTTGCTGCTGCGCGAATCAAAGAAATTCCTCCAATATCAATTTTTTCTATAATTTCCTCATGAGTTCCTCCAGCTGCAACAGTTTCTTCGAAAGGATACAAATCAACCATCACTAAATCAAAAGAAGGGATTTCAAATTCTTGAAGTTGTTGTTGATCACTTTCATTATCTCTTCTGTTCAAAATAGCGCCAAAAACCTTCGGATGTAGTGTTTTTACTCTTCCTCCTAAAATTGAAGGATAAGAAGTTAAATCTTCTACACGCTTAACTTCAACACCAAGTTCTTCTATAAAAGATTGAGTTCCTCCAGTACTATAGATTGTAACTCCTTGATTGTTTAACGCTTTAACGATAGGTGCAAGTCCTTCTTTATTGAAAACTGAAATAATTGCACTTTTGATTTTTATATTGCTCATGATCGATTTGATATTAAGCCTACAAAAGTAAGTAGTTTAACTGAATTAGTCACTTTTTTGGTGAGAATTCATTGCATGCAATTAGCAGTGGGTACAAACTCAGTTTTAACTGACGGCATAGATACATTAACTATTTACCATATGTTGTGCTAACTTAGGGAAACTATTGTAAAGTTTTTCTGCTAAATCTTCTGGAAGTTCAAGTGTTGTAATTGCTTTTTGCATACACACCAACCATGATTTCATTGCTTCTTGATCAATTTTGTGAGGAGCATGACGCATTCGCATCCGTGGAGCTCCATATTTTTCAATGTATAAACGGGGACCACCAAAAAACTGAGTTAAAAACCGATATTGTTTATCTTTAATCTCCTCTATATCATTGTCGAATAAGGGAATTAAAACCGGGTCTTGATAAACAAAACCATAGAATGCCTCTACTAATTGCTTTATTTTATGTTTTCCTAATTGTTTGTATAAGGAATCTAATTCTTCTATTTCCATTATCATCAAAAATAGTTAATTTTAAACATTAATTTACTCCTATTAATTGGTTTTAATGTCCATGCGGTTTATAATTCTTCTAATAATTCTGATTCCTACCTTTATATATGGTCAATATAGAGTTGACGTGAGGAATGTAGCCGATTGCTTTGGAAATAGCTTTATCGGGCATCCTGGAGATTATGACCTTCAGTTTACGGGAAGAGCTGGAGCAGAAACCGATTTCTCAGCCTATTCCAGTTTGTCAAATATAGACATGAACAATAGCTTTTGGGCTTCTTTTGTAGCGCCACACGATGGTTTGTTTTTGTTTTCTGGAATTACCGAGGGAGGAGCAATGGATGTATTGATATTTTCTAAAGAACATGGGTTTAGTGGAAGAAGTGAATCTGGTTATTCCAGTATTTGCGACAATATTAATGCTGGAACAGCGGTTATAGAAAGAATCATGCAGGTGGAAGGTGACA
>Ga0079223_10002267_pt1 | contig 11854 bp, 10 predicted proteins | sample Stecom2011_FD_75072 | JGI IMG/M metagenome (GOLD analysis project Ga0079223, IMG submission 75072) | Agricultural soil microbial communities from Utah to study Nitrogen management - Steer compost 2011 | ecosystem: Environmental > Terrestrial > Soil > Agricultural land | place: USA: Utah...
CCGGTCTCACGTAGCGCGATCAAGGTTTTCAGGTGGCGGATTTCAATCATGGGAATCTTCTCAGTTGCTAGTCGCTAGTCAGTATGTCGTGGCAATAGATTAATGCAAATTAATTTCATGTTAAAGCTGAAAATTATCAGTTTGATTCATAGTGGGCATTTCCACACAATGCCAACACTGAATTTAATGGACAAAACTGAGGCAATTTATATGTCAGATACACACATCCTCGCGCACAACCTGGGGTTTCCACGCATAGGGGCAGATCGCGAATTAAAAAAAGCACAGGAAGCCTATTGGCGCGGCGATATTACTCAGGATCAACTGGAGCAAGTGGGTCGGGAATTGCGCCTGGCACATTGGAAACTACAGGCTGAAGCGGGTCTGGATTTAATTCCCACCGGTGATTTTGCCTGGTATGATCAGGTATTAACGCTGTCCGCCACCTTGGGCAATATTCCCATGCGCCACCGCAAATATGCGCCTGTCAGCCAGGAAACCCACAGCTATAACGAAGATCATAGCGACTGCTGCGCCGATCACAGCCACGCGTCTAGTTTCCCACACGCACCTGATGCGCCCTGCACAGATATTGATCTCGATACGCTCTTTCGCGTTGCTCGCGGGCGTGCGCCGAGCGGCCACCCCACCACTGCCTCTGACATGACCAAATGGTTCGATACCAACTATCACTATCTGGTACCGGAATTTCATCCCGGTCAGACGTTTGCACTGAGCTGGCAACAAATTATTGATGAAACCGCCGAAGCGGTCGCCTTGGGTTACACAGTCAAACCGGTCATTCTCGGCCCCTTGAGTTATCTGTGGCTGGGCAAAGAAAAAAGCGCCGATTTTGATCGTTTTGAATTATTGGAAAACCTGCTGCCAGCCTACGAACAATTACTGCAAGCCCTCGCTGCCGCAGGCGCCAAGTGGCTTCAAATCGACGAGCCTATTCTGACTCTGGATTTACCGGCCAAATGGCAGCACGCCTTCGAAGCGGTTTACCATCGCCTGCAAACTCGGCAACTAAACTTTCTGCTGGCGACTTATTTCGGGGCTTTGGGCGAAAACCTTTCCACTGCGCTCAATTTGCCGGTTGCCGGATTGCATATCGACGCAGTGCGTGCGCCCGAGCAAGTATTAACAGTGATTGATCGCATCGCTGCGCATAAAGTTTTATCGATCGGTATCGTCGATGGCCGCAATATCTGGCGCAATGATTTACAACAATCGCTCAGTGTTCTGCAGGATGCGCAGATATGCCTGGGCGAAAGATTGTGGGTCGCGCCCTCCTGCTCTCTGCTGCACTCTCCGGTGGATTTACAGCGCGAAGAAAAACTGCGCCCGGAACTCAAGAGCTGGTTAGCTTTCGCGCGTCAAAAAGTCGATGAAGTGGTTACGCTCAAAACTTTGCTCTCTCAACCAGAAAACCGCGACGCTCAACAAGCGCTGGCCAATAGCAACGCCGCCGCCGAGGCGCGCCGCCACTCACCATTGATTCACAACCCGGCAGTACAGGCACGTCTGCAAGCGGTTAAACCACAAGACAGCGAACGCCAAAGCCCTTTTAACCAGCGCATTAAACAGCAACAAGCACTGTTAAATTTGCCGCTCTTTCCAACCACGACCATTGGTTCTTTTCCGCAGACCGATCACATTCGACAGACCCGTCGTGACTTTAAGCAAGGTGTGATCAACGAAACTGTCTATCAAAACCGTATTCGTGAAGAAATTGCCAATGCCATTGCGCGCCAGGAAAAACTCGGGATCGACGTGCTGGTACACGGCGAAGCCGAGCGCAATGACATGGTGGAATACTTTGGTGAAAACCTCGAAGGTTATGCGTTTACCCAATACGGCTGGGTGCAAAGTTACGGTTCACGCTGCGTTAAACCACCGATTATTTACGGTGATGTTTCCCGTCCGCAGCCGATTACGGTGTCCTGGACGCGCTACGCACAATCCTTAAGTAAAAAGCCCGTCAAAGGCATGCTGACCGGCCCGATCACCATGCTCTTCTGGTCGTTTGTGCGCGACGATCAACCACGCGCGACCACTGCTTTGCAAATTGCGCTGGCACTGCGCGATGAAGTGGTCAATCTCGAATCTGCAGGGATCAAGGTTATTCAGATTGATGAACCGGCTATTCGCGAAGGCTTGCCACTTCGTAAAAAAGACTGGCAGGAATATCTAAATTGGGCGGTCAAGGCTTTCCGCATCAGCGCCAGTGGTGTGCAGGATGAAACTCAGATCCACACGCATATGTGCTATTCGGAGTTTAACGACATTATTGGTGCGATCGCCGATCTGGATGCCGACGTTATCACCATTGAAACCTCGCGTTCCGATGGCGAGTTACTGCAGGCGTTTGAAGCGTTTAAATATCCCAACGATATTGGCCCCGGCGTTTACGATATTCACTCCCCAAACGTGCCCGATGTCGACAGCATCGTTCATTTGATGAAACGCGCGGCACGCGAATTACCCATAGAGCGTTTGTGGGTGAATCCGGACTGCGGATTAAAAACCCGCCGCTGGCCCGAAACCGAAGCGGCACTTGAACGCATGGTGCAAGCCGCGAATATTCTGCGCGCGGAATATCAACATCGCAGCGCATCAACCCGCACGGCACAAGAAGACGCTCTGGCTTAAATGTCATAGCTCTGCGCTGGTTTATCCAGCGCAGATTCCTCTCGTGTTGTTTGGGTAGATCTAAAGAACATCGGATAAATTAGCCGCAGGTGGTATCATGGGCGCACTTTTTTTACTCATGAGCCGGCGCTATTTATGTTGTTATTTGTCGATAATCTCACCAATGTGGACTTCAGTTTTCTCGACCCCCAGCGCGGGCTGCTAGGCGAAACCTGGCTGGCCAATATTCAGCTGCATGGCGAGCTGGACGAGCAAGGCATGGTGTGCGATTTTGGCACCGTTAAAAAACTTGTGCGTCATTGGCTGGATACCGAGCTGGATCATCGCTTAGCCGTTCCCGTCCGCTCACCCGATATCACTATCAAAGATGACGGCGACTGCCTCGATATTCATTGGCAGTTTGGCGATTCGGGTGAATTCCTGCATACCCGCTCCCCTCATCAAGCTATTGCTTTGGTTGACGCCGAAACGCTCACCGCAGAGAGCGTCGCGCAGTGGTGCATGACTCAACTAAAACAATTATTCCCCGAGAGTGTGGCAAGTCTCGCGCTGACGTTTTCCAGCGAAAGTATTGATGGCGCTTTTTATCATTACAGCCACGGTCTGAAAAAACACGGCGGCAATTGTCAGCGCATCGCCCACGGCCATCGTTCGCGTATTGATATTTGGGCTGATGGAGAAAAGGCGCCGCAACTAGAGCAGGACTGGGCCGAACGCTGGCGCGATATTTATATCGGCAGCGAAGAAGATCTTCATGGCCAGCCGCAACATAGTGGACAAGGTTATTACCACTTCGCCTACACCTCGGCACAGGGAGACTTTGAACTCACCCTGCCCCAGCGTTGTTGCTACCTGATTGACACGGACAGCACGGTGGAATTACTTGCCCACCACATTGCCCGGCAAACCCGCCTCGAACACAGCGACAAAACTATCCGCGTCAAAGCCTTTGAAGGAATTAATAAAGGCGCTATTGCAGAGGCTTGATCCTCAAAGGCTCTATTTTTATTACAAGAATGCGTCCATAAAAAAACCCTCGTCATTGCTGGCGAGGGTTTTTTATTAAAAGCGTTAAACGAAAGTTAGACGAAAACTTTCGCCAGCGTAATCGCCAGCAGATAGCCGACGGTAAAAGCAATCAGCAAAAAGGGGAAATAACGAAGATGCGCCCCGAAGGTTAAGCCTTTGACCTTACTCATCGCGATAACACCTGCCGCCGAACCAATGACAAGCAGCGAACCACCAACACCAACAGAGTAGGTCAAGCCCAACCATTCATGCGACGTTAAGTCCGGCCCGGCTTTGATCAAGGCAGCCGTGAGCGGAACGTTATCGATAAGCGCAGATATGATACCGGCAAAATAGTTAGCCACGTTGGGGCTTAATTGGTTATAAGCCGCAGTTAATATTTCCAACACACCAATTTCTTTCAGCATGCCCACCAGCAGTAAAATTCCGAGGAAGAACAACAGGGTTTCATATTCCACTTGACGAATATATTCGAGGATACGGAGTTCTTCTTCATTGGTACGTAGCCACTGGCCGAACAGGAACATTACCGAAAGCCCCATCAAAAATGTCAGTACCGGAGGAATCTGGAACAAGAAATTGAACAGCATGGTGCAGAAAATGGTAATGAAGAAAATAAGAACAATAGCGATATCCAGAGGCTGAAAACGTCTTTGGATACGGTCGGTGGTGACGTTTCCGGATATTCCGGGAAACAGCAGCAAAGCCAATACAACTACGCCCACGAAGGCAGGAATAATCAAGGAGAAGAGTTCAAAAATGCTGACATGACCAGCGAGGAATATCATCAATGTGGTTACATCACCGGTGATTAATGCCACACCGCCAGAGTTCACCGCAAATATCACCAGCACTGCTAATTTGATACGCGTACGGTTATCGAGATTAAATGCCTGTACCAATCCAAGTGTTACCAGGGTCGCAGTCACGTTGTCACAGATCATCGAAAGCAGCATGCCAAAGACGGCAACCAACAACATCAGGCTGCGCTTACTCATTTGAGCAGGACAAACCCGTTGTATCAGGTTTTGAATAATGCCTTTGGCATTGAGATAGGCTACAAAAGTCATGGTAGCCATTAAAAATAACCAGAGGGTGGCGATTTCCAGCAGGTTTTCGTCCAGCATTTCCAATATTGTGTTCTGACCTTCCTCAGAACCTGCAAACATGAACATTAACAACCAGGAGAGACAACCGAAAAACAATGTGGTTTTTGCTTTATTGAGATGAATAACTTCTTCAAAGATGACTCCGAGGAGCGCGAGGATTGCAAAACCAATTAGAACAACTTCAATAAACGCAGGCATAGTTCACCACCAGGACAATTAAGAAAGCGGGTGCGGATTGATCCAAGTCACATAAGTATGTGAAAACGCATCAGTGACATGTACTTCCCATTGGGCAGGGGCACGACTAGACGTGCGCGCTGGGAGCATGAGCAAAAATGAATCTTATTCAAAAGAACCTGGACGCATTGCAAAAAATAGAAAAGTGAGTCTCGACGCGGGTGACGAAAAATGAAGGGCAGCACCAAAATGTCATCTTGTGCGTCAAAAAGAGGCGCACATATTAACGCAGCTTGTTACAGAACAACACAAAAACGATTAAATCCGTAACAATTTAATGCTTTAAAAAAATATTTATAAGGAAACACGACTGAATGTCAGGAATCAATCGCATTTATAAACCGACGCTTCGCCCTCGGGGCGACTCTTAAAGCGTGGCTGCGCCCAAAAATATTGCCCGGGGCATTTAAGTACTTGCTGCTCAATAAACTGGTTAATACGTACAACGTCTTGATATTCATCATCGGTAGGGAAATTTTCAAATACCGGATGAATGGTCAACTCATAGCCTTTGCCATTGGCAAGTCGATGCTGGGTAAAGGGCAACATTTGCGCTTGCCCGATCTTCAACAACTTGTGAGCCGCTGAGACTGTTGCGGTTTGCACACCGAAAAAAGGCACAAACATGCTCATGCGGGTGCCCAAGTCACGATCTGGCGCGTACCAGACTAAACGCCCTTCGCGCAGGCGATTGATCAGCAGACGAGCATTGTCGCGCGGAATAGTTACGCCGCCCCGACAATAGGCTTCGCGCCGTACCTTTTGCAGATAATCGTATACCGGGTTTTTATGGGGCGATACATGCCATCGTAATTAACGCACTGGCCCAACATGCAACAGCCCAGATCCAGATGGGTGAAATGCATGGACAGTAAAAGCGCACCTTGACCGCTTTGCTGTACCGCCTGGAGGTGCTCAAAACCTTTGACAGTATACAACCGGCGCAAACGCCAGTGCGGCCAGAACCAGGCGATACCTGTTTCAAAAATTGCCATCGCGGTAGAAAACACCGTCTCATCCAGAACTCTCTGGCGCTCGGCCTCCGTCCAGTGCGGAAAGCACAACTCAATATTGATACGCGCCATGCGATAACGTTTTTTATTGAGTTTCAGGAGCGGAGCAATCAGCTTCGCCAGCCACAGTTGCGTGCAATAAGGGAGCTGAGACAGTAAATACCACAGGCCCGCGCCCAGCCATGTAGGCCAGTGGCGAGGAGCCAAAAGATGACGGGGAAAACGTGAAGACATAAGTAAAACAACATCCTTAGAGTCAGCCGATAGCAATTATAGTCGTTATCTGTGGCTAAACACGAAAAGCAGGAGGCAGGGATCGCCCGCAATACCTATGAAAAAAGGCAGGCTCAATCACTGAGCCTGCCTTCTGCCTTTATCGAACTGTCGTCTATTGTTCCATCTATTGTGAGACTTGTTAATCCCTTAATAACAAATTCAACTCATCCACTACCTCTGCCCAGTCAGCGTTCGCGAGAATTGCCTCGCGTAAGAAGCTGGCTTGGGATTCGTTCCAAAAATCTGCCTTGGACAGGGGTTCTGCCTGAGGTATAGGACGATGCTTATCGATGAACGAATCAATGTCTTTTTGAGAGTTGGGTAAACCTAACTGAGCAAAAAGGCCACTGAGCGAATGTACAGAGGTGTCTAACATGGTGAACCTCCTATCGATCTGATTGAGTAATGGAGTTTAGAAGCGTCCTAGCATAGACCAAAGAGCCGCCATTAGCCCGCGCTTTTGTGTGCCAACTTCTCTAATAAAATATCTTTTTCCCGCCAAAACTCGTTGACCCACAATTGAAAGCGCTGCCGAAATTCTGCGTCATTGCTGTAATCCCCTAAAAGGCTATCAGGGATGGGCAGTTGCCGCACATGAATTTGTACTTCTCTCGCTTTGCCACAGGCGTAATCCCAGTAACTGGGAACCCCGCCGGGATAGTAAATGGTGACATCCAGTAAGCTGTGTAGCTGCCCATCCATGGCCGCCAGCGTAAAAGCCAGCCCCCCAGCCTTGGGCACCAATAAATGCCGATAAGGCGATTTCTGCTCTTTATGTTTAGCCGATGTAAAGCGGGTTCCTTCCAGAAAATTGATGATAGTGACCGGGTTGTGACGATATTTCTCGCAGGCGCGGCGCGTCTCCTCAATATCCTTACCTTTTAATGACGGGTTTCGATCAATTTCCTCTTTGGTATAACGACGCATAAAAGGAAAATCCAGCGCCCACCAGGCAACACCTAAAAGCGGCACCCAGATTAGAGATTTTTTAAGAAAGAATTTCACATAGGGAATGCGGCCATTGAACACCCGCAGCAGAATAAGAATATCCACCCACGACTGATGATTGGCGATCATCATGTACCACTCGTGGCGGCGTAGGTCGGCATCGGCCTCAAGCTGAATGGTGGTACCGGTCAGCCAGTTCTGATGCGCCGAATTCACGGCAATCCAGCCTTGAGCCAAGCCATCCAAAACACGATTGCACAGGTTCTGCCAGGCTTGCAGGGGAATCAGGTACTTGATGAGCGCCATCACCAACAGCGGTAGAAACACAATCAGGGTGGTCAGCAGGAAAAATAAGTTGGTCAGGATACCAATAAGATAAGCATGTAGGCGCATAAGATTCTTTGCCTGGAGCGAGAGAAGCTGTCAGTTCATCAGGCATGAATGACAGCTTTTGACAGATTAAATATCAGCGGTTACCGATGCCTCGTTCGCGTCTTTTAATAAGGCTGAGGCATGTTTACCCTCGGCCAAAAATAGCGCGTGAATCTGTTGCCAGTTATCCACCCGGATAGCTGCGGCCTCGTGGATATTATGCGGCGCGGTATAAAGCATACCCTGGCCATCAAAGCCCACAAAATGACGCGAACTATCGTCGATCAGATAATCAGCTTTCAACAAATTCTTTCGACCACAGAAAATAAAGTTCATCGGCGACAGAAAGGGTAAATGTTTGGTCAGCCACTGATATTTGGCGGTAAACGAGTTGGGATGCTCCATCGCGGCTGTTGCAATCACAATGTCGTACTTTTCGTGCAAAGCAAGCATGACGTCGATGGCATGCTCATTAGCGCAGAGATCGGCAAAAAAATCAGGGTGGTCGGGGTAAGCTTTGACCTTCGCAAGCGCTTCGGGTAAGACGCGCTGATAAATCTTCGCGCCTTGCAAGTCGGCTTTGCTCAGCTGTTGGTTAAATTCATTGTTGTACCAGTCCAGATGACGCGACAGCGTATCCACAATGGTTTCGTCCATATCGATCGCAATACATTTACGCATGGCAGCTCTCCTTGATCAAAAACAAACCTATCAAAACAAAATCTCCTGCACGAGGCAGGAGATTTTGGTTAAACCAATATTGCAGCAATAAAATTTAAAGCCTTGTTAAAACCACTTAAAAGTTGGTTTCAACCAAGGGCGAAGTCTCCGCCTCGTAATCTACGCCTTTGACACCAAAACCGAACAAGCGCAGGAATTCGTCGTTGTAGCCTTTAAAGTCGGTCAGCTCAAACAGATTCTCTTCAGTGACTTGCGGCCAGATGGCTTCTACACGGGTTTGTACAGCGGGATCGAGCTCCAGCTCATCTACGCGCAGGCGACCAGTGTCATCAACGCGCGGGTTGCTCGAATACAGGCACTCTTTAAACAGACGTTGAATCTGCTCGATACAGCCTTCGTGAGTGCCATCTTCTTTCATTACTTTAAACAAAATGGACAGATACAGCGGCATAACCGGAATCGCAGAGCTGGCCTGGGTAACAACAGCCTTCAATACCGCGACATGCGCCTGACCGCCAACCTCACCCAGTTTTGCGCTCAACGCCTTGGCAGCACGATCCAGATCTTCTTTGGCTTTACCGATACTGGCGTGGCCATAAATTGGCCAGGTCAGCTTATCGCCAAGATAGGTGTATGCCACGGTCTGCGCGCCATCCGCCAGAAGGTCGGCACCTTTGAGCGCATCGATCCACATTTCCCAATCTTCGCCACCCATGACTTTCACGGTGTGTTCGATTTCGGTCTCATTGGCCGGCTCAATCGACATTTCCACGATTTTCAGTGTGTCGGTATTCAAGCCTTTAGACGTGTAGGTCTGACCGATAGGCTTGAGTACAGAGTTGTATACCTCACCGGTTTTCGGGTCGGTACGACGGGGGGCCGCCAAGCTGTATATCACCATATCGACTTTGCCGATGGTGCTTTTCAGCTTTTCAATCACCTGCTCTTTACAGGTGTCAGAAAAGGCGTCGCCATTAATGGTTTCTGCAAACAGACCCGCTGCTTTGGCCGCATCGTGAAAGGCCGCCGTATTGTAGTAACCCGCAGAACCTGTTTTTGTGTCGGTAGGTGGTTTTTCAAAACACACACCCAAGGTGTCTGCGCCACTGCCAAAAGCCGCGGTGATACGTGATGCCAGACCAAAACCGGTGGAGCAACCTAACACCAGGACTTTTTTAGGGCCATCTGCCACAGGACCTTGGGCTTTGGTGAAATTAATTTGTTCTTGCACGTTGGCGGCGCATCCTTGTGGATGGGCGTTAATGCAGATAAAACCACGAACTTTTGGCTTGATAATCATGTGTTGTCCTATGTGTTTGAGTCCGATCTGAGATTCAAAGGCGGTCATTATAGTGCGCAGTGAGGCAGATAACAGTGTTTTATAGCAAATGCTCGCGTGCGGCTATTTTACACCTTGCCAAACACGGGGCTGGTGGATGCGCTTAGGCTTATCCACCCTACGGGTGGCACATAGCAAAATATTTCGTGTTATTAAATGTAGGGTGGCATAAGCGCAGCGCATCCACCGTTTTACCGGTCGGATTAGCCGCGAGCTACAAGCGTCGTAGTCCGACAGCGGTGCCCGAACAAAATTTTCTCTCCTTACAACCATTGATGAATGCGCTCAGACAACTCACACCTCGCCAGGATTGCGTTATAGTCAGCAGGCATGGCATCTAGCTGATGCAGTCATCGTACTATTGGGACACTCAAGTTAAGGAGAAATACATGTTCTACCCGATGTTCATCATGATTTTATTGACCTTTGCTGTTGGTTTTTATCTGCTGGGTTTACGCATCAGCGCGGTTAAACGACAACAGATTTCCGTGGGTTACTTCCGCACTAACAGCGGCGCCAGCGAACCCCCCGTGCGCGTACAACAAGCGGCGAATCATTTCGGCAATCTGTTTGAAGTACCCCTGCTGTTTTATGTCACTTGCTTGATGGTCATGACCCTGAACTACCAGAACAGCCTGCTGGAAATCTGCGCCTGGGTATTTGTCATCACCCGAGTCATCCACGGATATATTCATTTGACCTATAACAATGTACTGCATCGAATGTTGGCATTTTTTGCGGGGGTGATCTGTATTCTCATTATGTGGGTGGTGCTGGCAGCCCATATGGCAGCGCGCCAATCAATGATGCAGTAGAGTTGCAGAGGTTGAGGGTTGAGGGTTGAGGGTTGAGGGTTGAGGGTTGAGGATTATAGCCACACAGAGAGCGCCAAATTCACCTGCTTCGCCTGATTTTTTGAGCGGCTTGCAGTAGAATGCGCCCCAACCTTCAGCAGCAGATCCTCCGTGGTAAGCAAGCATTATGATTCCCAGCATTCGCCATACTTCCCCCACCCAAGCGCTCTACCTCGCCTTTATCGACGCTCTGCGTACGAGCGGTTTCCGTGGTGACCTGCGCCCCGATTACGCCAGCCGTACGGTCATGGCGACCGATAATTCGATTTATCAGGTGCTGCCCCAGGGGGTTGTTTATCCCCGCGATCTGGACGACTTGATCAACATTACACGACTCACTCAGGACGCCCGCTTTCACGCAATCGTACTGAGCCCACGCGGCGGCGGCACAGGCACCAACGGCCAATCATTAAGCGATGGGCTGATTGTCGACACCTCCAAATACATGAACAAGATTCTGGAGATCAACGTCGAGGAGCGCTGGGTGCGGGTGCAGTGCGGGGTGGTCAAGGATCAACTCAACGCTGCGATTAAACCCTATGGCTTATTTTTCGCGCCCGAGCTCTCTACCAGTAATCGCGCCACTATCGGCGGCATGATTAATACCGATGCCTCTGGTCAGGGCTCATGCCGCTACGGCAAAACCCGCGATCACGTACTGGAGCTGCGTACGGTCCTGCTTGATGGCAGCGTATGGACGTCTGCCGCGCTCAGTGAAGATGAGCTAAACGCAGTGTGTGAACAACAGGATCGTGTAGGTCAGATTCATCGGGTGCTCAACAGCATTCAACGCGATCACGCCGATCTCATTGCAGAAAAATTTCCCAAACTGAACCGCTGCCTCACCGGCTACGACCTCGCGCATATTCGCGATGAACAAGGCCGGTTCAACCTTAATAATATTCTTTGTGGCAGCGAAGGCACGCTGGGCTTTATTAGCGAAGCCAAACTGAATTTATTAACGACTCCCAAATACTCCGCGCTGGTCAGCGTTAACTACCGCGACTTTAATGCGGCGCTACGCGATGCGGCCGAATTGATGAAAGCCGATCCTACATCGATTGAGACCGTTGACTCCAAAGTACTTAACCTTGCGATGAACGATATCGTGTGGCACAGCGTTGCGGATTTTTTCCCGCCCTCGCCCAGCGGCGAGAAAATCCAGGGCATTAATCTGGTGGAATACACGGCGGACGATGAAGACGAGCTGCGCGCCCAGGTTAAAACGCTGACCGATCAGCTGGATCTGTCTGCCGCCACTGACGCCAGCGGGCGCATAGGTTATAGCCTGGCCTGGGGCAATGATTCGGTTAATAAAATCTGGGGAATGCGCAAAAAAGC
>Ga0079223_10002268_pt1 | contig 11853 bp, 12 predicted proteins | sample Stecom2011_FD_75072 | JGI IMG/M metagenome (GOLD analysis project Ga0079223, IMG submission 75072) | Agricultural soil microbial communities from Utah to study Nitrogen management - Steer compost 2011 | ecosystem: Environmental > Terrestrial > Soil > Agricultural land | place: USA: Utah...
GCTCCTGGTTTCCAGAAACCGATACCGTATTTATTACAAACTGAACTCAAGAAGTTGAATACTTCATGGTTTTTGTTTAAACTTTCTTGCAAATCTTTGTCGGCACCTATTTTGGCCTGAATAAGGTGGTCACAGTGTGCAGTAGAAGGTACAGAAACCTTACTTTTACCAGCTTGCATAAATTGTAACAATGCCATTTGTGCTGTTGCATCCTGCATTGCTACTCTATCTGGAGCAAAATCTACGTAAGAAGACCCACGTCCAAACTCTTGTGTTGCAGCCCCTTCCCATAGATGGGTATAGAGAATCTTCTCAGATAATGTTAAAGGTTTGTTTACTACTTTTCTTGCCGCCGCAATACGTTCGGGGTATCGCTCATAAACGGCTTTTATCATTTCAATATCAAAGGCCATAATATTTTGTTTTTATTATATGAATTATTTTATTGTAAGCAATGCGAATATAGCAAATTAGCCATCTAATAGCAAGCGGTAGAGCGCTTTTATCTCAACTATTATTTTTTATTGCTGGAAATGTTTTTTACAAAGATATGTTTAGAACGACTATTAGGTGCTTGACGCTCTTCAATCTGAACCGTTCCAATAGAATCCATTAGGAGTTAACTTATAAAACCCAAAGTTTCGAGGATCAAAGTTCGGTTGTTTTTTATTGATCAAAGATCCAACATCACCTAAGAATGCCCAACCATCATCATCTGCACAGTCATAAATGGTTTGACGAATTAAGCGGGTAACTTCTGGGGTCAGTTTTTGAACTGTTTCCCTAGGTTTCTTTTTTGTTTTACCTTTCTTTTCATCTATCTCTACCTCTACTTCATCCGTTTTTAGAATTTCTAGGTAAATAAACTTATCACAAGCTACAATAAATGGCTCAGGTGTCTTTTGTTCTCCAATTCCAATTACAAATTGACTTGATTCTCTTAATCTTGTAGCCAATCGTGTAAAATCTGAATCTGAAGATACAATGCAAAAACCATCTGTTTTTCCACTGTAAAGAATATCCATAGCATCGATAATCATTGCTGAATCCGTTGCGTTTTTACCTTGTGTGTATCCGTATTGTTGAATAGGTTGGATAGCATTCTCTAACAAAATATTTTTCCATTTTGAAAGATGTGGCTTAGTCCAATCTCCATATATTCGTTTTATTGATGGAGTACCATACTTGGCAATCTCTTCCATCATTTCTTTTATGTATTTACTCGGTACGTTGTCGCCATCAATTAAGACGGCTAAATTTAAATCTTTTTTCATTTAGTCTTTTTTGAATATAGAGGTTTATTCTGATTTTTTAGACTTCCTCTTTTTTTCTTTTTTCTCTTTTTTTTCTTTTTTCTTCCCTATCTTCTTTTGCTGCTTCTTAGTTGTAGGTATTTCGTCATCCTCTGTTTTTGCATGAGGTTGATCTACTCCAACTGTTCTTATTTCATTACCATATTTATCATAAACATGTTCTTCTACGAGCACGTCTTTTTTATATATGGCTTCTCTCTTAATTTTGTCATCAGGAAAACGCTCCATAAATTCTCCGTGCTTTTGTCCTTTTCTATAAGTCTCCATGGTTTGTATAAAACCTTGAATATAGAAAGTCTTAAACTCTCCTTCTTTTACGTCCTTTTTCCAATTTTCGGTTTTTAAAAGACTCCCATCATTGTAATAATACTTCCAATTACCGTCTTTTTTTCCAAGGTCATAATTAAGCTCTTGCATTACATTACCACCCGGATCGTACTCTATAAATACACCATGGAAAACCCCTTGTTTATAATTAACCTCTCGTCTAATTTTAGAACCCGGCCAATACTCCTTTTTTGTACCTTCAAGAAGACCATTGTTATAGAATTCAATTTTTGCAGTATCGTTTTCATAAGTAGTATACTCAATAAAACGCTCTACACCATTCAGCATCACCTTAAGCTTTTCTCTACCTACTGGATGTTGATTGTAAAAAATAGATTGACCATGCTTCTCTCCATTAAAGTAATTGATGTTCCAAGCGATCAATCCGCTTGTATCATTATAAAAAGTCCATGTGCCATTTTCGACTCCCTCGATATGATTTCGAACAACTTGAGGACAACCTGATTGATAGAAAGTTGTATCAATTCCATCCGTTTTACCATTCACAAAATGTACAATACGTTCTCTTAATCCATTTTGGTGACAAGTTTCACAGTCTCCCGTAAAAGGACTTCCAGTGGAACGTGTAAGAACAAGGTTATTCCCTGGATCAGATTCTAAACTCTCATTACAATCAACAATATTGTCATAATCATCACATTCCCATTCAACATATTGTTTTCCAATTCTATCCACAGATTTCTGAAAACAAAGACCTCTTTTATTACCGAATCCTCCGTCATTAGAGATTTGAGCATACATAAATGGAGAACACAATAGAAGTAATAATGTAAAAATACGTTTGATCATATTAATTGTCTAGTTTTTTAAATGCCTCAATAAATTCTGGAAAAACTTTAACGCTGGAATTTGTTCTGAAATCAAAGCAAACTAACTTCGAGCTTCCTGTTGTACAGATTTCACCATTTACCTTTACTACATATCCGAAAGTAAAGCTCTTTTCTCCTATTTCTATTAAATGTAAATAAATTTCTGGAGAATCATGTAATAAAATTGGCTTTAAATATACTACCTCATTCTTTACCAACAAAGTACCTTGTTTTTTATAATCCCATTCTGCACCTACTAATTGCTCAAAAGAGTGCATTCTAGCCATTTCGAAATAACTCAAGTAAACAGCATTGTTTACATGTCCCATCATATCGCAATCTGCAAATCTTACTTGAATTTTAATTGGTTCTAACATTTAATCTAATTTTGAATACTGTGAATTATTACTAACAAACTCCGGAACGATAAGTTTCATTTGTTTAACAATTGAATCATTATCCTGACCATCAAATAAAGAAATAAGATCACGGATCTCATTGATTACTTCAGGATTAGAAGGGCAAACTCTTCCTTTTAAAATTTGAGGATGATGAGTAGGTAAAGTATTCTCTTTATCCGCTAACAGCTCTTCATATAACTTTTCTCCTGGTCTTAATCCCGTAATTTTTATTTCAATATCTTTTCCTAATTCAAGACCAGATAAACGAATCATCTTTTTGGCCAAATCTAAAATCTTGACTGGTTTACCCATATCAAAAACAAATATTTCGCCGCCTTCATCTATAGCGCCAGCTTCTAAAACTAGCTGACAGGCTTCTGGAATCGTCATAAAATACCGTGTAACACTTTCATCAGTAACGGTAATTGGTCCACCTTGTTCAATTTGTCTTTTAAATAAAGGAATAACCGAACCATTGGAACCTAAAACATTCCCGAATCGAGTGGTAACATATTGAGTTGACGATTTTTCATTTATTGCTTGGGCATATATTTCTGCAATACGTTTAGAAGTCCCCATAACATTGGTTGGATTCACTGCTTTATCGGTTGAAATCATTACCATTTTTTCAACTTTATAAAGATCCGCTAAATCAACAATGTTTTTAGTTCCTAAGACATTGGTTTTCACAGACTCAGAAGGGTTAGCCTCCATTAAAGGAACATGTTTATAAGCAGCAGCATGAAAAACGATAGACGGCTTAAAAGTCTCAAAAAGATTCTTCATTCGAATGTAATCTCTTACATCACCAATTACCACTTCAACGTTATCACCTTGTTCGTGCGCCACTAAATCAATATGTAAATCATACAATCCAGACTCCCACTGATCGAGTAAAATAACTTTAGCAGGACTATAATTAATAACCTGACGTGCAATTCCACTTCCAATTGAGCCAGCAGCACCTGTAATTAAAATAACCTTATCCTTAAGCTGCGTTTTGACCGCCTCTACCTCTAAATTAATAGGATCACGCCCCAACAAATCATCAATATTAACTTTACGAATTTGATTTAAACTAAATTCGCCATTGATCCATCTCTGAAAGCTAGGAACACGTGTAATCGTTAGGTTATTTTCCAAGCAAGTCTCTACAACTTCAGTGATTTTAGCCTTATTGGGTTTTTGAATTGCTACAATAAGCTCTGTAATGTTGTTCTTATTAATTACATCTTTCAGATGAGAGCTATGAAATATGGGTGTTCCTTCTAATCTATTTCCCTCTAACTTTTTATTATCATCAAGGAATCCAATAATTTTAGCACTTATTGCTGGATCTTTTTCAATCGTACGTTTTGTAATTAAACCAGATACTCCAGCCCCATAAATAAGGATATTCTTTCTGTCTTCTACTTTTGGTTTATGAAATTCGTAATAAAGAATTTTAATAGAAAATCTAAACCCAATCATAAACAACAAAGAAGCGAGAAACTCTACTATTAAAACAGAAGTTGGTAAAATAAAGCGTCCATCAAAAAATAAATTATGAATTAATCCTATAATAAATAGAATCATCGAGTACGTAAGCAGAGCAAGGAAAATTCTTTTTACATCTTCTAATGAAGTATGTCTCACCAGTCCTTTATGAATTTTAAAAAAATAAAAGACAACAGGTTTCAATAGAATAATAAAAGGTAAAAACTCTTTAATGTTATTCCATTCATTGATAAGAAACTCCGAATTGGTATAAAAATCAAAACGAATAAAGTAAGCCAATGCTAAAGCCAGCAGACTAATAAAAACATCCATCACCATAACAATCCAGCGTGGAATATTATCAAAATCTAAAAGGTTAGTGGTATAAGGTTTATTTTTCATATTTTCAATTACATCACTACAATAAAACAATAAAACAGCAGATGAAGAGAAATTTTTGCATGAACTTTTTTAGTATTGTAGGTTAAAAAGTAGTGCACTCTCGTTTAAGCCTCAGACTCAAACACTTGCTTTAACTCTGCTGTCATATGATTGAACAAATTTGTTAAAGGCTTTTTCACCATCATCTTCAAAAAGGCATTCACTTCTCCATCAAATGCAATATAGCCTTCTGTTTTCCCATCTAAATCTTTTAGAAGTACTGAAAGTTTAAAAGGAAAAGGAGACTTCTCACCTGACGTCATTTTGATCTCTTTGGTTGGCACAAGTTCATCTTGAACCAAAGAAATTGTGATTCCACCTTGTACTTTAAAAGAACATTCATTCTCTGTTCCTTTAAAATCTTTCACCTCATTCTTAGGTAACAATTGACCAATATTTTCTGCATTTTTTAAAAAATCATACACCTCTTGAATTGGTGCATTTACAATTGATTTATTACTGTCTATTTCCATTTTTTTCTATTATTTTCTCCATGATTGTGGTGCTTTTCGCCATTCACGAAGAGAATCCATATCTTTTTCTGTAACTGTATCTTGTTTTAAGGCAATTTCAATCATGATATCATAATTAGAAAGTACACTTAATGGACAATTTGCCGCCTCGAATGCCTTGGTTGCTGTTTCAAAACCATAGTTAAATATAGCCACAACACCTTTCACATTCAATTCTGCTGCACGCAAAGCTTCAACTGCTTTTAAACTGCTTCCACCTGTTGAAATTAAATCTTCAATAACAACAACGTTTGAACCAGAACTATAGTCTCCTTCAATCATATTTTGTAATCCATGTCCTTTTGTTGATGAACGTACATAGATGAATGGAACACCCAACTCTTGCGCTACCAATGCTCCCATAGCGATTCCGCCTGTTGCAACACCTGCAATAATATCGGGCTTACCATATTCCTCTAAAATGGTTTTTGTAAAACCTTGACGAATAAATGTTCGGATATTAGGATAAGATAAGGTTTTACGGTTATCACAATAAATAGGTGATTTCCATCCAGATGACCAGGTAAATGGATCTTTAGGTTGAAGCTTAACAGCTTTAATTTGTAGCAAAAATTCTGCTATCTTAGCGGCATTATCAATATCAGTAATCATATTCGCAAATGTATAAAGTTTTTGTCGATAATATTCCAATTTGCTTTCAAAAAGATGCTACAATTAAAAGTAATATCCCATCTCGCTTCCTTCCATCCCTAAGTCTCAATGATTTCGGTTTGTTTACTGAAGTGATGAATAATCTACACGCTAAAGAAGTTTTTTTTCTAAATTCTCCAGATCCTATGACTCAGATCCATCTGTTTTTTAATCAGTTTGATTGGATTGAAGCAGCGGGTGGAATTGTTCAAAACACACAGACCAACAGATATTTGTTCATCTATCGCAATGGTTTTTGGGATATTCCAAAAGGGAAAATTGAAGATGGGGAAAGTCCGCACGAAGGAGCTATTCGTGAAATTGAAGAAGAATGTGGACTGTATAACTTGGAAATTACAAAAGAACTCTCCCCTACTTACCATGTTTATTTTGCCTATGGAAAGCATTTTATCAAGAAAACGCATTGGTTTACATTGGAAACTGATGTTATAGCAGTTCATCCGCAATTGGAAGAAGGAATCACGGAAGTTAAATGGTTTGATAGAAAAGAGATTGACACAGTGAAAAAGAATACTTTTGGGTCGATTGTAGAGGTTCTGAACGAGGTTGAAGTCGCCCTTTAAGATTGATGATCGTTAATTCGATACCTTCATTTACCTTTGTTTTTCATTAGTAATTGTTATTAGAAAAAGCAAAAAAAGTATTCTTAGCTTACCTCTATATAAACTTAAAGTGTACACGGCGGTTCCGTTGCTTTCCTTCTTTAGTTTTATTGGTGTCAATGGGTTCTCGCTTACCTTTGAAATCAATTTCAAGTTTTCCTGGGTCTATTCCTTGTTTTTTAAAGTAGTCTTGAATTGATTTTGCGCGCCGTTCAGATAATCCAATATTGTATTGGTCTGTTCCTACAGCATCGGTATGTCCAGTAATTTCTACACGCAAATCATGTATTCCATCGAGTACACGTGCCATTCGGTTTAGATATTCAAAAAACTCTGGTTTAATTTCAGACTCGTCATGCTCGAAATAAATCGGTTGAAACTCAAAGTTTTGCTGCTCTAATTTCATTACTTCTGGCGCTGGATAACCTTTTTTATAGCTTTGAATAAAACGATGCTTCCATAAATGTGTTGATTCTGGTTCTTTCTCCATGCTTACTTTACGGTCAGAACGAAAGAAAACCACTTTTCCTTGAATATTTCGGCAATCGGTGCTGATAAATGTTCCTTTTAAATACTTTGTAGAATCATTGTATTCTAATGCGTAGTTGAGTTTACAAACTGGAGATTTACTGGTGCTAGAAGAACGTCGTCCTAGTTTTTCAGAAATGCTTATTGAATTTCCATTCTGTTTTCCTTCGAAAGACTTAACTGCAAATTCAACATCATCGAGCAATTCAATTCTGGTTAAGCCGGTAATTTTATCCCCACTCTTTTCTATTTCTAAGTAAATCACATCAGCTTTATCTAGACTTTGTCCGTTGGTCATCAGAATTCCAGACCAGGTTCCTGATAAATCTTGTGCCATTGCATTTGTTGCAAGGAGAAATAGAATAAAAAGTAGTTTTTTCTTCATGAATAATTACAAAGATTCAAAAAATGTTCCATTTAGCAAGTTGAATGATGAATTTAAATGGTTGGGAACATTCTGTTTTGAGTATATTTGATTATAATCTTCAATTTGTACATCTTTTTGAAGATCAAAAAACAATATCAACACATCGTTAGCATTTGTATTATGGCTAGTATTTGGGAATCTATGTTTAAGGATAAAAAAGAATTGTGGGGATTTGAGCCCTCTCCTTCAACTGTTTTGATCAAGGATTTTTTTATTGAAAAAGGCATCAAAAATATTTTAATTCCCGGTATTGGTTACGGAAGGAATGCGCAAATTTTCATAGAAAATGATATAAAAGTAACGGGAATTGAAATTTCTAAAACCGCTATTGAATTAGCAAGCAATCATTTTGGATCAGAACTCTTTATTCATCATGGCTCTGCAACAAATATGCCTTTTGACAAGGTTCAATATGATGGGATATTTTGCTATGCTTTAATTCATTTATTAGAGCCTTCAGAAAGAGAAAAGCTAATTCAAGATTGTTATAATCAACTCGCTCCCAATGGTTATATGGTTTTTGTGGTGGTCTCCAAAGCCGCTCCAATGTATGGTGCAGGAAATTTCATCAGCAAAGATCAATATGAAGTTCAAAAAGGATTGAGGCTTTATTTTTACGATAAAACGGCTATTGTATCAGAATTTGGAAAAGCTGGATTAATTGAAATTACAGAGATAAACGAAGGTTTACCTTTCTATATCGTTAAGTGTCAAAAAAGCGAATAATTGAAGTTTTTGTGTTGAAAATGTAGACCACTATTTAAGAATAGCTATCGGACATTGAAAAAAAGAAAGCTTATTAGGTGATTATTCACATTCAAAATTTAAAAAATACAGAGACAGTAGTTTTTTCTTAAGAAGGCCCTTGGAATGTTTTTCATCCAAGATCTAACTCAATCCTCCTCTTTTTTTCTAGTTATCCCCTCTCCTTTTGTGTATCTTTGCATTGATTATAAACTCATTTGTTTTGAAAAACTTCGAAGAATTAGGAATAAGAGCAGACTTTGTAAAAGGACTTGCTGAATTAAATATTGTTGCACCAACTGACATTCAGAAGAAGGTTATACCGGTATTATTGGCTGGTAAAATAGATATTGTAGCACAAGCACAAACAGGAACAGGGAAAACAGCCGCATTTGGACTTCCATTATTGGAGCAAATGGATCCTAAACTGGATGCTGTACAAGGTTTGATTCTATGTCCTACACGTGAACTTGCAAAACAAGTAGCCAAGCAATTGTTTAAATTCATAAAGTATTCTGATAAACTGTTTATCGAAGCTGTTTATGGTGGAGAACATATAGACCGCCAGATTTCGTCTTTACAGCGACCAACACAAATCATTGTGGCTACTCCAGGTCGATTGATTGATTTGCTTAACCGAAAAGCTGTTAATTTAAACAAAGTCAAAACTGTTGTTTTAGATGAAGCTGACGAAATGTTAAGCATGGGCTTTCAAAAGGAATTAGATGAAATATTGAGTTTTCTTCCTTCCGTGGAGAATAAATGGCTGTTTTCGGCAACAATTCCTCATGGAATTCAAGAGATAATATCAAAACACTTGGCTAAAAATGCCGTACGTATTGAGGTCAGTAAAAAGGACGTTGTCAACAATAAAATTTCACACCAATACCTGACATGTGATGATTCAGAGAAATTGAATGCATTGTTGTCTTTCTTAAAGTCGCAACATGAAAACCGAGGGGTGATTTTTTGTAAAACAAAAGTAGCCACTCAAAAGCTTGCTAAACAGTTGATTGCAAAGAACATCTCTACCGATGCTATTCATGGTGATTTGCTGCAGAAAGAAAGAGACAAAGTCATGCGTGCTTTCAAAAGTGAAAAAATACGTGTTCTAGTCGCTACAGACGTTTCTGCTCGTGGAATTGATGTCTCAGGATTATCTTTCGTAGCACATTATCAACTGCCTGAAAATGATGAGTATTACACTCACCGAAGTGGACGAACAGCACGTGCTGGAAAAGAAGGAGTTTCCATGTGTTTTGTCAACAATGTTGAAGCTAAGACTTTAAAAAACTATGAACGTACTTTAGGAATTAAGTTTACTAAAGTGAAAGAGCGATAATTGATTAATTCTATCTTTGTTCATTATACATAAATATGGAGCCCACTTTACTTTCATCTCCTTTACAAGGTTTTACAGACTTCAGGTTTCGTAATGCTTTTCACCATTATTTTGGTGGAATTGACACATTTTATGCGCCCTACATCAGACTACAGGGAAAGATGGTCATTAAGCAGTCCTATCAAAATGATTTGGCTCCAGAAAACAATTCTACTTTAGAAGTAATTCCACAAGTGATTACCAATGATCCAGATGAATTTGTTTTTGTTGCAAAGTATGTCCAAAGTTTGGGTTATAAAGAGTTAAATTGGAATTTAGGTTGTCCATATCCCATGGTAACTAAATCTGGAATGGGTTCTGGCTTAATTTGTCAACCTGCCAGAATTGAAGAAGTGCTCCATAATGCGCACAATGAAACAGATATTTTAGTTTCTATGAAAATGAGAATGGGTTATGAAAATGCGGAAGAAATTCTAGACACCTTCCCTATTTTAGATAAATATCCGCTTAAAAACATAGCCATTCACGCCAGAATAGGAAAACAACTCTATAAAGGTCCAGTAGATTTAGATGCTTTTGAGAAATGCTTAACAAGTACCCAACACAAACTATATTACAATGGTGATATTACAAGTGTTCAAGCTTTTAAAGCGATACAAGAACGTTTTCCAACTATCGATCATTTTATGATTGGCCGTGGATTAATTGCGGATCCATTTCTGCCCAGTATGATTAAAAATAACACGACAGAATACCCCAAAGACCGTTGGGAAATATTCTCAGAATTCCATGACACTATTTATCAGCAGTACGATGCTTACTTATCTGGACCAACTCCTATTCGCATGAAAATGTTAGGATTTTGGCAATACTTTGCTGAAACAACATCAAACCCGCATAAAACGTTCAAAGCCATTAAAAAAGCCACGAATCCGATAAAATACAGAGAAGCAGTGAGTCAAATTTTAAGAACAGAAAAGAATTTTCAAAACAGTTGAGATTCAACGGGTTAATTTAGCGTCCATAGTTTTAGACAAGGACAATTGTTTACCGCCTACAAAGTCTACTGTAGATGCAAAAACACTAGAAATCAATTGTTTGGATAAGTTAATTTCCCAACCCTTTAGTCTAGAAATACGTTCTTTCAAATTAGAATCTTTAATCTTAAAATTATGAAATGGCTTACTATTACGGTTTTTTCACTTTTGACTCAATGGACTAATGCACAAAACTTAGTTTTGAACCCGAGTTTTGAAATTAACAATGCAGAATTTTGCGGTATTATGAACAGCAATGATTTTTCATCAACGGCAGGCGATTGGTACGCTCCAAGTCAAGGATCGCCCGATCTTTATTTTACAAGCATTAAATCCTCCTGTATTAATTTTCAACCAAACAGCACTTATAGTGGACCAATTGGAATTAAAGGCTCACAGCTTCCAAGAACTGGTGAGGTTATGAGTGGATTATTTGCGTACACTATACAAGGTTTAGAACAGAGAGAATATATTCAAGTACCTTTAAGTTCACCGCTAATAATTGGAGAAAAATATCTTGTTGAATGTTTTGTGTCATTAGCCGACTCCACAGAGTTTGCCACTGACAAACTTGGGATGTTTTTATCAGCTCAAGCTGTTTCGCTTCAAGCCAATGGTGCTTTAAACTATAGCCCTCAGGTTATTGCTCCTGGTTTTATCACAGATACTCAAAATTGGGTTCAAATCTCAGATACAATTACAGCAACAGATGCTTATGCCTACTTAACGATTGGAAATTTCAAATCTGATGCGAATACACCGACTGTTCAAAATGCAAATTACTCTGGTAAACCAGGCACTTATGGTTCATACTACTTTATTGATGATGTGCGTGTTGAACACATTAGAGGATTAAATACAATTGAATCTGAATTTAATAAAGCAGACAGAAAATTAGTTAAAGTCATTGATTTTATGGGGCGAGAAACAGAATTCAAACCCAACACGCCCTTGATTCTTATTTATAGTGACGGTACCAGCGAACGTGTTGTGAAAATAGAAGAGTAAATTTTATTGTATTTATAGTGATGCTTGAATTTTCTCCTTAGCTATTTCTATTAGAAAATAGGACGATTATTGAAATAAACGGATTGTTGTTCGACTAAAAAATATTGGTTCTATATGATTGCCGAAATCCAAAATACTATATACCAAATACTTAAGTCCTTGGGTACTATATATCGTACCTTCGGCACTTTTA
>Ga0079223_10002270_pt1 | contig 11849 bp, 12 predicted proteins | sample Stecom2011_FD_75072 | JGI IMG/M metagenome (GOLD analysis project Ga0079223, IMG submission 75072) | Agricultural soil microbial communities from Utah to study Nitrogen management - Steer compost 2011 | ecosystem: Environmental > Terrestrial > Soil > Agricultural land | place: USA: Utah...
CATTGGCGATAATGGCCAGCAGATCCGTGTCCCTGCCTGCATCCGGATCCAGGCCGGCCAGCACCTCTGCTGTATCCCGCAGTTGCGGAATGGCTTTTGGAGAAACAAAACTACCAAAATCCAGACGGTCAAAGCCTACCCGAAGGAGCAGATTGAGAAAATGAATCTTCTTTTCCGTCGGTATAAAAGGGATGATCCCCTGCATGGCATCCCGTGGACATTCGGTAATGGCAATTTGTTTCATATTTCAGTACGAATTTTCTTTTCAGCGCAGCTTTTTCTTTTTTGAGCCAATCTCAATAAATCGTGATTTGATAAGGCATAATAGCCATCATTCCGGTCTGATCCAATACCTTTTTCATGGATTCGTAATGATCGTAAAAGGCGCCAAACTCAGATCTTCCATACCAGATTTTGATTTTGTCCGTTGTTCCACCCAGCAAGCCCGCAAACGGGTCCTTGATAGCTGGATATTTCACAATTTGGTATTCTTCCACACCGGCTTTGGAGGCTGCAGCGGCAATGGCATCTTCAATGCTGCCCAGCCGATCCACCAATCCATTGGCCAAGGCCTGTTCTCCACTCCATACCCTTCCCTGACCGATGCTATCCACCTGCTCAGTCGTCATATTCCGTCCGTCGGCAACTCTTTTGAGAAAGGTTTGGTAAATGCGGTTGACCTCTGACTGGAGGATACGTTGCTCGTCTGCTGAAAGCGGACGGTCAAAACTGCCACTCAGGAAGTCAGCATATTTTCCGGTTTTGACTCCATCGAAAGTAATCCCCAAATGATTGTTCCAAAGCTTTTTCATATTGGGGATGGTGCCGAACACCCCGATGGATCCGGTAATGGTATTGGGCTGGGCAAAGATTGAGTCTGCCGCTGCCGCAATATAATAGCCACCCGAAGCCGCTACATCCCCCATGGAAACGATCACCGGTTTCTCCTGCCTTAGCAGATCTACCTCACGCCAGATTACCTCCGAAGCCAGGGCACTTCCTCCGGGAGAATTGATTCGGAGTACCACCGCCTTCACTTTATCATCCCTGCGCAATCTGCGCAGTTCTCTCGAAATTTTCTCTGACCCTATGGATTCATCTCCACCTTCGCCTCCGGCAATGGTACCAACCGCATACACAACCGCGATCCGATCCCGCCCAACCGATGCTCCAGCCTTGGGCCTGGACGGTTTGTAATTGCGAAGTGAAACCGAATTGATATCTTTCTTAGAATCGATTTCCAGTCTTTCTTTCAGGTTCTCCAATAATTCATCCTTATATAATAATCCATCAGCCAAACCGTAGGTGACCGCATCTTCTGCAGTCCGTACCAGAAATTGGTCGGCAATGCTGTGCAAAGAATCAGTAGAAATACCGCGCCCATCCGCAATATCCGCCAGGAAATGCTGGTAGATACTGCCCATATAGGAACTCACCTGTTCCCGATTGGCTTCACTCATTTTATCCTGGATCAGAGGCTCTACCGCGCTTTTGAAAGTACCTACCTTCACCACCTGCATATCTATCCCCAGCTTATCCAGCGTACCTTTGATAAAAGAAATCTCTGCGGCCAAACCTCTGAAATCCAGCGCACCTTCCGGATTGACATAGATCTCATCCGCTGTAGAGGCAAGGTAATAGGCCCGTTGAGAATAGGCCTCGCTATAGGCCACAATAAATTTATCGGATTCTTTGAAGCGCACCAGGGCATCCCTGATCTCCTGCAGGGAGGCAAAATTGGCAGAAACATAGGAAACATCCAGCAGGATGCCCTTGATCTTATCATCGGTTTCAGCACTTTTGATGCGATGGAGAATGTCATCCAAACCCAGGCTGCGGGCCATTTCGAATCCCGGAATATCCAACTCCTCAAAAGGGTTTGGAATGGTCCGTTCACTGACCAAATGATCCATAGGAATATGGAGAATCGAATTTTCAGCAACTACTGTTGCCTTATCTTTCATAGCCGAGCTGACCATAGCTCCAATGATTCCTATCAGCACCAACAACAGGATGATTGTAGAAATCACGACTCCCGTGACCGTAGCCAGGACATATTTAAAAAAAGATCTCATAATGTTAAAACTTCTTTTCCAATCTAATTGTTTTATCTTTGACGTAGTATTTGAGGCAAAGTTACACATTTTATGGTGCATGTTTACCTTTTGCTGGGAGCAAATCTGGGTGACCGGGAGCAACAATTGCTTGCGGCCCAGCGTGGTATTGAAGAGACGATTGGACCCATTACCCGGCAATCTGCCCTATATGAAACGGACAGTTGGGGAACGAAGGAGAAGCAGCCGGATTATCTCAATCAGGTGATCGAAGTGGGAACCACCCGTTTGCCTGAGGAGGTGTTGAAAGAGATCAATAGGATAGAGGCCAGGCTGGGCAGGGTTCGGAAAAAGAAATGGGACGCGCGCATCATTGATATCGATATCTTGTTTTATGGAGTCGAAATCGTTGATTTGCCTCATCTACAAATCCCTCATCCCTATTTTCAGGAACGTAATTTTGCCCTTGTCCCCATGCATGAAATCGCCCCTGAACTAATGCATCCATTATTTGGAAAAACTGTGAGTCAACTTTTGGAATTATCAACCGACCCATTGAGTGTACGGTTTTTCAAAAGTCCGGCTATCCATAAAGCAAAATTCTATCTATCATGAATTTCAAAGAAGCAAACATGAGATATCTGATGGATCTGTCCGGTGGTGAACCATCCATCATACGGGAAATGGTCCAATTGTTTGTGATCCAGACACCTGGACATCTTGAACAACTGGCTGGTTTTATCGAAAATCGGGATTGGGAAAATATTCGCTCCATGGCCCATCATATCAAGCCCACCCTTTCCTACATGGGAGCCGAAGATATGCGTATTGTTTTGCAGAAAATTGAAAGAATGGCCGAGGAAAAAAGGGACTATGAGCAGGTGGTCTCTGAATTTTCCCTGCTCCGCCAGCGCTTCCAGGTGCTATTTGAAGAATTGGGTGCTTATCTGGCTACCTTGAAATGAAGGAAGGAAAAGCCAAAGTACAGGATCAGGATCAGTGGGACGGCTGTCAATTGAAGAACCAGCAGCAAACCCGCACTCACCAATAGAAATAAATATTTGTACTTATTGTCCTGCCAGCTCAGAGAATTTAGTTTTAATGAAAAAAGACGGAATTCACTGACAAGCAACCAGGAAGTTATTCCTATACTGACCAATAAAAAGATCGGATGGCCGAGTATTTCCCCCATTCGGGGAATAAGAGTGCTTTGCGCAATAATATAAGGCAAGGAAAGCACATAAAAGGCATTCATCGGGGTATTTAAGCCAATAAAATCACTTTGTTGCCGTTCATCCAGATTGAATTTGGCGAGGCGAATGGCTGAAAATATTGTTACAATAAAACCAGCATAGGGAAGCCAGGCATATAACGTTTGGGGTGATTGAATTTGGAATTGCGACAATAACATAAAATAGATTGCACCCGGCAAAAAGCCGAAACTCACTACATCGGCCAATGAATCCAACTCTCTACCTATCGCCGAACTGACTCCAAGTGCCCGGGCAATCAAGCCATCCAGCAGATCAAATATTCCGGAGGCCACCATGCAAATGGCGACCACATCGAATTGGCCTTTGAATGCAAATACAACCCCGACACAGCCACTTGCCAGATTGAGGCAAGTGACTGCATTGGGAATATTGTTTTTGATTGTGTTAGCCATTCATACTGATGAGGAATTCCTCATTGGACTTGGTGCCCCGCATCTGTGCCAGGAGAAACTCCATGGCCTCGGTAGAATTCATGTCTGCGAGGTGATTTCTCAGGATCCAGATCCTTTGCAGGGTTTCGCGATCGTTGAGCAGATCGTCCCTTCTCGTGCTTGATGCCGTCAGGTCTATGGCAGGGAAAATCCGCTTGTTGGACAGTTTCCGATCCAGTTGCAGCTCCATATTTCCAGTACCCTTAAACTCTTCGAAGATCACTTCATCCATCTTGGAGCCGGTATCTGTCAATGCAGTAGCCAGAATCGTCAATGAACCTCCATGCTCAATATTCCGGGCGGCTCCGAAAAAGCGTTTTGGTTTGTGTAGGGCGTTGGCATCCACACCTCCGGAAAGTATCTTTCCGGAAGCAGGAGCAACTGTATTGTACGCACGTGCCAGCCGTGTGATGGAATCCAGCAGGATCACCACATCATGACCACACTCGACCATGCGTTTTGCCTTTTCCAAAACAATATTGGCGATCTTCACATGACGCTCGGCAGGTTCGTCAAAAGTCGATGAAACAACCTCTGCACGAACACTTCTGGCCATGTCGGTCACCTCTTCCGGACGCTCATCGATCAGCAATATGATCAGATAAACCTCAGGGTGATTTTTGGCTATCGCATTTGCCACATCTTTCAGCAACATGGTTTTACCCGTCTTTGGCTGGGCAACGATCAAACCACGTTGTCCCTTTCCGATTGGCGTAAACAAATCCATGATCCGGGTGGAATAATTGCCTGTCCCCGTAAACAAGTTTAATCTTTCGGTAGGGAATAGGGGAGTTAGGTAATCAAATGGCACCCTGTCCCGCACTTCTGCCGGGTTTTGACCATTGATTGCTTCGATACGGACCAATGGAAAATATTTTTCCCCTTCTTTAGGAGGTCGGATGCTTCCCCGGACGGTATCACCAGTTTTCAAACCAAATAATTTAATTTGGGATTGGGATACATAAATATCGTCCGGTGAAGTCAGGTAATTATAATCTGATGAACGGAGGAAACCATAACCGTCCGGCATGATTTCCAGCACACCTTCATTGACGATTACATTATCAAAATCCGGGGCGTTTTGGCCACCGTCCGTTTTTCCGTTAGTTGCTGTTTTCCCGTTAGTAGTTGCTGGTTTCGGTTGTTCATGCACGGGCTGGGGTTCGGGTCTTGCAGTCATGTTGCTGCTTTCCTCGTCAACACCAGTATTTCTTTGGAAGCTGATTGGCTCAACACCTGATTTCAAGCTTCGGAGTCTTTTTCTAGGCCTTTCATCCGAAGTGCCGGAAGAGTGTGTCTGGCTTTCATCGGCAGTTTCCTGTACAGGTGTCTCTGAGGCCTCCTGCTTGTTTTCTTCTCCTGTTTCCACAATGCGTTTAATCAGCTCTTGTTTTCTCAATTTGTCGGCATCCTGAATGCCGATCAATGCTGCTATCTCACGTAATTCGGACACGAGCTTCGCATTCAATTCACTAATATTCATTAAATGTAATTATAAAGTATGGGTGTTTTTGATATTACGGTATAGAAATCAATCCTGCCCTATATAAACTTAAGTTTTAAAATAAATCAACAAAAAGTTTCTCGGATTATGGCCTTTGAATATAAAAAATATCAATTCCAAAGGCAAATACAGGACAAATTCTTAATAGAATTACTTTACAAAGTAAAGAAATCATTTCCATATTACAAAAAAAATAATCGAAAAATATTTCTTATAATTGCATATCCTTTAAAAAAAGGTTCATGGTTTGGCTGTGAAAACTAAATGAAATTGAGTTCAAATGATAATAATTGCTGACGGTGGATCCACAAAAACCAATTGGTGTTTGTTAGATGATTCAGGTAAGAAAATATATTTTAATACGGAAGGCTATAACCCATTTTTTGTAGGTACTGATTATATATTAGCCTCGCTGCGCAAAGGTCTCCCCAAAGATTTGCCATATGACCAGATTCGGGAAGTCAACTATTACGGCGCAGGAGTCCATAATGAAGATAAGGCATCTATTGTGGTGGATGCGATGCAGCAGGTATTCCCGGTAGCTGAAATCAATGTGGGACATGATTTGATTGCAGCTGCAAGGGCTTTATTGGGCGATCAGCCTGGATTTGCTGCCATTTTGGGAACCGGAACGAATAGCTGTATTTATGATGGTGAGAAGATTACGTATCAGATCAGCTCAGCGGCCTATATATTGGGCGATGAAGGGAGTGGGTGTTATATTGGAAAAAAACTGTTGACCGATTATATTCGGGGTTATATGCCAGAGGATGTAAGGGCTGAGTTTTGGGAAATGTATAAGATCACCCCGGATGAAGTAATGGATGCGGTATATACCAAGCCCATGGCCAATAGATTCTGTGCGAGCTTTGCCAAATTTGTTTATGACTGCTCAGTCAATATAAATTACAACCGGGGCATAGTCGTCAATGCTTTTGATGATTTTTTCCGAAATTTGGTCACTAAGTATCCTGATTATCAGACCTACTCATTCAATTGCATAGGTTCGGTAGGTTATAATTTCAGAAATGTGCTGGAAGAAAAGGCGATAGAGTATGGTATGCCCTTTGGCAGGATCGTTCGTTCTCCTATCGACGATTTGGTTCAATACCACATTAATAAAATGAAGAATCAGGGTTAAACATAAACGCCCCTGATACACCCCTAACGCTAAACAGTGGCCTGAACAAAGATTTCCTCCCTGTCCAACTCTATTTTGGCAGCACTGGTGGTTTTATGGATTCTGGTATGGCTATCCAATAGTCTGAATCCATTGTTTTTAAGTAATGTCTCGACCTCCTCTTTGTTGTATAGCTTGAAGCGCCCATCTGTAAAAGGCAGGGTCTGCATAAATTCCCTGCTGGCAAATGCCAGGCAGCAAAGCCCTCCATTCCGGAGGACGCGGTGGATTTCCCGGATAAACTGGTCCGGGTTTTCTCAAAAATATATGGTATTGACACTGAATACGCTGTCAAAGGTCTGGTCCGGGTAGGGCAAATGGCTTCCGTCGGTCTTTTGCAGGGACACTTTTCCGGACAGGACCTCCTGCTGGTTTATCCGCAAGCCTTCAGCGATCATGGTTTCCGAAATATCCGTTCCGGCATAGTGCAGGTTCTCTGCCTGCTGCAATACATAGCCTGCAAACTGTGCATTACCCGGCCCGATTTCCAGAATATGCTGTCCTGCTTGGCAGTGGAGTAGTTCGATGGCCTTCCGGGTCATCTCCCCATTGCTCTGGTTCATCCTTTGTGCGACCAGCAGGCCGTCCGCCCCGGTAGGCTTGGCCAGTTGTGCTGCGATCGCACTGTAATCTATATCCCGGTCTGTCGGTTTATCACCTGTCATTGCTGTCTGTGTATTTTAATTCCACTGAGGCTCCCCGGACGGAAAGGCTCACTTCGCGGCCCAGCATCAGGGCGTGGTTGTTGGGAATATGCCCGGAAGGAAAATCAAATGCCACTGGAAATTCATGCGCGTATATTTTTTCCAGGATGATATCCTCCACTGTACTTCCAAATGGGACTTCCTGATCTTTCATGGATGAGAATCCACCTACGATCAATCCCGCAAGTCCTTGAAGCTTGCCGGCCCTTTTCAGCGTCCAGAGCATGCGGTCCACATTGTAATATTGCTCGCCTACGTCCTCAATAAGCAAAACTTTGCCATCAAAAGCCATTTCTGAGCGAGAGCCCATCAGACTGTGAAGCAAGGCCAGGTTTCCACCAATCAATTTTCCCTTGCCATTACCATCCCGATTTGAGGGGGCAAGTGTTGGATTGGTTTCATAATTATAGTCCAACTTCTCTCCAAATAAGGCCTTCCTCAGGGTATCCAATGATGAGCTCGTGCCTTCGGGAATGGTGACCGGCATCTGGCCGTGAATAGTTGGAATCCCATATACTGCGTGGATGTGACTGTGCAATACCGTAATATCACTATAACCGACCAACCACTTGGGTTTTTGCAAAAATTTGGTGAAATCGATACGGTCTATAATCCTCACGGTTCCATACCCTCCACGTGCCGCAAAAACCACCTTCACTTCCGGGTCGTCCAGGGCTGACTGCAGATCTGCAGCCCTGAGTTCATCGCTGCCGGCATATTGGTTTAGGCGGGTTTGCACGGTTTCCCCTTTTTTCACCCGTAGCCCCCAGGATTGGAGCAGCTGACCCGCATCTTCCAATTCTCCGGTCACAAAACTCGCAGGGCAAACCAATGTGGCCAGGTCACCAGGTTTCAGAAATTCGGGCAAATTGGGAGTTGGCATCATAAATTTCACAAATTGAATTATATTTGTCAAATATACTAATTCAAGCGAAAGATTTTGAGTAATACAGACCCCAAACGTTATACCGTTACCTCGGCATTGCCTTATGCGAACGGCCCTTTACATATTGGCCACTTGGCCGGCGCTTATATTCCTGGAGATACATTTGTTCGTTTTTTACGGCTCAATGGCAAAGACGTGGTCTATGTCTGCGGTTCGGACGAGCATGGAGCGGCCATTACTATCAAAGCCAAGCAATTGGGGATTACCCCACAGGCCATTATTGATCGCTATCATGCCCAGATAAGGAATAGTTTCGAAGAGTTTGGAATTGCTTTTGACATTTACCACAGGACTTCTGAAAAAATACACCACGAGCTTTCCCAGGAATTTTTCCTGAATCTGTACGAGAAGGGGGAATTTGTTGAAAAATTTTCGGAGCAGTATTTTGATGAAGAATTCCAGCAATTTTTGGCTGATCGATATATTACGGGTACCTGCCCCCATTGCAATAATGAGGGAGCCTATGGAGACCAATGTGAAAAATGTGGGACTTCTTTGAATCCTACCGATTTGATCAATCCGATATCTACACTTAGTGGTAAGACTCCGGTGCTGAAAGAAACCAAGCACTGGTATTTGCCGCTGGACAAATATCAGCCCTGGCTGGAAGAATGGCTGATCAAGGGAAAGAAAGATATTTTGAAATCCAATGTGTATGGACAATGCCTTTCCTGGCTGAAAGCAGGTTTGCAGCCCAGATCCATGACGCGTGATCTGGATTGGGGGGTCGATGTCCCGTTACAGGAGGGGGCAGGTAAGAAATTATATGTATGGCTGGATGCTCCGATCGGTTATATTTCGGCCACAAAGCAATGGGCAGTTGATACGGGCAATGACTGGGAAAAATATTGGAAGAAGCAAGCTGAGCCTGCAGAAGATTCTTGCCTGATCCATTTTATCGGAAAGGATAATATTGTTTTCCATTGTATTATTTTCCCTGCAATTCTGCACGCTCACGGCGAATATATACTGCCGGAAAATGTGCCGGCCAATGAGTTCCTGAATCTGGAAGGAGACAAACTTTCTACCTCCCGCAACCATGCCGTGTGGTTGCATGAGTATCTGGAGGAGTTTCCCGGCAAGCAGGATGAACTGCGGTATGTGCTGACCTCCATTTTGCCCGAAACATCGGACAGTGAGTTTACCTGGAAGGATTTTCAGGCCCGGGTCAATAATGAGCTGGTCGCCATATTGGGCAATTTTGTCAACCGGGTCATGGTGCTTTCTGAAAAATATTTTGAGGGTAAGGTGATGGAGGCTTCGGTGCTGGGCCCGGAAGAAGAACAGGTATTTGCCGAATTGGCCGCATTCCCGGATCTGATTGCCCATTCCATCAAACATTATCGTTTCCGTGAAGCACTGGCACAATTGATGAACGTGGCCCGTCTGGGCAATAAGTACCTGGCGGATGCCGAACCCTGGAAATTGATCAAGACAGATGAGGAACGGGTAAAAACCGTGTTGAACGTTGGTTTGCAGATTGCTTCCAATCTGGCCATTCTCTCTCAGCCTTTCCTCCCTCATACCGCATCCAAAATGTTTTCTATGCTAAAATTGGAGCATTGGACCTGGGAGCATGCAGGAAGAAGGGATTTGTTGATGCCCGGCCATCAGTTGGGGACATCTGCACTCCTATTCGAGAAAATTTCGGATGAACAGGTGCAATTCCAACTGGATAAATTGAGCAGTGCACAGAAATCGAATGAGGCTGCCAAAGCAGCGGATAAGGCCATAATTCCACAGGCAAAAGGCAATATATCCTTTGAGGAATTTACGCAGATGGATATTCGGGTGGGGACTATATTGGCTGCCGAAAAGGTTGCGAAAACCAAGAAATTGTTAAAACTGACCATAGACACAGGCATAGATCAGCGGACGGTGGTTTCAGGAATTGCAGAGTTTTTCGAACCGGAAGCTATCATCGGCAGGCAGGTAGCTATTTTAGTCAACCTTGCTCCCCGAAATATCAAAGGAATAGAATCACAGGGTATGATTTTGATGGCGGAAGATGCAAGTGGAAGATTGGAATTTGTGGCACCCTCTACTGCAATCACTGCAGGAAGTGTGGTTCGTTAGCCAGCAAGGCCTTGGTGGCCCGAAGATCTGACACCAAGCTGATAGCCTCCTTTGCTGCCCGGACATCATGTACTCTAAGCAATTGCACTCCCTTTAAAAGAAGGACCGTATTTAGTGCCGTAGTTCCGTTCAGCGCATCCGTTGGGTCGATCCCCAGTTTTTTATAGATCATTGATTTGCGCGAAATGGCTCCGAGCAGGGGTAAACCAAGAACTTTCAGCTCTTCAATGCGATCCAGCAACTCATAATTTTGAGTCAATGTTTTGGCAAAGCCGAACCCAGGATCCAGAATAATATCCCTAACTCCCATTTCCCGAAGGGTAGCAATACTATTTCCAAAAAACAATGATATTTCCTGTACCACATCCGTGTAATCAGTATGCTGCTGCATGGTTTTGGGAGTGCCCCGCATATGCATCAGGATATAGGGCACCTGGAGTGCTGCGATGGTGCTAAACATATCGGGATCCAGCGTGCCGCCTCCGATATCGTTGATAATATGTGCGCCATGTCCGACCGCCTGTCGGGCGACGCCTGAGCGGAAAGTGTCAACGGAGATGATGGCATCCGGATAATGACGGCTTAAGGCATCCAGCATGGGCAGCAGTCGGGCCAGCTCCTCTTCTTCGCTTACCCAATCGGCGCCCGGACGGGAGGAATAGGCCCCGATATCGATCACATCGGCACCTTCTTCCAGTAGCTTTTCTGCCCTATCCATGGCTTCAGATACCGAAAAATAATTACCCCCGTCATAAAATGAATCGGGGGTAATGTTCAGTATCCCCATTACCTTTGGGGAGGTCAGATCCAATAATTTCGTGCCGACTTTGACCGAATGCATCTGATATAATATTTTAATGTGGGTTTATTTTACCACGATCACCCCGTCGGCAAGAATGTTGATGTCAACCTTGGGTTCTGTGATTTTTGCAATTTCTTCCGGACTTTTACCTGCATCTTCAGCATAATGTTGCAATCTTTCTACCGAAACTTCCTGGATACGGGCTACCCCTTCCAGCACTACGGTCTTGCCTACAATATCCTGAGGCATAAAGAAGCCATAATCCTTGAAGCGAACCAGGATTGGCTCTTCATCCCCTTCTCTTTTCAAACTCACAAAGCAGCCCTTCTTTTTACAGACCTCGACTACTTCACCCACTATCTTGCCTGTAAAAGTTGAGTCAGGACCGAAGTTGCCGGCAAGCTGGCTTACCGTAATGGCATTGTCTTTGGTGATCTCTTTCCCGTATTTTACCCCGGGTTTTGCAGAAGGAATATCTGTTTGAGCCTGGGCAGTTACCGTAAATCCAAGGATTACTGCTGCCATGAATAGCATTTTTTTCATTATCTGTGTTATTTTTGTTTTGTAAATCTTTAATCCAGCTTATTTATAACAATTCAAAATTAGGGATAAAATCGGAATCCAGGAAATTTATTTTTTGGAGACTAAATTTCCATTTCCGGATAAACCCCTAATTTCCAGATAAACTCTTATCTCCGGATAAACTCTTATTTCCGGATAAACTCTTATTTCCGGATAAACTCAAACTTGCCTCCAGGTTCCAGCTTCATCAGAATGGAAGGCTGGCCATCCCCTGGAATTTCCTGACCGTATTGGACCACATAATCTACCTGTTCGATTAGATCAGGGTGAATATCACCAAAATTGGTGGGGCTGGG